>Ga0233431_1006283_pt1 | contig 10817 bp, 14 predicted proteins | sample SI_118_April2016_FD_179867 | JGI IMG/M metagenome (GOLD analysis project Ga0233431, IMG submission 179867) | Seawater microbial communities from Saanich Inlet, British Columbia, Canada - SI_118_April2016_200_MG | ecosystem: Environmental > Aquatic > Marine > Inlet | place: Canada: British...
TTACATCATTTTTTAGATGTATTATATTCGTTTATTAACAATATTTTGAATTTTTTGGAAATAACGTTTCGAATACCCTTTCCTATTGTGGGTGTATGGTTTTTCATTTGTGTTTGTCTGCTCCAATCACCATACACTATTACAACATCTTCATTATCATCGTATGTTTTTTTAATATTATTTATAAATTTATCTTCACTATGTTGTTTATATGTTATTGAACGCCATTTAAGCTTTCTGTACAATTTGTTTATATAAAACTCTTTTAATTGTATATTTACGGCATGTTTAACTTTAATATATTCCTTAAATTTCATATAATTAACAGTTTTTCCACACACATTAGATAATGTTGTTTCTATTTTAATTATACTATTGATACATAATATAAACAAACAACTTATTTACTTGACAGTCCCTATATATGCACGCAACAAAATATATGTACATATAATATAAAAACTACAATGAATCAGGCATTAACAGTATACGCAGGATATCAGAGTGTAACCGGTATTATTAGCGCGGTTGTATGCTTAATAATTGCATTATCGCTAATATTAATACCAATCTATAAAATGTTAAAAATATCAGTTAAAACTACACAGGGTAAATTAGTTAAACATGATATTCAAATAGGTCCGAAAGGCAGAAAGCAATTATATGTTCAATATGAATACACCGTCGATGGTACTAAATATACTAACGATGCATATAGCTTATCGAGTGCAACATATAACTCATCAAGTGAGGTTGATATTAATAATATGATTGATAAATTACAAGCTGGAATGGTTGTGTATTATGAAGCAAACAAACCAAATGTATCTTATTTAGTTAATGAGAAAACAACTTATGAAATATCATCATTATGTGGATTGGTCGTCGGGTTATTTGGTGGGATTGCACTTGCATACAATATATTTATTTGGAAGAATCGAAATAATACGACAGGGCAAGCATTCGCCGTAGCAAACGGATTATCAGAATTATCCATGTCTACATTCTAATTTAATATATTATAATATAATGACAACTATAAAACTATCTGATTACGATAAGTTAATTGGGAATAGCAACGCAGATGTAAAAAAAAAAATAATCAATAAATACGATAAACTATTATACAAACATATTGACAAAAAACGATCTATCAATATGATCAATGATGAGTTACATGATAACACGATTTCGACAAAGCTTGAGCATAGTATTAATATGTATTCCATCGTTGATGTTTTAAAGCATCAATATAATGATCATTGGATTGTTGATATTTATAAAGACACTCTTGATGATATTGTATATATGCTTACAAAAAAAGATTTATTAGATTATATAAAAAAACATAAAGACAATATAAAAGATATTCCGTATATAATGCACGACATACAAAAGCAATATAACAAAAAGAACAAAATACAAATACAAGTATGCGACGATGACAATGATAGTGGATATATATGTCCTAAATGCAAAGGCAATAAATGTACAGTAAAAGAATTACAGATTAGAAAGGCAGATGAACCACCTACAATATATACAACCTGCCGTAATTGCGGAAATACAGAAATTGAAGAATTGTAACTCGATATAATAATATATCGATTATAATAATATACGAATGAATACTATCTGCTGGAATTGCGGAAATTTGCGCATCGAGTCCAATGATCGATGTATTGAATGTACTTGCTATAGAATATTAAAAGATGATGAACAATGTACTAAATGCAAATCATTAAATCGTGCGGATGCATATCGATGCCGTAATTGTAATGAATACGTACATTGGTGGTGCCGATATTGCAGACACATTAACCATAAAATTTGCCGAGTATGTGTATTATGTAATCAACCAAATATGAATAATAATGAAGCGCATAATACTAATAGTACGCATGATACTAATAGTACGCATGATACTAATAGTACGCATAATACAAACGCCATATTTGACTTAATTAATAATATTTTAAACTCGGCTGCACATCGACATACTATTAACACGTCTAGTGTCGTAGTACCTACACATTTGGTTATACGATATAGTTATGAAGATCATAATGATACGGACTATAATGATGTTATAAATAGATCATTTAATGAAAACCATGCACCGATTAATAGGAAATTAGATACATTGATTAAAAAAAAATTAAAAAGTAATCGCGTATCAAAGTTCGATCTTACTAACGATAGTTGCACAATATGTCTAATGAACTATTTTGATAGTGAGTATATAACACATTTACCATGTAACCATTATTTTCACAAAAAATGCATCAATAAACATTTTAACAATTATGATAATTGCCCGATATGTAGAGCCACCATTAGTTAATATAATAATGATTTAGATAATATATTATTAAAATGCATGATAATATATTGTCAGAATGTTATGTAAACGATTTAGATGCTTGTATATTAGCAATGTATCATACACATGCGAACACATCTATTAAAAAACATTTGGTATTTCTAATAGATATAAGTCCGAGTATGGATGAATTAACACCAAACGATTCACATCAACCAGTTACGCATATTATTAACAATCAGTATAATATTGATATGATGCCATGCACTCAAGTATATGATGATATTGATATTGATATCGTTAATATGCCAATATATCGAGATATTATATCTGTTAATATCAAATATGATGAAGTAAGTACTAAGAAAAATGTAACAATACGAGGAATTTTGAAATTACTATGCCTTATTGCGAATGCATTTAACAACGATTGTGAAATATATTTTTCTATAATCGCGTTCGATAGCATTGCGTATTTGATTTACGAGCATATTAAATGTACATTTAAAAATATTACTGATATTGCTCAGGAATTAATTGATTACTATACTTACACAGGGGGCACAAACATCGAAAACGCAGTTATTAAATGCATCGAATTAATACAAACGCATCGATCAAACGATGATGATATACATACATCCATATTATTACTAACCGATGGTGAAGATAATCAATCTCGTAAAAATATGTTTAAATATGCAAATGGTGCACTATGTGATTGTGATCGATTATTTGTTGGTATCGCGGATAGTAATGGGGAATATGATAAAGTAATTGGACAAGAATTCGCATCAAACAATCAATTGTTTGAGGGAACTAGCGGATCGCATATAGCACATGTATTGATCCATCCTATTTTTAGCGGGATGTTTAACAATATTACAGTTATTGCTAATATTAACGACGCTACAATAAGAATGACAGATATGAAAATAGGTAATTTATGCTATACCAATATACGATTAGATAAAAAAGCTAATGAATATGATATTACAATAAATAATAATACGATTTGTAAACGCACAATTACATTACAGCGTGATACATTAGATATGATTCAAAACATCATACATATATGCGATGAGTTAACTGTCGTAATAGAATCGGCGAAAAATATATTTAAATCAATAGACAAATCATTTCACGACGTCGATCAAACATCATCCGATCGACGATCACATCAATTGACAATAATGAAATTATTTAACGGTTTTTATGACATTCATATTAACAATATAACTAATAAATTCAAAGAATATATTCAATCACTCGATCAATTAACACATATATACTACATTTGTTCACGACTATATAAGGATATAAACAATCTTTATGAAATTGCGTTATATATTGTAACTAGATATACAAATTCATTATTAAAGGGGACATTATATGCATTGTATGTTCCAATCAATGATATATCATATGTCAAGGAAAATAATGAGTTGGAATTAGCAACACTTAATTATACACATGACGATATTTACAAAAATACATTGACTCAAGATACACTATGTGCTTTAAATAAAGAACCTGACCATGGAGATGATATTAATTATATTAATCAGTGTATACTTTGCTCTAGTGAACCTAGAACGATAATTTATTTACCATGTCGGCATTTTACAACATGTTATAAATGCGATGATATGATGATATTGAATAACATCGATAAATGTCCAATTTGCAGAGAGATAATAACAATGCGTCTAAATACAGTATCATATAAAAATAATAATAATATGTTGTGTAAAAAATGTGTTGATCATAAGTTGCGACCAATATATTTTAGCAACGTTGTATTTAAATCGTGTTTACATATATGTATGTGTGCAAGATGCGTATCATTGTTACAAAATAATATAAAGTGTCATATGTGCAATACGCACGTTGCTAAAAAAGATGTTGTTAAATTATTTATGTCGTGATGCGGGGGCATCTCTTTTTATGAAAATATGTTGCTTTCTGAGTGATTTCATACATAGCATATATCAAAAATGATATTGCTATTACAAGCACAAGTCCTAAAAATACGTATTCATCCATTTAAATATTTATATTTATGTAACATAAAATTGCTACGGAGTATACCCCTTGATTGCTTGGATTTATTTATAACATAAATATATATTATTTACTATGTCTGTTTCCAACGTCACACAGCAAGTTAAGATCGATAATAAAGTACATCGCGTATCAACTATGTTTTCATCTACTGATCGTGGATATAATCATGTGTTTTCGTTTACGGTTCATCAGGGATTAGGTGGCGATAATACAGTTCATGTTGCTAACATAACTAATAACGCACATCCAGAATTATGTATGAATGCAAATATTCTTATTCAAATGTAAATTTATTATTAATAAATAAATGTATTATAGATATACGTTTATTTATTTACACATTTATGTATGATTCATAAAAAGCATGTATCTGAGCCATATTTCACATTTATTAAAAAAGGTATAAAAACAATAGAAGGGCGATTAAATAAAGGCTCGTTTACAGATATATGTATTGGTGATACTGTTATATGGTTTACATCAAACAGCGCCGAACAAGTTAAAACAAAAATAGTTAAAATAAATAAGTATGATAGTTTTTATAAATACTTAAAAAAAGAAAAACTTAAACACACATTACCGAACGTTAAAAATATAGAAGATGGCGTTGCTATTTATTATAAATTTTATACACATGTTGATGAACATAAATATGGTGTATTAGCCATACATATTAAGCTATTTGATTAGTATTGTTTATCTATGAGTATTATTTTTGCATTTAATCGTCATTGTTTTTGATAATGATTTTATGAAATCAGTTATGATATATTGTTCGGAAATTTCTTTAGATATCCATAATTTTAATATAAACCAATCGTTCTTAGACTGTATTGATAATCCATTCAACCATTTATCTTTATGTATCAATGATTTTTCAGTTGATAGTATAAATATTTTTTCAAATATTTCATTAAAATTATGTAAATTATCACATAACGAGTATATACAACCATTTTTATTGTGATTATCTTCCCACATAGGTAATATATTCTCCTTCATAATAAATATATCATGTTGCTGTTTCCCGATTACATCAATATTGTTAATAAATCCCCAAAAATCTTTCATCGATAGTAATTTCATTAATCGCGTATATGCATTTATTGACCAATCATTGCTGTTTATAGGACGAACCCAGACTTGCCATTCAGTCGCCAACAAGATACTTTCAGCGGACATTGTGGTTATATTATAATGCTCTATAATACGATATTTGATATTGTATTATATGTTCAATATTTTAACTATAATACATTACAATAATGTTTATTTATATTTGTATTTGTTGTAACATTTGATTGCATTATATTGCTTATATTATTTAACCATTCATATGGCGTGGGCGATGCTCGATTATATTCCCATATAGCAACACCACCTGCAAATTTTGATCCATATTTATCAAATAATTTCTTATGTATATCATTTAACGTGTTACTTGACACATTGTAATCCATGCACATTACTAACTTATCAATATAATATCCATTATCTATGCATTGTTGCAAGCTATTGTAATCAAAGTTTTCGTAAAATTGTATTATACAATATGATATTAAATTACCAACATTCGATGTACATAAATCCCTATATATAAATCCCCCCATTCCACTAACATCATGCTCAATGCTATTTTGCAATGGTGCTAAACTTATTTCAAATGGTTTGTCTTTGAAATCAGTATGTAATTTGGATATAAGCATTTTAATATCATATAATTGTACTTGTTCTTCGATGTCTAAATTTATACCAGTTATATATTTTTTGTTATTGATCAAATTATATAATAGTTTGTAATAAGCCTCAAAATCTGAAAACATTACGTTATATGCACCACCAGCACCACCTAACATCAATATAATTTTTATGCCTTCTTCGCTAGCTTTATATAATTCACTCCAAACATCGTCAAACATATCATCATATGGTGAATTATTATTTAAGTGTATGTAATTGCTATTATCCGTATTTTTTCCAAAATGTATAGATGATAGTGCTATGTGAGTTAGCGGAGTGCCTTTGTAAATCACTTCATCAAGCTTTTTAGTAAATGTTTGATAATAAAATATTATTCTTGGTTCGCTCATTTTATATGTATATGTTTGAAAAATTGTACGCGAACTTGCATAGCGTGTTAATATCTGATGATGTTTTATTTTATTTAATTGGGTATTTATATAAGTCAGCTAATGGGTTACTCAAAAACTAGGTTTTTCAATTTCTTATCTTTAACCGTATCGATATTAACCACACATCGGCTACCGTCGCTCGTAAAATTATAGCAATCGTCATATATTTTAAATAAAATATCTATGATGATGTTAATATCGGTAAGTTGTAAATAAACGTAATGTAGCGATATGTACAGGACAGGTTTAAATCTGCTTAAAAAATTTTCCATTGCCGGTATTGCAATTATTTCACCGCCCTCAATATCCATTTTAATTAAACTAATATGTTCTGCATTTATATTTAACTGATATAGTAATGTCTCTATGGTTATTGTTTCGATTTCGATAATATCGTCATTATGATCTTTCCATGTAGTTGTATGTCTGCCTTCATATGACAAATAATGATCTTTATTGTTTATCAACATAGTTGATTCAGAATTACCCAACTCACCATTCCCACCGAAATTAGAAGTTCCATCATGATCTGATAATCCTTTTTCAATAAGAATTACGTTGTTAAAGTTATTTACTGCCAAATTCATTTTTAATCGGTCGAGCGCAACCGTATCCGGCTCAACCGCGATTACTTTATCGTAAATATTAGCACTATATAAAACAGTTGGGCCAATCCATGAACCAATGTCTATATATATACTTTTTTTGTGCTTTTTATAGTATTCTAATATATGAAATGTGTTTTGCTCCCATTTATCTAATTTGCCTTTATCGAACCAGTCTTTTGAGAATGTGTCATCGGATACGTAAAATGAGTAATTGTTTTTTGATATTTCCATATATATTAATATACTTTATATGTTATAATATAACATATAAAGTATATTAGTTATGGAACAACTAAGTCATCGACAATGTCGTTAATTGTGTTAGCTAATTCGATATCGTTATCACAATAATACATCTCCAATAATTATATAACGCGAATATGTATCGGCACTCGTTTACCGTCTATTAATGTATCGTAAACAATCCATTCTCGTATCGATCGATCTTTATATAACATGTCTATTTGCAAACCATACAGTTGGCGTATGTATTGTCGCGAGATCGTTTCTAGATCACATACTTGGTTAATAAATATATTTACATCTTTCAGGTTGGTATTTAAATTTGCAAAACAATTACCTATTTCAATTAACAATTTGTCAAAACATATAAACAATGAGTTATGTACCGTGATTAAAACACATTCTCGATTAATAAAATATGATATGCAATTAGTATGCAATATATTGATCAATTGTGAAACATCAGATAGGCAGTCTATTAAATATAAACGTGAAATAAAACAACTGACTGAAAAAATTTATGGTGTGAAAAATAAACGACGTGTTAATGATACATCAATAACCATACGATCAATATGTTTAAAAAACTATTATTTGCAATAGTATTTGTAATAGGCGTGTAAATTAAAAACAACATATTCCAAAAAATGGCCAGAAATTCATTTTTCGGACATTTTTGAAATATTAATTTGTAATTAAAAAATTAAATTACCCCCGATGGGGTAATTTAAATCAAAATTTGCTTATATATGACATATATAAATATATTACCGATATACTTATTTTTATATAACACATAGTTTTTTAAAAATAATCTCAATCCACAGTTATATGTATGATGTATATACTTTTTAAAGGCTGTTTTTAGTATTTTTTAATATTGTATTTAAAACATATTATATATATAAGCATATACACATTACACACATATATATATGCTATTTTTTAATATTATCCGAACTATTATTTAATATAAAAACATATAACATACATAATATACAATTAACATGTCTAAACAAATAGAACTAACACAAGATAGAATAAACACGTTAACTAATACTACCAATGGCATAGTAAACGATGTATATAAATTAAAATCAAAAACATACAATCGAAATAAGATGAAAACAGATGTATTGGAAGGGTTAATAGAATTAAACAATGCTGTAACTAAGAAAGAAAGTGACGATGCATATATGAAAATAAATGATTCAATAAAATATAATGCAAACGTTGTAAAGTCAATAGAACGAGAATTATTAAAGAAACAAATTAAGAAGGAAAATGGAATTATAACAACAAAATCAAGAGGTAAATATAAGAAGAAGGAACAGGCATATTATTTCATAACAATAAATTCTAATAATAACACAAATGTAAACGAAATATTAAAGATGTCTAATAAAATAGCGTCTAAAAAATGGTTAGATGTGTATTGTTACGTTATTGAGCAACGCGGAACAATAGAACGACCACCTGAATTATGTACATTAACTGATAAATATGTCGATAATGATAATTATGAAGGAATCGGTAAACACATACATATGTTAACAAAAAAAACGGAGTCAGTTAGCAAAGTAATAGAGCGTTTATATAATACGTGTAAACACATAGCAAATAATATGAAATGTATAAATGTGCAAAAAGTATATAAGCAAGGTGCGATAATATATTACAAATACATGATGGGTCAAAAGGCACCATACAAAATGCAATGTCATAAACTAACCGAAAAATGGAGAACTAATAATGGTATTAAACAAATGTATAAAATAAAGAGATTTCGATACGAAGATAATGAAGATATAGATGACCCCGTATGCATATTATTAAATGAGGGATATACGAAACAAAATAATACATATATCGATAATAACCGACAATATATGTGCATTATAGAAGAAAATAAAACAATAACAAGATACATGTTAATTAATAAATAATGACAATATTACAATTCTAATTTATTAGTCATGTCCCTGATGATGTCTTCGAACTATGTTTATATCGTGTTTATTTTTAGTTGATTATTAATTTATCAACTAAATATATTGTGCTGTATATTTATATAATGTTTTCTTGCAACATTTGCGAGAAACAGTTTAATAGTAAAGATGCATATACACGGCATATGACCAGCGCAACTTATTATGAAAAACATATTGATAAGGCATATGATTTTGCAGAACGTGTTTGTAATAATGTATTAGAATGGATTGTCCAAAAAGACGCACCAATAGATCTCGATAGCTTGATGCGAGAGCGTAACGCACATTTGTGCGTATCTATTATTCAAAGATCAAATGCATATTATTATTCGAATGCAAAAAAATATAAAATGGATTTAATGAGCGTCGAACTTAGCAATTTAAATAACGCGTCGGATTTAACAAGCGTTATAAATATATCTGAAGAGATATTACGCAAACGCGAATCATTTGATAAAATGTTACAGCGTGTGTATAATACAATGTTGAAAAAGCAAATGTATAATACAATGATGGAAGAGCGAATTATGAAAAAAAATATAGAATACACTAATCAACACATTGACTGCAAAATAGGTAATAACGCGGTAGATATAATTAATAATATATATGGTATGTTGAAAAATAACCATTATAATACTAAATGTACTAAATGCGCAACCAGTTGTAACAATTGTCCAATCATTACAAACCATAATGAACAGCAATCTGGTATTATACAGTACATTATAAATCTACAAGAAACGATTGAAAAAAGAAATAGAACTATATTATGGCTCAGTGATAAACATGTGAAAAAGATATACCTATAAAAACATGGTATTATCAAATAAATGACAACATTAACGTTAATACATATTACATATAATGTTTCAATGCAATATATGCCATAAAATATTTGAGCGGGAACATTTATACGCAAAACATATAAATTCAAAAAACTCATGCGGAAAATATATTACAAACGTTAATGATTCTATAAAAAAAAGAATTTATAGATATGATTAATGCATTTGGAAATAATGTAAATGGTAAGATTACACGAGAACATAATAAAAATAAAAAAAATATAATACAAAAAGCAAATAATATAATTAAATTGCTATCCGATTCAGAGCAAATGCGTATTGCACATAAAAAGGAATTACACACGTTAACAAATGAAAGTTGCATTAATAAGATAAATGATAACAAAACAACCGTTAATATAAACTTAATTATTCTACATAAATGCGATACCGTTATTGATTCCGATGTATGTAAATTAATACATGCTATCAAACGTGGTAAAAACAAAGCGGTGCAATACAATAAAAAATAAACATATATAGGGACGATCCAGTAAATAATTTGTTTATATTTATATATTTCATATAATATAATATTGCATAAATAATATGAACATAAACAAATAAAAATATAGTATGTATAAACAAATGTAATAATTAAT
>Ga0233431_1006285_pt1 | contig 10803 bp, 10 predicted proteins | sample SI_118_April2016_FD_179867 | JGI IMG/M metagenome (GOLD analysis project Ga0233431, IMG submission 179867) | Seawater microbial communities from Saanich Inlet, British Columbia, Canada - SI_118_April2016_200_MG | ecosystem: Environmental > Aquatic > Marine > Inlet | place: Canada: British...
AGATATGGGTGCCAACATGAAGATTAGTGTTATTGCCACAGGTTTTGCTAGTCGCGGTTTTTCTGTGGCCAATAGACCCCAATTTGGAGCTTACTCCAAAGACTCAAAACAAAAACAAGAAGAAGACAGCACTCCTACTTTAAAAGAACCCTCGCCACAAGAAGAGTTTCATCCCAGCACAGAACCCCAGGTTTCTATCAACCAGCCCTTAACTAAAACTAGCCTTGATTCTACCAAAGAAGCAGACGTTCCAGAGAAAAAATCTGGTTTATCAAAAGTTTTTTCGGACGACTTCGAGATCCCCGCATTTTTGAGGAATAAGGGGAAGTAGGTCTTTCAGTTTTTATCATCTTCACTTCTGATATATAATCTTAACGTGTCATCAGAAATACAAACTGATTATAATTCTAATAGAACATGCTATGCCTAAACTAAAAACCCTTCCCAGCCACCCAGATTTTCCCTCCCTTGAAGAGGAGGTGTTGAAGTTCTGGCAAGAAACTAAAGCATTTGAAAAGTCTGTAGAAAATAGGTCAAAAGACAAACAGTATGTTTTCTATGACGGTCCTCCATTTGCCACCGGCATGCCTCATTACGGTCACTTACTAGGTTCAACTAGTAAAGACGTGATTGCTCGCTTCTGGACCATGCAAGGCTACAGAGTAGAACGTGTTTGGGGTTGGGACTGTCACGGCTTGCCCATCGAGAACATGATCGAACAAAAACTTAAAATTAAAGATGGTAAAAAGGGGATCGAGAAATTGGGTATAGATAAATTCAACGACGCCTGCCAGCTTGAAGTCTTACGACTAGATAAAGAATGGGAAAAAATTATTGCTCGCCTGGGTAGATGGGTGGACTTTACCCATAACTACAAAACCATGGACCTGAGTTACATGGAGTCTGTCTGGTGGGGCTTTAAACAACTTCATGAAAAATCTCTAGTTTATGAAGGCAAGAGGGTTATTCTTTACTGCCCACGCTGTTCCACACCCCTCTCCAATTTCGAGATTGCCATGGATAACAGCTACCAAGACCATACCGAAGACTCCACCTACTACAAGTTCCCCGTTAAAGACCAGAAAGATACCTACTTCCTAGCCTGGTCAACCACTCCTTGGAATAAATTGGCTACCCCTGCTTTAGCCGTTAACCCAACCTTGCAGTATGTAAAAGTGCGAGTTGATAAAGACTACTTTTTCCTAGCAGAATCTAGACTTAACGTACTGGAGGATGAGAAATATGAAGTTGTAGATCGCTTCACAGGTGAACAGTTGAGTGAACTGGAGTTTGAGTTGCTATATGATTTCTATCCGCAGAGAAAAAAAGATGAAAAAGCAGGAGTAATCATTGCCGATGACTTTGTCACAGATGACGAAGGTACCGGCATCGTTACCCTAGCTGTTTATGGCGAAGATGACTTTAGAGTGATGAAAGAACATGGAGTGCAGTTGGTGGAACACGTGGATGGTGAAGGCAAGTTAAAAAAGGAAGTTAAGCCCTGGGCTGGCATGAATATTTTGGAAGCTAACCCATTAATCGACCAGGATCTTAAGAAAAAGGGCTTGATATACAAACATTCTCCCCATACTCACTCCACACCACACTGTTACAGATGTGGGACCAGACTTTACTATGCTCCAGTTCCTGCCTGGTTTATTGATATCCAACAACTAAAACCAAAACTGATTGAACAAAACGAGAACATAAACTGGTATCCGGAACATCTCAAACATGGTCGATTTGGCAAAGGATTGCAGACAGCTCCAGACTGGAACATCTCTCGCTCTCGTTACTGGGGAACTCCTATGCCTATCTGGAAATCCAAAGATGGCAAAAAGCTAAGAATTATTGGTTCTATAGATGAACTTAAAAAGTGGGCTGTAGATCCAAAACAAGTTCAAGATATTACCAACATCCATCGCCAGTACATAGATGATATAGAAGTATTTGTAGATGAAGAGAAAAAAATAACTGGCAAGCGTATTCCAGAAGTGTTTGACTGTTGGGTGGAATCTGGCTCGATGCCTTTTGCATCTCGCCAGTACCCTTTCCAGAACGAAAAAGAGTTTGATAACACCTATCCCGCCCAGTTTGTGAGTGAGTACATCGCCCAAACTAGAGCTTGGTTTTATACTCTCCACGCCATGTCTGTAGGTATCTTTGGCAAAAATGCAGTCAAGAACATCTTAACTACTGGCACTTTCATGGCCAAAGATGGTAACAAATTGAGCAAATCAAAGAAAAACTTCACCGATCCCATGGTGCTTATTAATCAGCATGGGGTAGATAGCTTAAGGTTGTACATGATGAGCTCTACAGTTATGAAAGGGGAGAATGTCAACTTCAACGACAGAGATGTGGCAGATTTAAGAAAAAGAGTCTTCCTCATCTGGTGGAACATGCTGTCTTTCTACAGATTATACGTGGGAGACAAAACACGGGACTGGCAAACAACCCCCCAACCCACAACGGTTATGGACAAGTGGTTAGTGAGTAAAATCATGACCTTAACTCAAGAAGTAGAAGACTACACAACCCAGTACAACGTAGTCAAAGCTTCAAGAGCTTTAATAGATTTTGTGAGTGAGTTTTCTACTTGGTATCTGAGAAGGAGTAGAGATGAGATTAAAGATGAAAAAGCCACCAGCACTCACCAAGTTTTTGGTTGGGCTTTAGTAAGGCTAGCTCAACTATTTTCTCCCTACACCCCATTTTTCTCTGAGCTAATCTTTCATAACCTGGTATCGGACAAAGAGAGTATTCATCATACAGATTGGCCAGAAGTGGATCATGGTTTAATCGACCCTCAACTTGAAACCCAGATGGAAGAGATTAGAAAAGTGGCAGAAAAAGTTCACGCCGGACGCAAAGAACAGGCAGTTAAAGTTAGACAGCCTCTAGCGTCTGTGACAGTTACATCATCTGTCATCAAACCCAAACCAGAGCTGCTTGAAGTTCTATCTGCAGAGGTTAATATCAAGCAAATAGTCTGGGAAGCAAAAGGGGAGTCTCAGCTTGAAATAGTCATTGATTGGAATTTAACTCCAGAGCTTAAAGCAGAAGGTGAAGCCAGAGAGCTTATTCGCTCTATTCAAAAACTACGCAGAAAAGAAGGGTTGCAACCTTCGGACAAAATAGAAGTATCAGCTCCAGACTGGCCTCAAGCTTGGCAAAAACAAATCGAAAAAGCCACCAATTCAAAACTAATAAAAGGGATAATCTTAGAAGTTAAGTCTTAGTTCCAACTCTCTCTACATACCGTGGATTATCAATTACACTCAACATATCATTATTTTCATCGATAATATTTCTTTGTTTTTTTGCTTGATCTGATGTGATTTTTTTCACAATCAACTTAAGATCTTCAAAATACTTCTTTGTGTCCATTGCTATGGCTTTTTGAATCAGGAGTTTATCTAAAGATATAACTAAACAGTTACCTTCTTCAATCGCATCTACTGCCAGATAATCATAATCAAAATACCTAATTGTTTTCCAAATTTCAAATTCATACACTGCAACACCAAAGTCACCATACAAATCTTTTAATTTGGTGGGGTATTTTGCAACTAATTTTTTAATATCTTCTTTGCAAACTACTAGATCAATATCTTTCCCCGACTTTCTTAACCCAAAATATTCCATTGCCAAGCCACCAATCAGTAGGGGTTTTTTTGAGAAAGTGAAATTCAATTTAGAAAAATTTAGATTCATTACCATCAGTATATCAGCAATAAATATCGCTATAATGCAATGTACTTATGCGCAACTGGCTGGTAATCATCTGCTTGGTATTACTGATGGCGATTGGTTTAACCACTCTTCACAGCCTAGCTCCAGAGTTAGTCTCGAGACAAGTTCTATTTTGGGTTTTAGGTTTTGCAATATTCTTTGCCAGTGCTAGCTTACCGTTTAACCAATGGTTAAAACTGGGTAAGATCAGTTTAATCGGTTTAATTACACTGTTGGTTGTAGTTTTATTTGTAGCAGAAACCAGAGAAACAGCCCGCTGGTTTCATATTTTTGGTTTTTCTTTCCAACCCTCCCAACTTGCTTTGCCAGTTTTAAGTATATATACCGCATCTATCTTGACTAAATCTCACCTTAAGTACTTCGACAAACTTTGGTCATATCTGGCCATCATCGCTATACCTCTGTTTTTAATATTTATAGAGCCAGATCTGGGCACAGTGATTATTACTCTAGCCACTTTAGGTTTTTCTTTAATTATCTGCGGACTGCAAACCAAGATATTAATTAAGTTTTTCTGGACTGGGTGTATTCTGCTGGGAATTGGTTGGTTATTTCTACTCCAACCTTATCAAAAAGCCAGACTTACTTCATTTATGTCTCCAGAGACTCAAGTGACAGATGCTAACTACAACGCCAAACAAGCTCTAATTAGTGTCGGAGCGGGGGGCTTAATAGGCAGAGGAGCCGGCTTGGGTAGTCAATCACAACTCAAGTTTCTACCAGAAAAACATACAGATTTTATCTTTGCGGCTTTAGCGGAAGAAACTGGTCTGGTAGGAACTGCTTTAGTTTTAATTATCTATCTAACAATCATCTTCTTTTTGTTATCTAGATCCCAGACTCAGCCTTTGCCAACTAAATTCACTCTAGTCTCTGTGGCTGTCTGGATAACTCTGCAAACATCCGTCAACGTGGGCATGAATATGGGACTTTTACCCATTACTGGCTTAACATTGCCATTTATATCTTATGGAGGTAGTTCCTTGCTAAGTAGTCTCTGGTGGTTGGGGATTGCAAAATCTGCTTCTGCTTGGGGTGACAACAAATCAGAGCTTCACCTATCTTGAGGTCGTGATATAATAATTGACTCGGACTCAAAAGGCTTATGATCAAGTCTAATAAAGAAAGACGTTATGAAAGCAGTTATTCAATTTAAAGGTAAACAGCACTTGGTCGAAGAGGGTCAAGAAATTACCGTAGATCGCACCGAAGAAGAAGTTGGTAAAAAGCTCAACATTACCGATGTATTATTGGTGACAGATGCCAAACAAACTCACGTTGGTACCCCCACAGTCGAGGGAGCCGTAGTTGTAGTAGAAGTTTTGGATCATCTCAAGGGTGACAAAATTAGAGTTGCTACCTACAAATCTAAATCCAAATATCGCCGAGTTAAAGGATTTAGAGCTTTTCAAACTAGGCTTAAAATCAAGTCTATTAAGCTAAAATAAAGAGTTCCCGTGACCACACCACAATCACTGCCTTCCGCCTATTTGCTAGAACTTGGTACTACCCCAGAATTATCTTGGGCAGAACTTGAAAGTTTTTATGGCGATGACGTGGAGAGACTAGATGATCGACTGGCCATCTTACAAAACCCAACAAAACCAGCCAAAGATGTAATTAATTCTCTAGGTGGTACAGTCAAGATATTTGAAATCATCCATAAATTACCTCTAGAAACAACCAACGAACAACTAGAAGAACACTTGCTCAAAATACTTGATGATAAAGAAAAAATTAAGTTTTTTGTAGCAGAGATTAATCGACAAACAATTCCTTCGCTCGAATTATCAGATTTAAAAGATAAACTGGTCGAACTAGGTCATAAAGTGAGATACGAAAAGGGTAATCGTTCTGGTTTGACTGCCGCTTTATTACTACACAAATCAAATATCATAGAACTTGCAGTCATTAATACAGCAAGAGAGATTTATATTGGTAAAACTCTGGCTGTTCAAAACATAGATGACTGGAGTTATAGAGATAGAGGCAAACCTTTTGCCCAACATCGTAGAGGCATGTTAACCCCAAAAGTAGCTAGAATGATGCTTAATCTAGCTGGGCCCGAACAAGACAAGCTGCTATATGATCCTTTCTGTGGCACAGGTACCGTCTTACTAGAGGCAGCATTGGCTGGTTACTCCCTTATGGGTAGCGATCTAGATGAGGAAGCAGTCAAGGGTACTAGAGATAATCTAGAGTGGCTAGCTACCAACTACCAGCTCCAGCCTAAATCCAGATTGTTTCAAGCAGATGCTACAGGGGTTAATCCAAAGCCAGTACCAGAGGTTATTGTGACAGAACCTTTCTTGGGTAAACTCACCCCCAAGCCTAATCAGATACCCAATATCACCAAAGGTTTAGTCAAGTTATACACCGGCACACTTAAAAACTGGGCTAGCTGGCTTAAGCCTGGATCAAAGATCATCATGGTTTTTCCCCGATTTACCGCAAGTAACAGTCCGTCGGTTTGGGATAGATTGATTGACAAACTCGGCGAACTTGGGTACACTACCACTCTTGAACCGGTCATCTATGCTAGACCTGGAGCCGTAGTTCAAAGACAAATAGTCAGGTTGGAAATAAAGTAAACAATGTCAAAAGTTAAAGCATCTGGAAGTGTCAATCAACACGCACAAGGTAAACGCCATGGTAAACGCCTAGGTGTGAAGAAATTTGGTGGAGAAGTGGTTATTCCAGGCAACATCATTGTTCGTCAACGCGGTAGCGTCTACAAACAAGGCAAGGGCGTAGGCATGGGCAAAGATCATACAATCTTTTCCATGATCGAAGGCAGTGTCCAGTTTGGCAAAAAATGGGGCAAGACTGTGGTTAATGTAGTTACGGCTTAAGTTATTTTTTACTAAATACTTTCAAACTTCAATTTTAATTTCTGATATTTTCACTCATATCGTACTTTTTCCTGATGCACTGCTGTATTTTGATATATTCAAATTACGTCGTGAAAACATCTAGTTTTTGTGGCATACTGGGGCATGGCAAAAAACAACCAACAACTCAAGTTTCTCGATATTAAACTTCTTCAACCCAATCCTTTTCAACCTCGCAACAAGATTCAACCAGAAGATGTGGAGGAGTTAACAGACTCTATTAAACAGTATGGCATTCTAGAACCGCTCATTATTGCCCAAACTCCTGCCGGTTACCAGATCATCGCTGGAGAGAGAAGATGGCGAGCAGCCAAGGCTGCTGGTTTAACAGAAGTTCCAGTCTTAATCAAAAAAACAACTCCCAGAGGTATGCTAGAAATGGCAATTATAGAAAATGTTCAAAGAATTGATCTTAACTCCATAGAACGCGCTCAAGCTTTTAAACAACTGATGCGAGATTTTAAGTATACGCTGGGAGATGTGGCTAGGAAGGTTAGTAAATCTAGTCCTTATGTCAGCAACTCTATCCGGCTGCTCGCCCTACCAGATGCTATCAAAGATGGCATTGTGGGTAAATTAATTAGCGAAGGCCACGGAAGAGCTCTAGCCAGTCTAGATGATAAAAAAGTCCAGATAGAGCTCTACAAGAAGATTCTCAAAGAAACTGCTTCTGTGCGAAGAGCAGAGGAGTTAGTGCGATACGAAAAAGAGAAAATCCAGACAGAAGAGTCAAAATCTCATCAAAAAGTGGAAGCTCAAGTTAGCCCAAGTATTGTCAAAAAGTGGCAAGATCAGATAGAAAGATATCTTAAAACCAAGCCTCAACTTAAGTTAGTAAGGAGTCGTAACCAAACCCGCCTGACAGTGACTCTCAAAGGCGATCAAGACGAGGCCAAACAAGATCTAGAGAAGATCATGACTTTAATCACCAAAAACGATTAACAAAAATAGGTAATTACTTTTTACTTCGAAGAATATCTAATAAGTTGCAGAGTAAACTCGGCCCACACTTTTTGGTGGCCAGTATCTAAAAAAGGCTTTACCCACAATCTCCGACTTTGAGATAGGTCCCCAAGCACGTGAATCACTAGAGTAGGGGCGATTATCCCCAAACACCATGTACTCATCCATACCTAACCTAATTGTCTTGCCTCTAGTATAAGCCCCAGCATTTATCTCATAACTCTCTGGAATATAGTTTTCTGGAATGGCTATACCATTTACATACACTTTTTGGTCTTTTACTTCAACTTCTTCTCCTGGTACGGCAATGACTCGTTTAATAAAGTCACAGCCTGTGCCAGTGGGGCAGTTGGCGGCCGGAGGTGCTTTGAAAACCACAATGTCGCCTCTCTCTGGATCACCCACTCTGTAGCTAACTTTGTCTGTCAGAATATAGTCTCCATTATCTAGAGTTGGGACCATAGATTGACCATTCACTTGATGGGGTTGCATAAAAAATAGATAAACCACCAAAAAGATGGATAACCCTATAACCAGTGTTTCAGTTAGGTCTAAAAACCAACTGCCGATACGTTTGAACACGTCCGTTATTATGAAACTGGAGGACGAGAGATGCAAGGAGTGATTTAGGGTTATAATGAAAACATGGGTTACACCAAAAAAGCAGTAGAAGGCTTTGGCTTGCAAACCATTTTCAAAGGTTCAAGTAGCGTTCTATCTCTGATCAAAATCTTTTTCTTGGCTAGACTTCTTGCCCCTTACGACTTTGGTTTATTTGGACTAACTGCCATTGCCCTAGGTTTAACAGAATCTCTCACCCAAACAGGTATTAATATCACCATCTTGCAGAGTAAAAAATCTGTCAAAGAATTTTTAAATACTGCTTGGGTGATAGCCATTATTAGGGGAGTGGTTATAGGAGCCATTATGCTCCTCCTGGCAAAAGTCTTGAGCAGTCTGTACAACGAACCAAACCTGGTCTCACTTATCTCTTTAGCAGCTCTAGTACCCGTCATCAAGGGTTTTATAAACCCCAATATCGTCTCTTGGCAAAAAAACCTCCAGTACAAGACAGAAACCAAGTACCACATCTCCTTGAAGCTAATAGAGACTCTGCTAGCTGTTTCTATTGCCTACGTCACTCAATCTGCTCTGGCATTAATACTAGCCCTAATTGGCACAGCCATTTTTGAAGTACTGATTAGTTTCTTGGTTTTTAAAGATAGACCCAAATGGCAGTATAGCTCTACCATCGGGCGTCTTATCTTTAATAATGCCAAGGGTTTGTCTATCTCCGCTGCCCTCCATTACGCCAATGATAATCTGGACGATGTAGTGCTAGGCAAAACTCTAGGTACCTCTGGTCTAGGTCTTTATCACAACGCCTACAATCTCGCTCATAAACCTAACTACGAGCTGTCAAAGAGTGCATTTCATTCCATCTTACCTATCTTAACCAAGTTCACTAAAGATATATCTAGATTTAACAGAGGATTTTTTAGATCTATTGTTGTCATGATGCTCATAGCCACTGTGACTACAGCTCCGTTATTCATTTTTCCAGAGTTGTTAGTTACAGTTATCTTGGGAGAGCAGTGGTTATCAATTGTACCTGTTTTACCCTGGCTGGCTCTAGCCGGTTGGGTGCATAGCCTGGCTGGAGTAGCCTATGGTGGCTTAGTAGCAATTAAACGCTACAGTCTGATTAACTTTCATTTGTTTTTCACTCTTTTCACAATGATTATTTTAGTCTGGTATTTAAGCATGAATTTTGGTTTAATTGGAGCTGGTTGGGGAGTATTACTCTCTAGAGTTATCTCGCTTCCTATCTTATTATATGGACTTGCTAGAGTACGTAGGCGGTAATCATGAAACCAGCTATAACCGTCGTTGTCTTGGCAGAAGAAGTAAATAAAAACTTACAAAGGGCCATATATTCTGTTAAGTCTGCCCATCGTATTCTTATCATAGATACTTCGCGCAAACTAGATCAATCCAAGCTTAAGTTTCCCAATGTTGAGATTCTGGAGTATACAAAACCATCTTTGAATTTTTCTGCTATTCGAAACTACGCTATAAGACGCGTTACCACAGACTGGATCATGTTTCTAGACAGTGATGAGCAACTTGAAGCTGGAGGTTTGGAAAAATTACATAGCATAATTAGCTCTCACCCCAACTCACCAGTTTCCCTCTTAAGAAGTGATGTTTTTCTAGGTAAAATACTTCATTTTGGTGAAGCTGGCAGGCAAAGAATTACCAGAGTTTTTAGAAAGAATAGAGTAAAGTATCATGGTGCTGTACATGAGTTTCCTATTGTTACAGGACGTGTAATTAAATCAAACATACATATTTTTCACACTTCACACGACTCAATTTACAGCTTTATTGTCAAGATAAACAAGTATGCTCAACTAGTAGCAAAGACAGATAACTCCTCCTTTCTCAAAGAAAATGCTCTAGTCACTTGGTTTAAACTCGTTTTTTACCCTAGTTTAAAGTTTCTTTACAACTATTTCCTCAAGCAAGGAGTTAGAGATGGCTGGCGAGGTTTAGTCTATGCCTCCACAATGAGCCTCCACTCCTTGTTAGTTAGAATATATCAACTAGAAATGCGGTATGAAAAGAATAACTAGGCTCATCTTCTTTGTCATCCTGGGACTACTGGCATTTGGTCAACTGCAACGATTCCAGATAACTCCAGATATAACACTTTTTGGTCACGATTTTGCTATTGGTTTCTGGTTAATCCTTGTCTGGTTAACAGACAAAAAAGTAATTAAGAAATTAAACAAGCTGGTAAAAAACAAGCATTTACACCTCATTTTAGCCTGGACAGGGCTAGTTTTTCTTTTCAATCTGTCTATTTTAAACTGGCAGTACGTAGCCTATATCTCCAGACTAGCTTTCTATATCACTTTTGGTCTGACTCTCTGGCAAACATCCATACTTGAAACTAGAGATAAGTGGTTAGGGTTAGGGCTTTATTCTCTGGTTTTTTTACTCTGGGGCTGGTGGCAGTACCTTTTCTTACCAGATACCAGGTTTTTGGCAGTTTTAGGCTTCGACGACCACTACTACCGCTTGATCGGGACTACATTTGATCCCAATTTTTCTGGAGTAATCCTAGGCATGATGTTTCTAATCTGGCAGTTTATCTCCAACTCTTTGAAAAAACGGCTTGACTGGCTCA
>Ga0233431_1006286_pt1 | contig 10802 bp, 7 predicted proteins | sample SI_118_April2016_FD_179867 | JGI IMG/M metagenome (GOLD analysis project Ga0233431, IMG submission 179867) | Seawater microbial communities from Saanich Inlet, British Columbia, Canada - SI_118_April2016_200_MG | ecosystem: Environmental > Aquatic > Marine > Inlet | place: Canada: British...
TAAAATGCCCTTCCAGCGGCATGAGCGATCATACGGATATGGAAAACCTGAACCGGCTTTCGGTTCGGGATGAAATCAAATTTGTTCTGGGGACCCGTGGGGATTATGAATATGCCAGAAAGATCTTAGGTTACATGGAGTCCCGTTCCATTTCAATCGGTTCCATTAATTTTTCCCCGGTGTTCGGAGAACTGGAACCGGAAACCCTGGCGGAATGGATTCTGGCGGATCACCTGGCGTGTCGGCTGCATCTCCAGCTTCATAAATATATCTGGGGCCCGGACGCAAGGGGGGTTTAGGGGCGGATGGCGGGAAGAAAAGAAAGGGCGGTTGTGCTGTTGAGCGGTGGCCTCGACTCAACCACCGTTGCAGCCATAGCCCTTTCCCGTGGGTACGATGTTTTTGGCCTCAGTTTCCATTACGGGCAACGTCATTCAGTGGAGCTGGATGCGGCCCGGCGGGTGGCGGAGAGCCTGGGTGTGACCGAGCATCTTGTTATGGAAATCGATCTCCGGAAAATCGGGGGTTCCGCCCTCACGGACCAGATTAACGTGCCCAAAGGTCGCAGCGACGAATCCATGGCGGGTGAAATCCCCGTAACCTACGTTCCCGCGCGCAATACCATATTTCTGTCTTACGCCCTGGCATGGGCGGAAGTGCTGAACGCCCCGGATATCTTCATCGGTGTGAACGCCGTGGACTACAGCGGCTATCCCGACTGTCGGCCGGAATACATCGCGGCATTCGAACAGATGGCGAACCTGGCCACAAAAGCGACTGTGACGGGTCGGTGGCGCATTTACATCAGGACCCCCATCATTTTCATGAGCAAAGCGGAAATCATCAAAACAGGGCTTGAGCTGGGTGTTGACTACAAACTGACACACAGTTGTTATGACCCGGCACCGGATGGAGGCGCCTGCGGTCTTTGTGATAGCTGCCTTTTGAGGAAAAAGGGTTTCGAGGAAGCTGGAGTAAAGTGGATACCATGAAAATCGGATTTCGCATTCTGATGGTGTTGAGTTTGATGGCCTTTGTTACGGGGCTGCCGGTTGGGGCTGTTGCCGAGCCTCCGGCCAAGATTAAATTGGGTCACGTGGCGCCACCCTTTCTCGGACAGAGCAAGGGCGTGGATGCATTTGCGGCCTATGTTAAAGAAAAAACCAATGGCAGAATCGATATTGCGACCTTTCCCATGGGCCAGCTGGGGGGAGAGCGTTCCATGGCGGAGCAGGTTCAGAGTGGCACGCTGCAGATAGCCGCCGTCTCCACGGCGGTACTCCAGAACTTCGTACCCCAGGCGGCCATTCTGGATATGCCTTTTATTTTTCCGGATCGAAAAACCGCATACGCCACGCTGGATGATCCGGAAGTGCAGAAAAAAATCTTCTCCTATTTTCCGAAAAATGGATTTATGGCCATCGGATGGACTGAAAATGAATTCAGGGATTTCACCAACAACAAACGGCCGGTTCGCAAGCCTTCGGATATGAAGGGTCTCAGGGTTCGGGTCATGAACTCCCCCGTTTATCTGGACACATTCGAGCAACTGGGCGCATTTCCGGTGGGGGTCCCTTTTCCGGAAATCTATAACGCACTTCAAACCGGCGTCATTGATGCGCAGGAGAGTCCCATTCTCACGTCGGTCTTAATGAAGTTTACGGAAGTGAGTAAAAATGTGACCCTCACCCACCACTGTTTGTCCGAGTGTATCATTATTGTATCCCCGGATTACTGGGAAACCCTTTCTTCTGAAGATCAGCAGATTTTCAGGGACGCCGCCAGGGTGGCCATTGACACCAATCGAAAAGTCAATGCCGAACTGCACAATAAGCTGCCCAAGAGCGGTATCAGCATTGCGGAATACTGCCTAAAGAACGGGATTGAGGTGATCGATCTGACCCCGGAAGAGCGAAGGGTATTTCAGAAGGCAGTGGTCCCGGTTTGGAAAAAATACCGGAAAAAGATCGGCAACGAAATTTTTGATTTCATGCTGAAGAAGCTCAAGGAACATCAGCAATTTGTACCCGACTTCTAATCTCTGAAATATTCCACCGCATTTCGAAAGATGGCGATGCCGTCCCCTTCTTCTGTCTCCATGCTTTCCCCCTGGCGGGCGAGGACTTGCTTTCGCCGGGTCCAGTCCGGATGATTGGTGAAATGGTTGAAAGCCTCCGGATGGGGCATGAGCCCGAAGACGTGGCCGGTGGGGTCGCATATGCCGGCAATATCGGACAGGGACCCGTTGGGATTTGAGGGCCAGTGGCCATTGGCTGGATTGCCGTCATCATCAGCGTACTGCAGCGCAACCTGGTTGTTCCCAAAAAGACGGTTGAGCGTTTCCTCGCTCGCGTAAAATTTCCCTTCCCCATGCCGGACCGGGAACTCCGCACGGGAAAGCCCCCGGGTGAAAATATTGGGTGATTGGGTGTTGACTTTCAGGTTTACCCAGCTATCGATAAAATTCCCCGAGTCATTATGGGTCAGGGCTACCGCCCTGTCCTGGTACCGGCCGTCAAAACCGGGCAGCAGTCCCAGATTGACCAGCGCCTGAAACCCATTGCATATTCCCAGGATCAGATTCCCCGCATCCACGAAGGCTTTGAGCTGGTCACCCAGGTGTCGCTTCATTTTTGAGGCCATGAGTACCCCTGCGCCATGATCGTCGGCCCAGCTGAAGCCTCCTCCAAAAACCAGGATCTGATAGTCTTCAAGGGGCATGGCGGAAGTGCCTTGCGCATTGCTGATCAACTGGTTGATGTGCATCCTCCGGGAATCGGCGCCGGCCAGGTGCAGCGAAAAATCGGTTTCGTTATCGCAATTAAGCCCATAGCCGGTGAGGACCATTGCTTTTACCCTTTTCATATGAGATCTCCAAAAGGCTTTTTCCATGAATCTTTCAGATGGTGAATGTTTTCGTTGATAATGGTGTCACCGTTGTCCCCGGTGATCATAAAATCAGGTGATTCGGTGACCATGCCGACCTCGGCCAGTTTCATTCCAGAAAAACATGCCTCAAAAGCCGCTTTGTGCTCGGGCGCCACCGTTATGATGAACCGGCCGCACGATTCGGAGTACAGTTTCTGGGTGTTTGAAAGATCCGGCAGAGCGGGGATCAACGGCAACCGAAGCGTTACCCCCAACGCCCCGCCCATTGCGGCCAGGGCCAGATGTACGGCCAGACCGCCCCTTGCCACCGCGTGGCAGGAAGCAACCAGTTCGCTGTTGATGGCCTGATGAAGGGCAATATATTGGGGAAGAAACGTTTCCGGATGAACCCTGGGAACATTGAGCCCCACCTGTTCCATCAGCTGGTAATATTCTCCCCCGCCCAGCTCATTTCGCGTTTCCCCCAGCACGTAGACCAGATCTCCCGGGAATTTCACGTCCATGGTGACGGCTTTGGTGATATCGGCCATGACGCTTGAAACCGTGAAAAGCAGCGTGGGCAATCCCGAAACTTTGCGCCGCTCCCCGAACGGTCCCATGAGGTTACCGTCAATATACATGCTGTCTTTCCCCGAAAGAAGGGGGATATTGTATTGAAGGCATGTGTCCCGCAGGGCCTCATTGGATCGAACCAGCTGGGCGGCCTTGTATTTGCCATCCGGATTTTGAAGGGAATGGTATTCAATGGTGGGCCAGCAGAAATTGTCCACACCGGCCAGGTGGTCTGGATCTCCCCCCACCGCCAGGACTTTTCTGACCGCCTCATCCATGGTGGCCGTCGTCATATGGTAGGTGTCAATTTTGGAATAGGCAGGATTGACGGCTTGAGACACGGCAATCCCTTTGGGGGATTTTAGCACCGGCCGAATCACCGCTGCATCGGAAGGCGTATCACGCTCTTTCCCAAGCAGGGGCTTGATGACGCTGGTTCCCTGGACCTCATGGTCATATTGCCTGGCAATCCAGTTGCGGGAACAGATGTTGGGTCGCCCAAGCATGGTGTGAAGGAGCGTCCCGTGACGCCCTGGTTCCGTGATGACTGGTTCCGTTAGACCGCGCATTTTCGGGGGGAGCCACTCCGCGTCAAATTCCCATTGGGGAAAATCCGATTCCAGCAGATCCATTCGAATGTAGGCGCAGGTCTCGTGTTTATATTGCAGGTGTAGAAAACCGGAGTCGGTGTACTCCCCGATGACGGTGCTTAAAACCGCATGTTTTTGGGAGAGGGACATGAAACGATCCAGGTGTTCCGGTTTGACGGCAATGGTCATGCGTTCCTGGGATTCGGATATCCATATTTCCCACTGGTTCAAGCCGTCGTATTTCAGGGGCACTTTGTCCAGATGTACGATGCAGCCGTTGCTGAATCGGGCGGATTCCCCCACGGAAGACGAAAGTCCCCCGCCCCCGTTGTCGGTGATAAAGTGAATCAGGCCCTCATCCCGGACTTCCAGGAGGAAGTCGTGCATTTTCTTCTGGGTATAGGGGTCGCCGATTTGCACATGGCCCGCCGGTGTGCTTTCGGAATAGGTTTCGGAAGCCGCCGTCACCCCGTGAATACCGTCTTTTCCCACCCTTCCGCCGCTCATGACGATCAGATCCCCGGGGGAAGTGGTCTTTTGGTGTGAAGGCTTGTTTTCCACCCTGGACGGCATAATGCCCAGGGCCGTCACGAAAACCAGGCATTTTCCCGTGTAGCTTTCGTCAAAGAGCAGCAGGCCGTAGGGGGTGGGAATACCGCTCTTGTTGCCGCCGTCCCGAACCCCTTCAATGATACCGTCCAACAGACGTCTCGGATGAAGGTGGGGCTCAAGAGCCCCGTTGTAATCCCGCTGTCCCACGCAATACCCATACATGCCCAGGATCAGCTTCGATCCCTTCCCGGTCCCCATGGGGTCCCGGTAAATACCCACGATTCCGGTAATGGACCCGCCGTACGCTTCCATGTTGGAGGGGCTGTTGTGGGTTTCCCCCGTGATACAGTAGTAGTGGTCGGGATCAAACTGAGCTACGCCTGCGTTATCCCACAAAACCGATACCACCCAATCCTTTTCCGCCTGGATTTTCAGGGTCGGCGCTTCGATACAGGTTTTAAAGAGGCTGTCGATGGTTTGCTGTTCACCGGTTTCAAGGTCGTGGTAATGGAACTTTCCCCGGAACGTGTTGTGGTTGCAGTGATCGCTCCGGGCCTGGGAAATGTATTCCAGTTCCACATCGGTGGGCAGGTCGAGCCCCACTTTTTCCCGTTCCGCCAAAATGTCTTCCCGCAGAAAATAGGCGCGAATTACCGGGATGTCCCGATCCTGAAGCGCCAGATTCCGCTCCTTGGAAATCTGTTTCAGCGCATCATTGCTTTCGATGGACAAGGTTTTTACTTCCGGTTCATGGCTCAGGATGACCTTGGGGATCGGGAATCCAAGGCCTTCTTGGGAGTTCCATTCCCCCTTGGAGAAAATTTTCCATTGCTGAATGGCAGCGTTGGCCAGAAGCTCCGCCCCGATGCGATGGGCTTGATCCTGTGTAAGGTTTCCCTTGATTTCATAGCATTTTGAGGTGTAAACCGCTTCTCCGGGTTTAAATGTGATACCCAGGAGGTCCATAATGGCTTCACGGGCGGTGCTTCCCGCCGTATCCCGCACGCCGGGGCGAAAACCGACCCAGATGATCCAGTCAAAATCCCTTTGCGTGGGGGAATAGGAACTCTCTTCGGTGATGGGATTGGTGAATATTTCGTTTTGAATCCGTGAGAGCTGGTCGGCATCGAAATGCGCGTCAATGGTTAGAACGCGGATCACCCGAACATCTTCCACGTCATAACCGAAGTATGCCTTTGATTTTTTCACAATGCCGGCCCCTGATGCGTCCGGCAGCTTTTCTTTCAATCTGATTTCCAGTCTGAATGACATTGGCACATACCTGTTTCATCAAAATTTTTAAGGAACCTGTTCCCCGCTTTGTATCTTGAAACCAAGGCTCGCGTCAACCGCATTTCAAAGGAGGCGCCTTTCCTTTAAAGTGCGCAGGCTTGCAATTGAGAGTTCCAATGCGTATCTTTCGGGTGTCGGACAGAGAAATCTTAAGGAGTAACCTGAACAATGGAAAAAATAAAAACCGAAAAGACCGAAAAAGAGAATGCCGGAAAGGTTCCCAATCAGCAGGAACTGGAAAAAGAATTGGGGGATTATCTTTCCAAAAAATACGGTGACCGGGTCAAAATTATTTCTCCATTTGTTGTACCCAAAAAGGATGCAACGGACCCGGATGGCAAAAAGTCGGGATTCAAAGGTTCGGACATGGATGATTTTTATATGATGCCCGAGGAAATGGAATCCTACCTGGATGGTTTTGTGGTGAAGCAGGATCAGGTCAAAGCGGTTCTGGGAACCAAAATATGCACGCATTTCAACCGGATCAGGTTCAGCCAGCAAAGGGAAAGCGAAAGCTTCAAGGGCGCCGGCAAAAAATCAGGCGTCGGGATGATCAAGAACAATGTGCTGATGATCGGCCCCACCGGAGTGGGGAAAACCTATATTATCAAACTCATTGCCCAGAAACTGGGTGTGCCGTTTGTAAAAGGCGATGCCACCAAGTTCAGCGAGACCGGGTATGTGGGTGGAGATGTGGAAGATCTCATCCGGGACCTGGTCTATGAAGCAGATGAAAATATCGACCAGGCTGAAAACGGTATTGTTTATATCGATGAGATTGACAAGATATCATCGTCGAGAAATTTAATCGGACATGATATATCCCGCACGGGTGTTCAGAGGGCCTTGTTGAAGCCCATGGAAGAAACCGATGTGGATATGAAGGTTCCCCATGACCCGATCAGTCAGATTCAGGCCATTGAGCATTACAGGCGAACGGGAAAAAAGGAAAAGAAGGTCGTCAACACCAAGAACATCCTTTTTATCATGAGCGGCGCTTTTGGGGATTTGACCGAAATCATCAAGAAAAGACTGCAGCGGCAGGGGATCGGCTTCGAGGCGGATGTGAGGTCCACTGAAATTCCATGGGAGATCCTCAAGGAGGTCCGCGCCCAGGATCTGGTCGAGTTCGGTTTTGAATCGGAGTTTGTGGGAAGGCTTCCGGTGGTGGTGGTGTTCGACGAACTGAACAAGGACGATCTGTTCGAAATCCTCAAGAACCCCAACAATCCCATTATCATCAGCAAGCGGATGGATTTCAAGGCCTACGGGATCGATATCAAGTTCGAAAACGGCGCTCTGAAACGCATCGCAGAAATGGCGGAGACGGAAAAGACGGGGGCCCGAGGGCTGGTGAGCGCCATTGAAAAAGTCCTGATCCCATTTGAAACCCGGCTGCCGTCAACGGATATCAAACGGTTTCTGGTCACAAGCGAAGTGGTTGACGACCCCGACAAACACTTGTCCCGGTTGCTGGAAAAACACAATGACCCGAAGTGGCTTGACCGTTTTGAAAAGGCCCGAAGTCTTGAGATGGATGAGATTAAACAATACATAGGGGAACGGACCGAATATTTCAGCCATAAATCAGGTCTTGATCTGTACGATCGAAGGCTGGAACTCATTGGAGGGCTCTATTTACGTCACGTCACGGATGTGGATGTGGCCATTGAAAATCTGACGGCCATGTACGAAGAAATCCACGCAGAGACGGATGCTTTGAGGGAAAATCTCGATGTAAAAATTTTGCTGGATGACAGCGCTGTGGATGAAATTATCCACCAGGCCATTGAATCGGGACAGAACGTGAGGAACCTCACATTTCAGCTGGCCAAACGACTGGAATACGGACTGAGGCTGGTGAAAGATCGTGTGGGCAAGGAAGATTTCATTATTAACAGTGAAGCGCTGACCCACATGGAGTCCTTTATCAACGATCTCATGAAAAAGGCGTATCAGAGTGAGAATCCCCCGGATCCCGGGAAAGGGGAGGAGTGAGGCCTGGGAAAGAGAGAAATCCGAGCCAAAGATATTTGAAATTTTTAAAACGAATATCGAATGTCCAACAAGGAATGTCCAATTATGAAGTTTTCCTTCGACATTCATAATTCCTTGTTCGACATTCTGCGGTTCAAAAAAATCTCTTGAATACAACGTGTTGCAAATTGTGAGAGATGAGCTCTCAAAGCGATTGTGTAAGTATCTAATTGTTCAAAGTATTCTCATAGGCTTCATCGATTCGCTGTTCCAGGTACGAGATGAATCCTTCGTCGTTTTCAAAGAGGTCAAAACAGTAGCCGTCTATGCCCAGCACCCCTTTGGGAACCATATTCCCTTCTCCGTCAGGGTCCGTCACACGGTCGTCGTAGAAGCACACGGAGAGCCATTTGCTGTCCGGGTCGTCATCCACGATATCGATCAGTGTGACCAGCGTCACCGCTTCATCTTCCGCCTTCATTCCGGCCCTGAGGGAGAAGCTGATGCCCGGTCTCGACACAAAAGAGAGAACCGCCCCCGTTTTGTCCGAAAACCGGTTCGTCAGCCTGACAAAAGCGCCCTTTATGTCCTGCACATCGCGGGTCCATTTTTCAAGGATTTCCGTAAGGTTCCTGAAATCCTCCCCGCTTGAAAACATGCTTTCCTGCATTCTTAGTACGTCGCTCCTTGCCATTCCTTTTTTCCCGAGGCTCCAAGGTCATGCCACAGGGTCAGGCCACATCGTACAGTCCCCGATCACGATCCTGCAGATATACGTACCTGAAGGCGCCTTTTCGGCCCTCCTGAAACCATTTCATGCCGGTTTTACGGCATGCGGGACAGGCCGCCATGGGAATATGAACGCCCAGGATGTGCTGGCCGGTGCTGGCGGTTGAGGCAATGGCCAAGGCACCGGCGCAATGGGGGCAGCACCTGATTTTTTCATTCTGTCTTTCCTGGATCCCGTCCGTGTCATAAAAGATATCCCGGCGCCGCTCCTGGATTTCCCCTTCGTCATGGGGCTTTTTCTGGAGCCCCCCCCGCAAAAACAGGTCTTTCAGCGCTTCAACCAGTTCTTCAATGTTCCGGGTGACATCTTGGGATTGCGGCCGATAGTCTTTTTCGTAGTTGGGTTCCTTTACAAAAGAGGTATCCATGCCGGCCATGGCCATGATAATGCCCACATTCACGTAGGGAAGGGCGTTTTCAATGGCGTAACCGCCTTCAAGCACGGCGATGTCCGGTTTCAGGCGTTTATTCAAAATGGAATACCCGCGGGCCGAAAAGTTCATATTGGTGATGGGGTCATTGAAGTGGTTGTCCTGGCCGGCCGAGTTGATCACAATTTCAGGCTCGAACTCTTCCAGAATCGGCATCACCAGTTCATCGAGTGTATAGAGGAAACCTTTTTCACCCGTCTGGGGGGGCAGCGGAATATTGACGGTTTTCCCCTGCGCATTGGGTCCGCCGAATTCACTGGGGAAACCGCTTCCCGGGTAGAGGGTGCGGCCGTCCTGATGAATGGAAATGAAAAGCGTGTCGGGGTCGTGCCAGTAGATATCCTGGGTCCCATCACCATGATGACAGTCGGTATCCACTATGGCCACTTTTCGAATGCCGTAATGGGCCCTGATGTATTCGACCATGACCGCTTCAATGTTGATATTGCAAAAACCCCGATTTCCGTGAACCACGCGCATGGCATGGTGTCCCGGCGGCCGAACCAGGGCGAAAGCGCTTTCCACTTCCCCTTTCAATACCGCATCCGCTGCCACAAGACAGCCGCCGGCGGATATGAGGTGGCTCTCCGTTGTGACGGCAGCCTCGTCGGGAACACAGAAATGGGTCCGTTGAATGTCTTCATAGGCTGCGGGGCGTACACGGTATTCCACAATTCCCGGAATATCCAGCAACCCTTCTTCCATGACCTGATCCTGCGTGTAGAGAAGACGTTCTTCGCGCTCGGGGTGATCGGGACTGATGGCCCAGTCAAATGCGGGGAAAAAGACCAATCCGGTTTTTCGTTGGGCGCTTATCATGCGTCTTTGCTCCTTTTCCACTGGGGAATGAGTCCCGGCGTAATGCTCATTTTAAGGCGAATGTTTCGACCCACCGACCTGTAGCCGCGAATCATGTTGAACATCTGCTTTTCCGTGATGCTGGTTTTCAGCGAATTGCTTCGCGCCCCGATCATCATGGCATGTCGGCAAAGGGTTTCCCGGGCCAGGGTTATGGCCTGGTCCATATCGAAGCGGCGATCGGCTTTGTGTTCCTCCCCGGCCTCGGGAATGATCACCGTGCCCCGTTCCGTATCCGCTTGAAGGGTCACTTGTGCGGTGACCCGGGCCACGGCCGCCCCCACGGCGTTGGCCACATCATAATGGGGTGGTACACGGCAGGGCAGCCCCAGTGCTTTTTCCACATAGGGGGCTATATGGGGGGCGGGACCGCCCATGATGAGGACCGATGTGGGCGCAATCCTTTCTTCATTCAAAACCTGGTGAATGGTGTAAACCGGCTGTGCATTGATGTCATGTATAAAAGCCCTGGCCGACTGAGCAATAATTTCGGCCATTTTCTTCAAAACACGTTCCGCCGCACCTTCGGCGTTACAACCTAAAGTAGCGCCAAGGTTTTCCATGGCGGCTCTCGCCGCACCCTTGTCTCCCAGCGCCAAAAGCCCAAGTGTCACCAACGCGTCGGTAGGAGTCGCCATGTTCCCCCCGAATGCGGCGGGAGGTCCGTTTCGCAAAGGCCCCACGGTCATGTTCCCGGCATCATTCACTTGAATCACACTGTCTCCGCCCGTGCCCAGGGAATGGGTGATGATGGATCGAATCAATGTCTTGTAGCGGCCCAGTTTAATCCCATGGGGATTGAGAAGCGGCATGCCGTCCAGAACCACAGACATGTCCGTGGTGGTCCCGCCCACGTCCAGCACCAGGGTCG
>Ga0233431_1006290_pt1 | contig 10796 bp, 8 predicted proteins | sample SI_118_April2016_FD_179867 | JGI IMG/M metagenome (GOLD analysis project Ga0233431, IMG submission 179867) | Seawater microbial communities from Saanich Inlet, British Columbia, Canada - SI_118_April2016_200_MG | ecosystem: Environmental > Aquatic > Marine > Inlet | place: Canada: British...
TATATTCTGTACGCTCAACTTCCCGACTGAGAAGTCTGATAAAGGTATTTTATATATTACCTATTATTACTCCACCGTTCGTGGTTGGATTGTCATTAATATTGATATTTGGGCGGTCAGGATCTATCAATGATATTTTGCTTTTTTTTATTGGTCCTGAAGGAATTTTCACTCCTGAAGGTGGGCAGGGTATTTTTAAACGATCATCTTATATTTACGGATTTCCGGGAATTTTCCTGGCACAAACACTGGCCTTAACACCCGTTAGCTATATGATGCTGGTGGGTATGGTTTCCGCGATTAGTCCGGCCCTGGAAGAAGCCTCACTGACGATGCGGGCCACCAGATGGCAAACTTTTAAACGAGTGACACTGCCATTGATCCGTCCGGGTATTGCCAACTCTTTTTTATTAGGTGTGATCTCTTCGGCCGCAGATTTCGGTAATCCACTGGTACTTGGTGGTGAATATGATGTGCTCTCCACAGAAATTTATTTTTCAATCGCGGGGTCGCAATTAGACTTTGCCAGGGCTGCTACACTGGGTTCATTATTGTTTGGAATATCCTTATTAGTGTATTATCTACAGAAAAAATGGATTGGAAAGTATTCGTATGTCACCGTCACTGGTATGCAAACAGCGGGAAATGTAATTTCATTACCGGGCTGGTTACAAAAAATAATGAGTAGCATTGTGTTGCTCTGGATTACTGTTGTTGGTGTACTTTATACCAGTATTATCATGGGTGGATTAGTGGCAAAATGGGGCGCGGATTATACTTTCACCCTGGAACATCATATTGAACTCTGGGGTAAGGGTTTTAATTCAGGTGGTTGGCCGTCATTCTTTAATTCATTGTCCTATTCACTCATTGCAGCACCCATAACAGGTCTTACCGGTGTTCTAATCGCCTATGTAATTACCCGAAAGCAATTTAAAGGCCGGGGTGTGATTAACTTTGGTACCACCTTAATATTTGCCATACCGGGTACAGTAGTCGGTGTGGCTTATATTTTTGCATTTAATACAGCCCCTATTGAATTGACAGGAACTGCCTTAATATTAATTGTTACCATGGTTATTCGGTCAATGCCGGTAGGAATTCGTGGCGGAATATCGGCGCTTTCACAAATTGATAAGTCCCTGGAGGAAGCTTCTTTGATGCAGCGTGCCAACAGTTTCCAAACAATCAGGTCAGTGGTTTTACCCCTGTTAAAGCCTGCCATAATATCTTCAATCGCATATAGTTTTATTAGGGCAATGACCACGGTTAGCGCGGTCATTTTTTTAGCAACGGCCGGAACCAGCGTATCAACGACTTATATTTTGGGACGTGTGGAAGATGGTGATTATGGTATCTCCATTGCTTATGGCTCTGTATTGATTCTTTCAATGTTATTTTTCACTCTACTTGTTCAAAAATTGATCGGGCGATCCAGAACAGAACGCTCCGTTTCAACCAAATGATAAAAACAGACTATGACAGTAGCAAATCAATCAGTTGGTGTATCTTTGCAGAATATTACTAAAAAGTTTGGTGATACGATTGCGGTGCAAAAAATAAATCTTGAATTTGCTCCAGGGACGTTAACAACAGTACTTGGACCCTCCGGTTGCGGGAAAACGACTATTCTCAGAATAATCGGCGGATTAGAAATACCAACGTCAGGCAAAATTCTGTTTGGTGATGAAGATGTTTCCCATCTTTCAGCCACTAACCGGGATGTCGGTATGGTTTTTCAATCATATGCGCTTTTCCCACATATGAATGTCGGCCAGAATATTGGGTATGGGCTGAAAATAAAAGGAACGCCACAAAATGAGATCAAAGAACGTGTCGCGGATGTACTAAAAACAGTTGGTTTATCCGGTTATGAAAGTCGTTATGCTGATGAAATGTCCGGTGGTCAGCAACAACGTGTCGCAGTAGCGCGTTCCCTGATTTTGGAACCAAAGGTACTATTATTCGATGAACCACTCAGTAATATAGACAGTAAATTACGACGTTCCATGCGGGAAGATATTCGGAAACTCCAACAGGAAACTGGCATTACTTCGATATATGTCACCCATGATCAATCGGAAGCCTTGGCTGTCTCAGACGATGTTATCGTAATGAATGTTGGTAAGATTGAACAAATGGGGGGACCGGAACAATTGTATCGACATCCAAAAAATGCTTTTGTAGCTACTTTTATAGGTGATGCGAATATATTGGAAGGAGAGCTGATTCAAGTTGACGGTAGAAATGATATTCAATTGGGAGAAATGACGATTTCCGCTGAAACTGTTCCGGATAATGCCCATGTGGGTAAAGTACAGGTGGCTATCCGCCCGGAAGTTGTTACCATGCATGCCGATAAAGGTACGAATCGAATGGAAGGAAAAGTAAACTGGCGCTCATTTGTCGGGTCAGCTTTTGAGTATACCATTGAAACTTCTGCCGGTGAGCTATTTATTGTTGTCACATCAACAGGAGATCAATTTGAAACAGGAGATACCATCTATATTTCTGTGAATAATATTGGTGTTGCTGTTCTTGAACCCAGTTAAAAGTAGTGACTGAAATCAGCTGTAGATCAAAATATTAAATAATCCCTACGGATTTATTCTACAGCTACAAAATTTTATAGCATCTTCTTTAATACGCATTGCAGTATTTTGATATTTATTTTAGATTCAACTTCGAGTATTGCTCCTTTCTTCTTAATAAAATGATTTTCATCTATTTCTTCTCTGTGCTTAAAATTGATGAAAAAAAAGCTTAACGAAAATTTCCTAAATCTTTCAATCTTCACCTCTTGCCTTTTCTTTCTGATTACATTGTCCCTAGCTGTTATTCATCACTTGCTTTTTTCTCCGGTTTTTTATCTACCATTTCTGATATTATTTCTATATATTCTAATCCTGATTTATATTTCATCCCAGGGATTAAAAATCCATCCGTTTTTAGTTCACTTTGATGAGGTTGAAGCTATTTTTTATTTTTGGTATCTTTTAATTTTCCAGGAACCCTTGCTGGTTTTTTTCCCAATGGTTCATTTGGTATTAGACGATACTGTCTGGCGTCTAAAATATCAGGTTGGTAAACTGGTTATATATTATTTACTTACGGCTTCTTCAGCATGTGTCTGGTATTATGCGAATAGTACAGCTCCTACCCTGGTTATTCGTCAAATCCTGATGATGATATTGTTTTTAACCATTGGTTTGTTGATCAATCGTTATATTAAAAAGCTACGAGCAGACGATCTAAAAAATATAAAAGCACTGAACCGTCAAATTCGTTCAAAAAACTTATTGTTTTCCACCATGTCGCATGAGTTACGGACACCACTGACAATGATTCAATCGGCAGCCAGTCTTTTAATTGAAGAACGTCCTGGAAAAATCAATGAAATGCAGAGAACTTTCTTGCAAACCGTTGATCGAAACACCACTCGTCTGATTGATTTAACAGAAAGTATATTAACACGAATCAAAATCGAAACAACTTGGCTAAAGTTGAATTCCCAAAAAATCGATATTCAGACGGTGATTCGGGATGTCATCAATCAGGTCGATCCCGTTATTCACCAGGAAGATAAATCTATTGATTTTACCCATCCAAAATTATTGCCATCTATCAATGGCGATTATAACTGGTTGTCACAAGTAATGATTAATTTAATCCATAATGCTAAAAAGAACATCGACATTGGTGGCAAAATATTTATTCATGTTAAGGAAAATGAACAATTTATAGTTGTTTCAGTGAGTGATAATGGTACAGGTGTTGATGATAAAAATAAATCTTTAGTCTATGATGAATTTTATAGCGAAAATAAGCATTCGAATGTTGCTGTTGAAGGAATAGGGATGGGATTAGCCATTGTGAAGTTCGTCATTGAAAAGCATGGTGGAAAAATTTATATGGGATCCATCGCAGGACTGGGAACGACATTTTCATTTACACTGCCTAAAATTAGGAGTCATCAGTGAAATATAAAATCCTGATTGTCGAAGATGAGCCGGAACTGGTTGGTATTTTGACTTTTCTTTTAAAAGATGAGGGCTATGATACCGAGGTAGCTTTTGATGGTGAACAGGCTTTGATTGAAATTAATAAAAATAAACCGGACTTGATATTACTTGATATAATGTTGCCAAAAATTGATGGATTTGATCTTTGTAATATCATCAGAAGAGAAACATCTATTCCGGTGATTATTCTGAGTGCAAAAATCAATGATGAATTTATCATTAAAGGACTTGAGCTGGGTGCCGATGATTATGTTACCAAACCATTTAATCATAGGGAATTGATATTACGGATTAACAAACTGCTCCAGCGTATTAATCAGAAAAAAAATACGGATCAAATATTTATTGGAAATATCTGTATTAATCCGGAATTGAAAACGGTATCGGTGGGTGATCAGGAAATTAAATTAACCGGAAATGAATTTAATTTATTGCATTATCTGGCGGTTAATGAAAATCGGGTACTTTCATGGCAATTATTACTAAAAGAAATATGGGGAAGAGAACCTGGAGAGGGTGGTAATGAATTGGTGAAAGTAAATATCCGTCGTTTAAGAAAAAAACTGGAACCTGATGCTTCAAACCCCATATATTTGATCAATATTTGGGGAATGGGATATAAATTCACTTCGCCCTGATTTTAGGCGACTATAATAATATCAGTTCAGTTGCTTTAACACGGTTTTATCATTTAAAAATCAGATGATGTAACCCTCTTAAAACATCTCTTCGGGTAATTTGTCCGACCAAAATACCATTATCAATTACGGGCATTCGTCTAAAACTGTTGTTAAAAAAGATCTCAACAACTTCTGTAATCAACATTGAACTGGACACTGGTTCCGGACATTTTTGCATTAAATTACTGACATTATCTTTTGGTAGTTGATTGTAGGTTTGATCCAGAATTAACTTTAAACAGTCTCGCTCTGATAACAATCCAATCACTTTATTTTTATCTTCGTCATCAAGCACCATAACGGCAATTAAGTGATTTTTCTTCAATAAATTAATGGCTTCGTTTACTGAATTATTAGGGTTTAGAGTAAAGAATTTTGTATCCATGTAGTCGGCGACAATTGGTGCCTGGCTCATTTTTTTCTCCTGCATGGTGTATTGTGATCAATTCATGATTAATTTTAAACAGGTTTGAATGTCATATTAAAATGCAAACTTTTGAATCGATTTCATAATATCTCTTCTGGTGATTTGTCCGACCAATTTACCCCCATCTACGACAGGAATTCGTCTGAATTCACTATTTAAAAAAACCTGGGCGGCATCTACTACATTCGTATTACTAGACATGGTTTGGTATTCAGGATACATAATTTCAGAGACCGGAACAGCAGCAATATCTTTTGAAAGCTTTCCCTGAATTTCTTTGCTATACAAATTGATACACTGTTTTTCAGATAAGATCCCTAATAATTTTCCTTCTTCACCCACAATACAGGCACCAAAAAGATTTTGTTTAATTAAGGTGTCAATCGCTTCCTTAACTGTTGTATCTGGTGTGAATTTTAGAAAATGTGTTTCCATGATTTCACCAATAATCTGTAATTTTTTCATAATATTTTTATATTTCTGTCAGTTAATTGAAAGCCCTAATATGGAGTAACAATACTTTTTTTAGCGTTATTCCTTTTACTTGAATACATATCATTATTCAATCAGTTTTTTCCTATTAGGTAAATAAACTTCACAGATTTATGATTAAAGTCTTATTATTTAAATACTAAAGTTTACTATTTCCAGAATTAAAGAAACTGGTCTATGAGATTGTAGAAACGCAACATTCCAGAATTTAACTCTTCTGCAGGAAGTTCAAAATCTGTAACTTCCAGCGCTTGAATGACTCCTCTTTTGAAAGCATTATAGGGTGTATAATGACACATGCTAATGGGGATATCTAAATTCTGATTTTTTAAATATTTTTGACAAACTTTACTATCTTTACTGTAATAAGCACGGCAAGTGAATGGTCTGGCTTCATAAATACTGCAGGCATTATTCTCTAGAAAACTACACTGAATTGCCAGCCTTTCTGCTAAATCTGCACACCTGTTCTTTTCTGAAACAGTTTTACGCAAAGTTGTCTTCAAAGCCTTGATTTTTTCCTTTGGAAATGTTTCTTGGATGTAATTTGAAATGATGTGGAATTCAGGAGCGGTAACCATCACTTTTAAATGGCAGCAAAAAGAACACCCTCTTTGGCAAGCTATAGCAATATCGTTTTTATTATTTTTAGAAAAAGAATTGATAGATATTTGACTAATCACCTTCGCTTCTTCATAAAAACTTGTAATTTTCTGGAGGAAATCGGAATTAAAAGTTTTGTTATTCTTAAGAAGACTTACTACTGTGTGTTGAAATGCTTTTGGAATGATTTGCCTTTCGATGGTTTCAAAAATCTCATTTGATAACTTTTCAGAATTTTTATTTTGATACATTTATCTTTGAGTATATTCTCCAATGATTTTTTTGTTCACTTAAAATATCTGGAACTCCAATCTTCGCCATTGGCTTTGTAGTAGGTTTAGGTCTTAAAATCAAAAATTCAATTGGGTTTTTTTCATAAAATAATATCTACTATGCGTTAGATATTACAACCGTTTTCTCTGAAATCAAATAAATTAACAGTGAATTCAGGTTCAGGCATATTTCCGGTTGCTGATAACAGCTTTTTAATTTTTAAATCTTCTTCGTAAAAAGATGGGTGAATATATCAATCAACAATAATATTTAAAAATTTATCAGATCAACCTCTAATGGTCAGGCGTCTAGTAGATTATAGAGAAAAAGGGATTGGAATATCGGCTGGTATTTGTTAGTTCTCTTTGATAACAATAAATTGATTGTGAACTTTCTATGGTGTGCCATATCAAAGTTGTCGGAGTAGACCCGCTGAAATCAGGGTACACGTAACAATTCGATACTGTTATTTTATGGGATGAACCAGAGTGTACATGTCCCCCAATTTCAGCTAGATTGTAACCTTGCTAAGTTGAAATGACACTAGGATCACTGTTTTACATGTAACCAGCCTGAAAGATCATCATGGATTAGTAATTTCAATATACGAAGATACCAAAAAAAAACTAAAAAGCTGAAATATTGTTAAAACCTATATTGATGGAGAAGCAGTATGAATAAAAAAGAGATTCTGGATGCATTTATGTATCGACATGCCTGCAAAGAATTTGATCCGGAAAAAACAATATCACCTGAAGATTTTGATTTTATCCTAGAAACCATGAGACTCTCCCCCAGTTCGTTTGGTTTGGAACCCTGGAAATTTTTAATCATTCAGGATCAGGCAGATAGAAAGAAGTTTCTACCAAATACCTGGGGTGGGCAGAAACAAATACCAACCTGCAGTCATTTTGTGGTCTGTCTGGCAAAAAAAGAACATTTTATGAAAAATGGTTCTGATTATGTGACAAATTTTATGAAAAACATTCAAAAGACTCCGGAGGATATGCTTGTAAAACGAAGCCAGTTTTATAAAAATTTTCAGGAAACTGGATTTGATTTATTAAATAATGACCGGGCAATGTTTGATTGGGCTTGCAAGCAGTGTTATATTGCCTTGGGCAATATGATGACAGCCGCGGCAATGATCGGTATTGACAGTTGCCCCATTGAGGGGTTTCAAAGAAAAGAACTGGAACAAATTCTGGACGGTGATTTTAATGTTAATCTCAGTCATTATGGATTGGCTTATATGCTTTGTTTCGGCTATCGGGTGAATCCACCCAAAGTTAAAACCCGTCAAACGATTGATCAAGTCACAGAGTGGGTTTAGTAACCATCTTCTGTCTCACATTGTTCTTTAAGTTTTTAATAGATTGTGAAATGATTTAAGCGAATCACATAATCGTTCTATTACTCAGAGGCAAAAATGAAGATGAAAACTATCTGGCAATATTTCTTTTTAACACTAGCAGCTACTTTTATAGTTTCCCCTGTTTTTGGAGAGATGCCGGGACCCGACGCTAGTGAAATTTGGAATTATATTACGAAAGCCTCTCCTTATCAAAAATGGTCCCATTGGCCAGAACATCAAGGGATTCAACCTGGGAGAGCACCCCATGGTCCCAAACATAAAGTATTTGTTAATGATTTGGCCTTAAATTCAAAACGACCCCCGTTGAAATATGGATCTATGCAGGTTAAAGAGAATTATAACCGGGCTGAAGAGTTGAAATCTATTACAGTGATGTATAAAATAAAAAATTATAATCCCCGTGATGGCGACTGGCTTTGGGCAAAGTTTACTTTAAACGGAAAAGCCCGTCCTTTTGGAAAAGTCAGGGGTTGCATTGGATGTCATGGTACCCGAGAAAGAAATGACTTTGTGCTGGTTCATGATTTTTAATATGGCGGTAGGATGAGATAAGACTCATCGAGATGACAAAATTTAGCGACCTTGGGATGTTGACATAACACAAGTTACAGTGGCGTGATAAAACGTGTTAGATATCCCGATGGATTAAAATCGAGAATTCTGTACCAAAGCCTTCCTTAGATCTTACCTTAATGGAACCTTGATGCTGTTCAATCTGGTGTTTAACAGCATCTAACCCAACCCCTCTTCCTGAAATATCTGTGACAGATTCAGAGGTGGAAAATCCCGGGGCAAAAATGAGATTTAGAACTTCATTCGGTTTTACTGCTGTGGCATCTTTGATGACACCTTTGCCAATGGCGCTTTCCAATAGCTTTTCCGGATTAATTCCTTTTCCATCATCCTGAATTTTAATATCTATCATTTTATCCTTGTTATCAACAAAAATACGGATCAGACCCACTTCTGCTTTTCCTGATTCTTTTCGGATCATGGGTTCCTCAATACCATGACTAACGGCATTTCTCAGAATATGGGTTAATGTCAGGCTAATGATTTCTGAACTTTGTCTGGATACGCGACCTTCATGACCATTCACTTTAAGTTTAATTGTTTTTTGAAGATAACGACTACTAGCGTTGACGATACCTTTGGCTTTACGTTTGATGAAATCAAGTTGTCGTTTCTTTGACCAGGAAACCGTCAATTGCTCTAAAGCCGGGTACTGCTTTAAGACGGCTTTAATTTCATCCGGGGATACAATCATATCATTGGTCTGCTCTTCATAGCCAATAAATTTTTCATAGATGGCTTGCGCCTGGTTCAGTTCATGGATTAAAGAAGTCAGCATTGGATGGAGAATATCAGCATCGATTTTCTTATTCTGTTGGATGAGATCAATCAGTTTATCTTCTGCCTGGTGCGCATTAGCAACCATATCATGTAACTGAAAGATGGAGGCAGATCCTTTCAGTGTATGCAATAATCTTTGAATATCAGTTAATTGGTTTTGACTTAATTGGCCTTTGGTTTGACGTAGTATCAAGACACCATTTTGCAGCATACTTTCACTTTCTTTATAAAACTCTGAAAACCCCATGGGGTTTTTAACAATTTCTAAAATCTTTTCATTTTCCTTTTGTTCCAAAGCCCTGGCTTTTTCAGATTTTCTTAAGGCTGTGATATTTTCCCCAATTAACAGAACTTTAAGAAGGTTTTTATCTTTATCATAAATGGGATAATAGTTTAATTTTATAATCTGGTTAAAAATTTCAATCTCTTTGGGGGCTACCACGATTAAATCATCAAACGGAATTTTTAGGTTTTTAGAAAAAAGCGTATCTAGTATTTCTTTGAAATTTTGTCCTGCCGGTTGAAACATGATATTGTCGACATCCTTATCCTGTATTTCTCCAAACAAGTCTCTAGTCGATTTGGAATAGTTGGGAGAAGCTTTTCCATTTTGATCTACGATCAATAAAAGGCCTGGCATACTCTGTAAAACATCATAGATAAAATCATGGATTTTTAATCGAGCCCCTTCAAAGCTGTTAGCCAGGCTGGCTATTTCCTTTGTCCCTTTTGAATGGATGCTTGAATCATAATTTCCTTCACCGAATGTTAGCGCTTGTTGACTTAAATCTGCCAGTGATCCTGACATCATTTTAGATATTAAGAACACAATTAATAATATAATGAAAATGATACCGGCACCAAAGATTATCACTCTTCTGGTTAAAAGCATAATGGCTGATTGAGGTTTTTTCATATCGGCAATAATCGAAATAGCGGCTAGTGGTTGCCCCTCAACAGCCATGGTATGACAACTAATACATACCGCCCCTGCCAGGATTGGTGCCGTGACCTGAAAATAAGGTTTACCTTTCATTGCTACTTTGCCCTGAAAGCGGACTCCCGTAGCAATAACCAGCTTTTCTATGGCTTCCGGTATTGGGTAACGATCCGGAAAAAGTTTGACAACATCCTGCAACTTCTCGATACGGACCACAGGCGCGGGGAAAATCGTTGTTTTTATATCAAGATCTTTGGGAAGTTTTTGAACCTGAAACAGTTGCTGGTGAAAACGTTTTTGAAGTCGAGCGATTTCTTCGGTGCCGGCAACAGCCATCTCCTTTGAATTCATGGCTCTTTTTAAAGCCGGTTTAATGTTCCTAAGCATATAATCAGTGTCTTCATTTAACCGTTCCAGAACATTTGGATTCCCTCGCAAACCGTCGATTAAACGGTAAAATCCCAGTACTCTTCTGGGATCATTAATCATCATGGTTCTAAGCGTTAGTTCCACGTCCTTGGCAACTTCCAGCAAAGATCGGTTTACTTCATTGGTAGTGATCTCATCCGAATTAGACCGAACATAATAGGTTAGAAAGGAGAAAAGCAGGATAACGGCAATGGTTATTGGC
>Ga0233431_1006291_pt1 | contig 10793 bp, 10 predicted proteins | sample SI_118_April2016_FD_179867 | JGI IMG/M metagenome (GOLD analysis project Ga0233431, IMG submission 179867) | Seawater microbial communities from Saanich Inlet, British Columbia, Canada - SI_118_April2016_200_MG | ecosystem: Environmental > Aquatic > Marine > Inlet | place: Canada: British...
AGATGTATCTTTCTTCTGTACTTCAAAACCGTGTTGCCATAAAGTAAGATCTTCATCGGGTGTTGTCGCAACCACATTTTGTAATGGTTCTTGTTTAAGGTAGATAATAGAATTTGCTCTTTCTGCAAAAGAAACTAGCTTGAAATCTAGATCATTAAAATGAATATTACCATTGTAATTTACTTCTAATCCACTTAAAATGCGGCAAAGTGTTGTTTTTCCGGAACCATTTGCTCCTTTTAATAAAGTGATTTCATTAATAGGAAGCTCAAGTGATGCATTTGTGAAAATTGAATATCCGGGCTGATAGGCAAATGATAGATCTTCAATTTTAATACTTTTCATTTAAATTTCCCATCTCAATTGTCTTGTTTGCAAATTTAGCAATATCATTTGTATGGCCTGCAAGAAATATGATCTTCCCACTTGTTGCTAAAGATTTAATCCCACTTGAAACTAACTCCACATACTCTTCAGAAAGTCCTGCAAATGGTTCATCAAGTAGGTAAATGTCGGGTGAAAGTGTTATTATAGAAGCAAGTGTAACTAATTTCTTTTGTCCAAATGATAATGAAGTTGTCTCTTTGTGTCTTAATTCTTCAATATTTAATTTTGTTAGAACATCATCAATTCTACCAATTATTTCATTGGCTGGTACTTTAAGATTTTCTGGAGCAAAGCTAAGTTCCTGCTCGACAGTAGGGAAGAAAAGTTGATTATCTGGATGCTGCATTAATAAGCTTATATGAGGTGCTATTTCGGGTAGAGATAAATCTGAAATATCTTTTTCATTATGAGAAATAGAACCTGATAATTCTCCGGAGAATATTTTTGGAATAACTGTGCAGATAATGTTCAATAGTGTAGTTTTACCGGATCCGCTATCTCCGAGAACAGCAACGATATCACCATCTTTTGCAGTAAAAGAAAAGTTGTTTATGAGCAGTGGCAGATCTGTATTATAACGAAAGGAGATATTCTTTAAATTTAGCATTTCTCTTATAATTTCCTTTTTCTTAAATCTCAAACAATATGTTTGAGTTACTCTATTTCTATTGCAACTAGATATTTAATCCAACGTTGGCTAAATTCATCTGTTGGAACAACCAATCGTATAAACTGGCCACTTGTATCTTCCTGAAATACAAGATAAAATATTTCATTCTCTTCTTTAATTAAATTTAATGTTCCACCATCTTTTGAGTGAAATATGTACTTAGAATCACTATTTACAGGTACAGCAATTGAGTTTAAAATACCCAGTATATCGTATCCATTAAACATATCACCACTTTTTGCAGTGAAATTAATTTTCTTATTAGAACGTATTGTTTTGTAGGAAAGAAAAGTTTCTTGGTTTTTATAAGTGAACTTAATTCCTTCTTGGTCTGTTACTTTGCTTTTCTGATAGAATGTAAGTGCTAAAAGAATGATAATTAGAATGCCAAGAAATAATATTATTTTCTTCATAACTACTCTCCAGTATGTTCTTTATATTTTCTAACGTAATAGCCATTTTTACAGCTCTCACCCAAAAATTCAAATTCATTAATTCGATCTGAGAAATGATTATTCTCAAATGAAGTTTTTGTGTAAATACAGATTTCTTTAAGGTTACGAATATTACAAACTGCAGGTAAAACATTAGATTTAGAATTCCAATTATTCTTATGTTTCTCGATGAGAATTTGATCAAAACTTCGTGCAGATATTAACGCTGCAGTTCCATCATTGCCGATAAGAAGTGCATATTCTGCTCTTGAAGCTAATTCATTAAGGATGTTGCTGAAAGCACCTTCATCGCTTATTGTAACCCCTGTTTCTATATTTCCAGTAAGCTTTATGCCTGTTGGTGAACATGCAAAAAAAGAGAGAACTATAAATAAAATGGAAATTCTTTTTACCATTTCAACCATTCTGCCTTACTCCAATTTCCACTATTGAATTTTTCACTTGAGTTAAGTTTTTCTACATTTTCATTGAAATGCAAAGTTACTTCACTTGGGAATATTTTCCAATTAAGTATCTTTTTTACATCAGTTAAAGATGAAAAATGATTTTGAAAGATAACTGCAACATCAAAGATCTGAATGTAAGCTAAATTTTTTATCCACATTCCAGCTGGCATATCGGGGCTTTTCAGATTAAACGATTTATTGTTCTTTATCAAAATCGCATTCTTAAGATATTTATCGTAATCTAAACTATGTTTTACACCATCTTTTCCAACCACCAGCACTTCATCTTTTAAAAATGGAAATGCTTGTGCCATGATCTCTGTAAATGTATAGCCTGTGACCTTTACAAATGGAGGGAGCTCATCTCTAATTTGCGTTTTTTGTAAAATAGGTTCTGCAAAATATATCGTATGTGGGAAAGGTGTGTCGGTTATTGTCTCGGTTTTAATTGTACTGATGTCTTGAATCCAGAACATATCTCTAATGGCAGGAATCACCAAGCGGATATTTTCATCTTCAAGCATCTTGCCATTCCTAACTAAAGCTAAAATTGCAGAGTTATTTAAAATATCTTCTTTAGAAACTCGTACTAGATAATTATCTGAAGAAATAAAGCACAATTTATCGTAATTGGAAATGCTGTACTCATTAAGAATATCTGTTAGCTTAATACCTTTCCAACTATCGTTCTTCTCTTCACCGTCTTTGTTCCTATTTGTTGCAAGTTCAATCTGCTCATAATTTTCAAGTTTTGTTCTGTCTAAATGTATAAGTTTTTCTGCATCAATAAGTTCTATAGAAAATAGCAGTGAACTTAAAATTAAGATTATTGCAATTATTTTAATTCTCATTTTTCTTCCTATACGATATTATATTTGTTAAGTTTTTTTAACATTGAATATGAAATTATACCACCAACAATTCCCGAAATTGCAGCAGCGATAAGTGAAATTATAAATGGAATTGCTGCAAGGCGCATTACAATTATGGTAACAATAACTGCACCTGTTAGATTTGCTGATGTTACACACAAAACATGAAAAATTAGAGTATTCTTATTTTTAAACAATAAAGAAACGATCTCAGCAATAAATCCAGGTAAAGTATAGCTAACAAGAGAGACCGCTCCATGATTTCCAAAATATCCCATACTCAGCATCACAATAGCTTGTGTAATGCCAACTAATAGTCCTGCTCCGGGTTTATTTACAATGGCAATTGCAAGAGCTATCCACATCATATACAATCCACCTGCTAGTGATCCACCTGGTATCATAAGTGGTGCAGAAATTAAATGAATTAGCGGAGTTATTATAGGCTTAGCAGCTAAACCCAAAGCACTCATTATTGCAATATAAAGCAGATCCTGAGATGAATATTTCCTAAGCCAGTTCACTATCTTTGAATCTCCACAAGATCAATTTTTATTAATTTTTTAAAGCTACTTAAGAATTCAGTTCCATCTTCATTCAAGAATACTGCTTTGTTTTGCGTTGTTAGCCAATATGCGGATTGTAGATCTTCCCAACTATAAATTATAGATTCATCATAAACAGAAGTAAATTGATATTCATAATCTTCTGGATCTTGTATAATGAAGTCTGAGATAAAGTTTGTAATAGCAAAACCTGGATCTGTGTAAAAGTTTCCATTTCCAGCTTGGTGATTAATACCTTCTGTTTCAAAAGAACCAGTTTCAAATATTGTTGTAATGCCATCATGAGTTACATCCATTCTTCTATACAAACGAATATAATAAGCCCACTTCACATTATATCCTGATAAAATATTATCATTTGCAAAATATGTTCTTCCTTTCTCATCGGGGAGTAGATAACCTGAAGCAAAATCAGCCCAGGAGAGATCATAATAATCATTATCTCTAGGTGACCAATTTCCATCTTCATCACTCGAAACGATCTCAAAAGCAAATAATTTTCTACCATCAAAATCATCTTCATCGATATAAACATTAACAGAATCCATATTAACGAATTGATCAAGTGTATAACCTGTAACCATTAGGCCATTGTAATCAACTTGCTCTGATGAGTAATTAACAAGTTCTGTGGAATCTGGAATTGTGAATTCGATGTCTAATACTTCTGCAAACGATGGTGGGATAGGGTCATCATTTTGATTCCCGGATGGGCTATCATCACAGGCTGCAAAAGTGAATAGAATGATAACTCCCAATAAAAGTAATTTTGTGAATTTGATCATTTGTCCTCCAAAAAATAATTTTTTTGAAGGCAAGAGGATTGCTAATTTAATTCCTTCTCGCCTTTCCAAACACGGGAGATATTGTCGTTTCCAAAAATACCCTATCGGTAAAGTATCATAACAAATTACAAAGCCTTAGAATCCTTTACTTCAGCGCAAAGCAAAAGTTAATTGCTATATTTTGATGTCAAGAATAAGATCAAGGTTGAAGTAACACATAGCTCCTTCATTGTGACTCATTTTTTAACTCAACTCCTGCTCCACTTTTATTTGTCGGCTTTCCGAAAGGAAACGATCACTTCTCTTTCACATTAACAAGGGGAGATGTTCGACAACTAACGGACAGAGGGGTTTTTATAACTAATAATTAATAAATAAAAACGTGTCTTAAACGTCCCACGTGTCCCATTTATGACCCACAAAAACACAAATATAGTTAATTAGCAAAATTGCTAAAAAAGTGCCGTAAGTTTGTCATAATGCACATCTTAATGGTAAAAATGAAAATTGTTACATTTGGTACTCAAATTGCATAAATTATTAAATAAAATCAAATATAAAACAAAAAAAGGGAGGACAAAATGAAAAAATTAGTAATTCTAGCTTATTTAGTATTAGCAACAGTCTCATTATTTGCTCAGAATGTAGCAGTAACCGATGATAACGGGTATTCAGCCGATCCGTCAGCCATGCTCGATGTAAACTCTACAAGCAAAGGCTTTTTAGTACCACGTATGACAGCTGCACAGCGTGGGGATATTTCTTCACCAGCCACAGGTTTGCTTGTTTATCAGACAGATGGAACAGCTGGTTATTATTACAATAGCGGAACACCTGCAAGTCCTACATGGACTCTGCTTTCCACCGCTCAATTAAGCCTAAACCAAGGTCAAATATATATAGGTAATAGTTCTGGTATTGCAACAGGACGGACAGTGAGCGGCGATGTAACAATAAACGAAGTTGGTACAACAACTATTGGCTACTATAAAGTTACAAACGACATGTTAGACGGTTCAATTTCCTCTGATAAATTAGCAGGAGGAATATACAATGACCAATTAGCAGGCTCAATTTCAAATGATAAATTGGCAGGTGGTATTACAAATAATAAATTGGCAGGTAGTATTACAAATGATAAACTCTCAAGTGGTCCCTACATGATAACCGATTCAGGACAAAGTGGGCAAGTTTGGACAAGCGATGGCACTAATGCTGGTGTATGGACATCACCCGGTTCTAGAGACAATCAGAAACTACAGAAAACTATTGAAGATCTGCAAAATGAGATAGATAAATTAAAAGCTGAATTACAAGCAATTAAATTATTGGTTCAACAAATTGCAAAGAGGTAAACATGAAAAGAATAATTAAACTGGTAATGCTTTTTTGCATTATCACAGCATTTCTGTATGCTGGAGATAGCTATATAAAAATTTATTCCGGTTCTCATATGATTCTGACTTCTGCGGATGATGACAAATCTTATATTATCAATACTGGTGATGATACTGGTGTAATTACGGTAAATAATGGTGCGTCTTTAACAAGCTGGTCTCCAAGTGCACTGGTTGATCTCTCGGTTACAGGTGGTGGTGACATTACATTACCCGTAAACCTCTCATCTTTCTACGCACTTTATACAGTTGGAACTCCAACACTTTATTGGACAACTCAAACAGAGGAGAATAATGCATATTGGAATGTATATAGAGGAACAACAGACAACTTTGAAAATTCCATAAATATAAATGCAAATAGTCCAGTTCCAGGTAATGGAACAACAAATAGTGCTACCGATTACGTTTATGTTGATATTGCTCCTGTTGTACAAAACGCAACTTACTGGTATTGGATAGAAGATGTATCAACCGATGGAGAAACAGAATTACACGATCCTATAATACTTTCAATTCCATTTGAAGATACACCAATTACACCAGAGAGTTATGGTCTAAATCAAAACTATCCAAATCCGTTTAACCCGAGTACATCAATAAGCTTTACCTTAGCCGAAGATAGCAATGTAGAACTTATAATTTATAATGCCAAGGGTAAGAAAGTTAAAACAATTTTCAACGATCCTGTTTATGCAGATCAAATTAATTCTGCAATTTGGAATGGAAAAGATGCTAGTGGTAAGCAAGTATCAAGCGGAATTTACTTCTATAAATTAATAACAGAAACACAAGAATATCAAAAGAAAATGTTATTGGTTAAGTAGTAATTCTCGAACTTGACATCGTAAGAATGAAATGAGAACGAAGTTAAGGATGAAAGAGATTTTAGGAAGATAATTAGTCAATGGTGGAAAAATGAAAAAAGCAAATTTGGTTTATATGTTACTTATATTTATAGTGGTTTTATCAGCCCAAAACAATGCTCTCGATTTTGACGGAACGGATGATTATGTAACTTGTGGAAACATGAATTTATCCAACCAATCTTTTGCTATTGAAGGCTGGTTTAAGGTAAACACTTTACCAGGTGCCGGTAATTATGCTTTTATTTTTGGTAATGTAATCGAGACTGTAAATGCAGCTCATCTTCGAATAAATGGATCATCAAATAGACTTGAGTTTGTTATGGGGACACAATATGGCTGGAATGTTCCTACATCAAACACAGTGATAGAAACAGGTGTTTGGTATCATGTTGCCATAGTAAATTATCAAAACCAAGGTGGTGCCGGTTATGATTATAGACACATATTTATAAATGGGGTTGTAGATGTCTCTACTAATTATTTATCAATATTTAATTATTCCAACAGCACATTTCGTATAGGTGGCAGTGGTGATACTGCCTACCTTGATGGTCTTGTAGATGAAGTTAAAGTATGGGCTAACACAGCACGTTCAATATCAGAGGTTAGGGATGATATGTATAGAGGTGTAGTTGGAAATGAAACAGGTCTTCTTGCTTATTACAATTTAAATGCAACAAGCGGAATAACTACTGACAATTTGGAAGGCGCTGTAGCTTATGATGGAACTCTAACCAACATGACTGGAGATGAATGGACTACCTCTTCTGCTTTTTTCGGACCAAAGAACTGTTTGGATTTTGATGGGAATGATTTTGTGTTATGCGGTAATGATGCTTCATTAACTCAGTTCAACAATTTCACCATGGAGGCATGGGTAAAGCTGGATAATTCAGCAACAAATCAAAAAATATTGGGAAAATTTGATAACTGGGATCCTTACGGTAATTATTATATGATAGGTGTAGGAAATGGTAAGCAATATTCTCAGATAAATGCAAATGGCAATACAATCGATTTTTCAGCAGGAGATGTACCATCAAATAAATGGACGCATCTTGCAGTTACATTTTCAAAAGGGAATGGAGGAGCTAACGGCACTTGTTACGGATATGTGAATGGTGAAGTTGTCTACTCAAAAACAGATGTAGCAGACGCAGCAATAGATGTTAGTAATGCTACTTATCAATTTAGAATTGGTGCTGCTCCATGGGATTACAATTATTTCCAGGTTAATGGTCTGGTAGATGAAGTTCGCATTTGGAATTCTCAACGAAGTACATCAGAAATTCGCGAAAACATGTACAAGAATCTTATAGGTGATGAATCTAATTTAGTTGCATATTATAATTTGGATAATACAAGTGGAACATCAGTACCGTGTTATCCTGAGTATGATAATAATGGAACTAATTATGGTGCTACATGGGTTGCTTCTTCAGCTTTTAATACTTGGATAGATACAGATGATTCAAGTTGGTCAACAGCATCTAATTGGAGTCGTGGAAGTGTACCGTCTTCTTCAGAAAATGTAGGTATTTATGATTACCCTGGAGGAACATCACCATCTTTATCTGGAAATCCAACTCTAGCTAATCTAATTGTAGATGATGATTTTACACTTTCATCTGCGTTAACAATAACCGATCAATTGATAATTGAAAGTGATCTTGATTTGAACGGACAAGCTATTACACTTAATTCATCTGCAAGTTTAATTGAGTCAGGTGGTAATCTTTATGGAACAACAGGCACGATCCAAACAACCAGAGATTTAAATAATATTGATGAAGATGTTGCCGGTTTAGGAGCTGAAATTACAGAGAATGGGGATCTTGGAGAAACGACAATTATTCGTGGACACGAAGCTCAAGGTTCACAAGGTATAAACAGATATTATCATATTACTACAGAATTTGCTCCAACTAATGTAACCCTTGTTTTTAACTATCTAGATTCCGAATTGAATGGAGTAACAGAAGATGATCTTGATCTTTTCAAATCGACTGATGGAAATGATTGGGTTGCACAGAGTGTTGCTCTTCCAAGCGATAATACACTTACATTAACCGGAATAAATAGTTTTAGTTGGTGGACAGCTGGAGATGGAGATGCACCACTCCCCGTAAACTTATCGTCTTTCTACGCACTTTATGAAGGCGGAACTCCAACACTTTATTGGACAACCCAAACAGAAGAGAATAATGCCTACTGGAATGTATATAGAGGAACAACAGACAACTTTGAAAATTCCATAAATATAAATGCAAATAGTCCAGTTCCAGGTAATGGAACAACAAATAGTGCTAACGATTACGTTTATGTTGATATTGCTCCTGTTGTACAAAACGCAACTTACTGGTATTGGATAGAAGATGTGTCAACCGATGGTGAGACAACTGTTCATGACCCGATAACTCTTTCAATTCCATTTGAAGATACACCAATTACACCAGAGAATTATGGTCTTATGCAAAATTATCCGAATCCATTTAATCCAAGTACTTCTATAAGTTTTGCTTTAGCCGAAGATAGCAATGTAGAACTTACAATCTATAATGTTAGAGGTGAAAAAGTTAAAACCATATTTACGGATCATGTTTATTCAGATCAGATAAATTCTGTAGTTTGGAATGGAAATGATGCTAATGGAAAGCATGTTTCCAGTGGAATATACTTCTACAAACTTAAAACAGGAACAAGAGAATATAATAAGAAGATGTTAATGGTTAAGTAATAGTTATCAGATAGCAATTGGCTTAAAGCATTTAGCCCTTCAGATTTCTGAGGGGCTATTTTTCTTTAAAGAAACTTTTTTTCCCTATCTTTCTACTATTTGATTTTAGGAGATTTACTAAAGCTAATTACTAAATAATAAAAATTAACAGTGTCTTAAATGTCTCACATGCCCCTTTTTGACTCAATAATTTACTTGGAAATAATTTGAAACAATTTATGAGAAGGGATCATAGAATCAATTGTAGTAGGCATTTGCAAAGCATAACGGTGGATAATCATGTTTGGAATTGAAATTACATTTATAAGGAATATAAATAATAAAATGGCGTAAATTATTATTGAAATTAATAGGGTAAAATTAAAGCAAAGGAGAGAAGATGAAAAAGAGAAATTTGGTTTTAGGTGTTTTGCTTATAGTATCTGTGATCAGCCCATCATTATTCGGTGATGTTCTTTATGAACAACCTATAAACTGGAGTGGTACTAACGCTTATTTAATAGTTACTTCTAGTGGTAATGATTATGTTTTCCATGAAAGATACAACTTTGGAGGTTTTACCGGAATCCTTAATGAGATTGAAATCTGGCTTTTGAGTACAAGTGGTACATTTGAAACTTTAGATTTCGATATTACATTCACACCAAACAATGTTGATGAACCTGATATTGGCAATGAAGTAGCAACGTACAATATCTCCGGAGTAGAAAGTATAGACACGGGGCAGTTATATTTGGGGTTTCAAGTTCATTCTTACACTATTCCCCTTTCATCACCGTTTGATACATCCACAGCAGAGTGGTTTTCGATTCACGCACCTAATACTCTAAATGATTACTACTGGATATGGTCCGCTACGGGTGACGGTACTTGCTATGATCAGTTTTATGATAATAATGTCGGCGGTGACCTTGCATTTGTTTTTGATGATAATGAAGGTGCACTTCCTGTAACTCTATCTTCTTTCACAACTTCTTTCTCAGAAGGTTCATCACAACTTCATTGGACGACCCAAAGCGAAAGCAATAACTTAGGTTGGAACATATACAGAAGTGAAACTGAAAATGTTGCAGAATGTATTCAATTGAATCAAGTAACAATTGAAGGAGCAGGAACAATTGCTGAGCCAACAGATTATACTTTTACAGATCCGTATCCGGTAACTGAGGGATCAAATTATTGGTTCTGGATAGAAAGCATCAGCTTTAGTGGAGAAACTGAGATCTTCGGTCCAGTTATACTTGAAGTACCTGGTGAAGACCCCGGTCAGGGCACTCCAGAAGCTCCTGAAAGTTATGGATTATATCAAAACTATCCTAACCCATTTAACCCAACAACAAACATCAGCTTTGCGCTTGATCATACAGAAAATTGTGAAGTAATGATCTACGATATAAAAGGAAGAAAGATCAAGACTTTATTTAAGGGAGAAATAGATGCAGATAGAGTTTATAGCTTTGTATGGAATAGCGATGATGAAAGTGGAAAAGATGTTGCATCCGGTATTTATTTCTATAAAATGAAATCAGAGAGATACTCATCTACTAAGAAGATGATCTTAATGAAGTAGCTCCTCAGCAATTAGCAGATAGTAATTAGCCCATCAGAT
>Ga0233431_1006292_pt1 | contig 10792 bp, 16 predicted proteins | sample SI_118_April2016_FD_179867 | JGI IMG/M metagenome (GOLD analysis project Ga0233431, IMG submission 179867) | Seawater microbial communities from Saanich Inlet, British Columbia, Canada - SI_118_April2016_200_MG | ecosystem: Environmental > Aquatic > Marine > Inlet | place: Canada: British...
TCGGCAAGATCTTGACCGTGGCCCACCTGTATCGGAATTGGCAAGAACTCGGCGGCGTTACCAAAAGCCTGTACGTTCTCATCGTATCCGTTCTGGTCTTATTGACCTCCATTGAAGTCATAGGTTTCTTGTCACTGAGCCACGCCAGGGCAACTCAAAACTTGAGAACCACCGAAACCACTCTTAAAGGGCTCAAAAAAGAGGCTGCAATCCTTCAGGAACAAATATTGACCACAGATGCCACATTAGCAGGACTTCCTGTTTCTCATGTAACGAGGAGAATAAAAGAACGTAACACATCTGGTTACGGGCGGAAACAGGCCAGGCTGCTGGAAATCGCAAAACAGCAAGCTGAACTTGAAACCCGATTTGTTAAAGTTCAAGTATCCTCCGGCCCTGTTTTCGCGGTCGCTAAAATATTGAAAATCCACGAAACAGACGCCATTGCCATGCTGATTCTCATTTTAGTCCTGGTCCTCGAACCCCTTTCAATTGGCCTCACCGTTGCGACGAGCGCGGCATGGATGACTCAGAAAATAGCACCAGAAGAAAAACCTCAATCTGACCCCTCAAGCAAAGAACTTATGGCCCTTCAAGAACAATACAGCTTTAGTGTTGGTCAACTTGCGAGCATAACAGGTCGGAAAAAACCAAAGACATGTGAAGCATGGTTAAACGGGGCTACGCCTGTTCCAAAAAAGGCGATGCAAGCTGTCCGGGCATGGGCAAATAATCTGAACCAAACCGTACCAGCTACTAAAAATAGCCCCGAAAATTCCAAAAAGGGGGAATGAATCCAATGACATTCAAGTTTAACAAAAACGACCACCAGGTCCTTACCGCAATTGCCGAGCATCGGGTGCTCACAGCGAGCCAGGTTACGGCAATCCAACGTAAGAGCAGGCAGGTAGTCCGGAGGCGACTAGCACAATTGGAATCGGCGGGATTTATTGTTTCAACTGTCCGAGGGTTCGGGCAAAGACGCGGCAGGCCTGAAAAGCTGGTCAGTCTCACCCGAGAGGGCGCCAACCTGCTGAGCCCTAAATATCCAGTCCTCCGGGGCACTCCAATTAACAAGATAAACGCCGAAAAAATCCCCTGCATTGAGCATCAACTCTTGACCAACTGGTTTAGGATCCATCTGAACGAAATTGAATATGTGATGCCGGAATTCTCCATACAGTTCTTTTCCCCTGATTCGCCCTTTTTAAAACGGGAAAAGAGTGACATCCCTCTCATATTCGAACCGTCACCTCTTGGCGAAAAGGCTCAAAATTCAAGTGGATTTACCCCGGACGGGGTTTTCTCCATAACGAACAGGGAAAGGCAAATCACGCTTCTTTTCTTTCTTGAGGTCGATATGGGGACAGAGTCCGTTGCCAGTCTGAAGCGCAACCCCCGGGACGTACGCCAGAAAGTGGTAAACTATCAGGAATATTTTCGAAGCAACCGGTATAAACGGTACGAGAAATACTGGGACTGCAATCTGAAGGGGTTCCGTCTCCTCTTCCTCACAAACACATTCAGTCGGCTGGCGGTCCTATCAAGGTTGGTTCAGGAAATGCAGCCCTCGCACTTTATATGGCTTACAAGTCTTGAACAGATGTTTTCCCATGGCCTATCCGCCGAAATCTGGGTCCGCGCCGGCAAACAAGAGGCACCATCAGAATCATTTTTAGGTGCTTCTTCTTGCCAAACACCCGTGCTGCCTCTCAAATCATAACCGTCCCTTTATCTTGATAGTACCGAACATAGCCTTGGGTAAATTGTATCATAAATGCCTCTCAGGGGCCAAAAAAATGACCATTTATGATATTCTTTGATTTCCATAAACACCTGCAATGACAGATAGATACCCCATGTACCGAAAACCGAATATAATAAGAAAAAGACACCCATTACCATCAACCCACCTAAACAAGGACATGGAATGAAAAAGAATACAAAGAATAAACAACATGGATCAGTAACGTCTGGTAAATCCCTTATGATATCCGGCAGTATTCTTTTGTGACCAGTAAGGCTTGCTCATCAGTGTTTTGTAACGTCGAGTGACATGCTGTTTGAGTTCTTTCATAATATAGCCCTGCCAGTTCTCAGAAAATGACCATGGATAAACAGGTATTACATCCAGACCCATTTTTGAATATGTCGTTTCTTTTCTTTTGATCCCCTTGTCATAGCTTCGCTGTCCCTTTAGACCATAATACTCGATGTAGGTGCCAAACTCAGGAAGATAAAAGTCCGGGTACCAGATACGTGGTTGTTTTTCGATCGAATTGACCAGGACTCCGGCTTCATATTGATACCTGATTGAATTCTCCTCTAAAAAGTATGCAATTCTACGTTCACCTTCGGATTTGAGTTTTAGGCCCCTCTTTCCACCGAGTAGATTTTCTAAGTTTCGGTCCACGTTGAACATCGCATTTTTCAGAAAGCACGGGACTTATTTAAAGCTATAGGTTCTCGGATAAATAATTTTATAGATAGCGAAACAGGTCCCGGTCTTTTTTCTCTTGAAGGATGTCGGTTTTTTCCCTGAAACTCAGTACCAGTTCATTCAGCCGTTTTAAGGTCCTTGAGAATCGACTGGAAAATACCCAACCCTCCCTGTAACCGTACTTTTTATTGAACCGGGACACGTGGTCAATGATTCCCATCCGTCTCATTTTGCTGCGGACAGTCTCCAGCATCCGGGGTGTGAATCCATATTTATCACAAAGGTAAATCAGGCTGCCCAAGAACCCGCCGTTTGCGTATTTCAATTCTATGAAGATGCTCAGGAAAACCTCTTGATGGTTCCTATTTCCCGGAAATAGCACTACTCCAAGCTCATCCAGGCCCTGTATCCGGGCAATCCTGTTGCAGTTGAAATCTATTTTTGTGCCTGCCATGTTTTTTCACCCCTGCCTTTTTGATAAAAATAGGGCACTCGAAGGGGTGTTACTCTTTCCTACAGATGTTAAAATTTTTCCAGGCCAAAACTGGATCAGGGAAAGAAAAGGGCCATTTCCCAAAAACCATGCGATTCCGTGGAATCTATGCTCAACAACCCAGGTTCATGAACAAATGGCTTTGGTTTGAATGCTTTCCCCTCATTTGCGGGCCCGATTCAGCAGATTTATTAGGAGGGCGAAAACCTTTACATTTGCCCGCCCCTTGATCCGGTGGCCAATCAGCACTTTTCTCGACGGGAAACATCAAAAAACCCCTTTTTGTGGGCCCTTTTCCTGAGTTCAATCCTCTCTCTTGCGATTTCCAAGGCCTTTGCTCGTAACTCTGTCCCAAAGTTGGATTCGATCCAGTACACGGTGAGATAGGCGTTGACATAAATTTCGTTAAACAAGCGCTGAAATCTCCAACGAACTCCCTGCCGGGTCATATGAAAAGCCCGTTCAACTTTATCTCCATAGTTTTGCCGTAGCACAAGGCGCTTGATACCGTCATCTTTCAATTCTATGCTAAGTTCCTTATTAATAAGGAGGACCTTCAACCGTTCCAAAAAATCCTTATCTTTATTGGTAAGTTTCATATGAAGTCCTCTCCACCAAGAGGTCATTGCCATACTGGGTAAGCATAACCTCCCTTTCGCTTTGCATGAACGTGAGCGTCACAAATCGCCATATTTTATCCCGGCGTGCATCATTATTGAGGGTGTCAATATCCGAAAACAACAAACTGTCGCATCCCAGAACACGAAGGATGTGCCGGCGATAATCATCCATTTTGAATTCTGAGTTGACGTCCAGGACGAAATCCCTTGGCCTCAGTCCTTCTGTTCCAATTAAAGCATCCATATCTTCAACAAGGCCCGGTATGGATTCAAGACAGGGCTCATCAGTGAAAATCAGCATCCCCGATCTGGACTCTGCCAAAAGTCTTTTCATCTCTTCCTTTCTTTTTGCAGCCCGTGATCTGGATCTCCTTACCATCTCTCTGAAATAGGCTTTATCAAACAGTTTCTCATCGAAAAGAAACATGGAGGGAACGCTTTTCTGACATCCGGTACAGATATAATGCTGTGGTTTTCGAACCAGGTGCTTGCCACAACAAGGGGATTTCTGGAAGGCGATTGTTGGATCAAAGATATTTCCGCACACACAGGAGCATTCGCTTTTTCCTGTCATTTCTATTCGACCACCGCACCGCGGGCACTGGTGGACGGACAGGACGACATCAAAATAAAATTCCCTGGCAAGCTTTTTGAAGCCATCCACACGTTTCAGGATTCGAATAACTGCTGATACGAGCGGGCTGCTGACCCTTTTCTCTTGCACCAGGGACGTTGCACCTTTTGATTCACTTTGCACAAATACCACCTCTCGGGCCTTTTAGAGACCTGAAGGTAGGCTCACACATAATAATGTTTCGGTTCCTGCCTCCATTGACATGTGGCGAGGCTTCAAAGACGAAAACTTTTTATATAAACAAATATCCTGTAGGGACCGAGGTGATTATTTATGGGAAGACCGTATAAATGCCCCCATTGCCGCAGCACGCGAACCATATGGAAAGGACATCGTAAATTGGCCGAGGGCAAAGTTAGACTGAGAAAATGCAATGATTGTGGAAGAAAATTTACTTCGAGGGTCAAGATCAAAGATGATTAACCACCATCTACGGCCTTATGTTCCGCCCAGATTTGTGGAGGTGAGGTTGTCTTATACCTATATTGAAAGGATAAGAGAGTTACGGGTGTTATCAAGGGGAATTGAAACCGGCTTGAAGAGATTAGAGAATGAAAAAAGAGACCGTAAGGATCTCATACTTCGCGAAAAAACTGCGTTGAAAGCTGTTCACATTGAAATCCGCCAAAGGGAACGAATGGCCTTCTTTTCTGAATTCGGTATTCAGTAGACATTGGAAAAAAGAAACCGCTCCACAACCTCATCTGGAAGAGAACTTGATATCTCCCGTGTGTTTCCGTACCGACCTTTTGAGATCACTCTGGCATTGATAAGACCGTAAAGATCGAGAAAGCTCATTATTTCAGAGAAACGTCTCTGGGTCAAAGGCCGCATCCCTTCCCGACCGCAGACGTTCCCATAGACTCGGTAGGCCTGTCCTGTATATGTCTTTTGGCTGCCATTTGATAAGGCCCCATAACAGGCCTTCAGGGCTATACGCTGTTGGGTCGCAAGTGCCTTAATAAGTTCTTCCGTCTTGTCTATTTCAAGTCGATCTGCCGCAATATCGACCTCTTTTACTGAAAGCCGGCCCGTGCTTTCTTCAGCCACCTTAACAGCTTTGGTCAGAAGTTCAACAGCCTTTCTTGCGTCTCCGGTTTCCCGTGAGGCATAAGCAGCCACCTTTTTGAGTGCAGCCATATCGACTTTGGTCTTATCAAGGGCTTTCTCAACTCTGAGTTTCAAGATTTCCAGGAGATCAAGAGCGTCATAGGGCTCAAATATCATGTCGGTCTTTTTGAGGAAACTCAGGATTCTTGGGTCAAGGGTTTTTTCCCAGTCAAGCCGATTGGTCAGGAGAACAAGAATCAACCTGCAAGAGACTTTCCGGGGAAGTGTTTTTGCAAGGAATGTGAGAAAACCATCCGGGTTAGGTCGGATATTGTCAGCCTCATCGATGAGTAGACTGAGATAACCGTCATAATTTCCGAGTGACTCCACTATTTGAGCCTGCATGTATTCAATGGGGATACCTTTACGGTATTTTTTGCATGAATTATCAAGGGAAATAGCGACCTCATTTAAGGCGCCAAAGTAGGTTTTTGGGGAAGTCAAATCAATATACGAATAGCGAAACATGACTCCCTTGGTTTCAGCGACCCGTTCAAAGGTGGAAAGTACGTGCATCAAAGTGACGGTTTTTCCAGCGCCGGTTGGTCCGAAGATCAAGGCAGAATTCGGGTGAATGCCATCCAGGACCGGCGCAAGGTGGGAAATAATTCTACTCAGCTGCTTTTCACGGATGTTACGATTAAATATTTCTTTTAGAACGGCTGTCCTCTCATCTTCCGGCAGTTTTTCGTCATCAAGATAGTCAGGGTTGATGACCAAAGACCTCTTTCGCTGTGTGGCATGGAGAGACTCGATCAGTGATTCCGTACTATCTGGTTTCAAAAGGGTTCCATCGGACATTTCCTGCATCTCCCTCCACATGAAAGAGAGGTACTATATAAATGTTAATAACCATTTTTAAGTCGTAACCGAAGAGGGGGGGAGTAAATTTCTTGTGGAACTTCAATAGGTAAAAAAAAGTGCTTTTATTATATATATTTATTTACAATATTGTAAATATATATATAAGGATAAGGTTTATAAACGTTATCTCTGATTAGTGAGAAATGGGGAAAATTGAAAACACATACCACAAATGCTAAAATCAGTTTCCACAGGAAATCTTCCCACACACCTCAAAAATCAGGAAGGCCGAGATGATTCTTAGAAATGGAGGACACTTCAAATGAAAATTTATCTTGCAGGACCTTTATTCTCTGAATGCGAACGAGCCTGGCTTGTCGATATTAAAAGACAACTTGAAGAGATCTCTCAGGACATAACCGTTATTTGGCCTTATGACCTCATTCCGCATGACGAAGCAAATTCCCAAGGCAAACAAAAGATATTTGAAATATGCAGATTGTATCTCGATGAGGTGGATGCGCTTGTCTGTGTCCTTGACGGCCCGCAGGTCGATGATGGAACGGCGTGGGAAATCGGATATTTCTATTGTAAACACTCGAATAAGCTTCCCATCATTGGGATCAGGACCGACTTCAGAAACGCCGGGGAGACTGAAAACTCGGTTGTCAACGCAATGATTGAGTGTTCTTGCAGCAGGATTGCAAATTCCTCCGAGGAGTTGATCGAGATTTTACAGCAACAAGTCCACTGATATTGACACCAAACCCACGATAGACACGGGCCTTATTTCCATCAAAACACCGCAAAATATTTAAACCCGGCCACACATCCCTCGAACTATGCCTTCCCCCACGCTCTTCCCGCTGGACATCCTCAAACCCAGCGAGATCCTCGCCCGATATACCGAATGGATCTATTTCACCCTCCTGCTGGTCTTTTTCATATCCATTGCCGGCATTACTCTCAGAAGGCATTTTACAAAACCTTACATCAAGCCTCTAATCATCGCTGTGGGGCTCATGCTTACTGTAGGCGTTTTCATGATGCGGGAGCGTCTTGCTAATATCTTTGAAGGATGGGGGATGCTGGGAACCATCCTGCTGGTTTTTATGGCCGCCACTGTGCCTTATGGTCTGTGCAGGGGCTTTGGCATGACTGCGGGAAAGGCATTTCACCTGACCTATGTACTTTTCTATATCCTGTCCTGGGCCAAGTTTCCGGAAATCTATTACAACCTCGGGGAGCGTAATCTGGGGCTGGTCAATCTGGGACTCCTAATCCTCTTCTTTGTAAGCCTTTACAAGATCTTCCGATTTCGAAAGCCTCGTGGATTGACCGTTCGCAGCATTACAAATCCCTTCAGGGCGAAAGTAGAACACGAGATTGACGTCGAGGATCGGGAGAAAAAGATGGTTTATAAGGAAGCCGGAAAATACACCAATTTGGAGCTTCACACGGTAGATGACATTGCCTCTGAATTGGGGGAAATTCAAAAAACAGTGGAAAAAAACAGAGACAGTCTTCCCCGGGAGGCCCGTGAAACAATCGTTCGAACCCTGAAAACTATTTCCAAGAAAGAAGCCCTGTTTAAAAATGAAATCACACATCTCAAAGAGGTGTTCAGGCGTTTGGAGATATTGGACATGAACCAATTGAAAGAGCTCAAAGAGCGATTGACCAGGGTTTCTGAAAAGGAGCGGCATGTGCTTCAAGCGGAAATCTCGCGGGAGGAAGAAAAAAATCACCTTGAAGAAACGGTAATGGGAACCCAATCCAGGCTGGAACAGCACCTGCAAGCCTTCAACCGTTTTCTTGAAGCCGCCATGGAAAAGATGCAGGTGGGTTCTCCCTATGAATCAACGCCTTATCTTGCAAAGGCCCGGGTCCTTTTGAAGGATCTTTCCGGGATGATTCAAAATATCAGAGACTTGGAAAAGAAAATCACCGACCTCATAAATACAGAAAAAGGACTCCTTGAATTCGAACTCAAGACCATGTAATCCCATCCGTCCTGCTTCCGCACCATGTTATTATATAAGGCCCCGCAAAGGAAAGTTTTAATAAATACAGATAATTCCTTTGCACCATCGAGGACACATTCCTCGATTGACAGAATTAGAGGTGCAAAAAATGGATGAATGGAAGACCATAGAACCAGGCGTTTGGAAACCTGAAAAAGAAAATGAGCAGATAACAGGAGTGCTCGTTAGTAAAGAACCTAAAGATGAAATATCGGGCTTAAGCGCGAGATATTATCTCGAAACCAAGGCCGGCATGTTTTTTGCTTGGGGCACGGCTGTATTAGACGACAGGATGAAGTATGTGAAGATAGGCCAAAAGGTGAGGATAACTTTTGGAGGAAAAACAACCAATAAGCGCGGCCAGACTGTGAACCTGTTCAAGGTGGAGGTCGCTGAAAAACCTGACGGGGCGGAGGGCACAAACGTTACCATCCAGGAAGAACCGGTGGATATAGGGCAGATTGAAGAACTGAAATGAGGCCTCAGACACCAGGACCTCACTTGATGGGGTAATTCCCCTTATTCAAAAAGGGAATTGTCCCTGGAGGTTGATATGAATGAAAGAAATCAAAATGGAATCCGTCGAAGGGAGAACCGGAGGGTTTGGTCCCGCAGGTTGAAAAAAAGGGAAAATGGCCACCGCAGGCAACAAACAAGAGAAGACCTGAAAAAAGGACTCTATGCACTATAAAAAACAATAATTAACCCGCTCCGTAAGCCAAACAAACGGAGCGTGATAAAGAATGGAAAATAAATACATACCCAAAGAAATAATTAAAAAAGTAGTTAGTGATATCTCTTTCATGAGAGGTGTATCAGGAAAATGTAATATACATAATGGCGTTAACCGTGAGAAAAAAAGGATACTCACAGAATTAGGAATAGAAGACTGTGAGCATATTGTTGGAGATAAATATGAAAACTCCATCTCTGACAACGATGGATTCTATGTCTCTTATACCTGCCCGAAATGTGGAGATAATGTCAAAGACTATTATGAGCTTGCGAACAGATATAATGAATCAAAAGAGCAAGAAGAACCAATACCCGATGTCACCGATGATTTGAAAATGGCTGGTTAAAAGACGTCCATAATGCTAAATTTTTCTTTTCATATTCTTCCATCCATTCCTCTGCTAAACCATTTCTTCCTTCCTTTTTTATCTTAAACAGCGATTGTCGCATTGCGACACGATATAATTGATCTCCATTTTTTTGAACATGCTACCTGAACTCAAAACGTATTTTTCTTTTCCCGATCAAAAAGATGAGAATTCGTGGGATGGATTCCCCATTTTTACAGGGATTACGTAAGAGGGCCTTCCAAACGGAGTCAATATCCTTGTGTTTTTGAAGAACGACTCAGGGCTCTGTAGGGCAATCTTTCAGACTCCGCACGTTTGCGATCAGGTTTCTTGCTCGCCACAGAATATATCCGATAGGCTTCCAGGAAAGGACTTTTCGAATAACTCACAGTCAAGATTCTTGATAATCCCTCATCAAGCAACTCCAATCTGGTTTCGTGAAGCCAATTTTTATCATTTTAACTTTCCGCTTTTCCTTCCACGGAGAATTGATATAACCCTGTTCGGATATCAGAAATATTTGATGTCAAAGAAGCCTTTGTCACATGCTTTGCCATAGAAATGGATTTATGAGCACATGAGGAACCATGAGAGTCCCGTGTGTCATCATTTTGATAAATGAGCTCATACATCAATATTCGCTAGATCGGAGATAAAAAGGAATTAACACCACTCATGCTTAGATTGCGTATACACAATTTTTCGGTCACGATAGCGGTTTATGAATAGGATAATTATTGTGGAATCTAGACGCAGTCGCGCAGAACGGCAAGATCAGTGGCAGCAGAAGTGACTAGAAATATGAAGAAAACATCAAGCTATTTCACGCTTCCACGGATTCGACGTCTGCTGTATTTTAGGGTTAGAACGCAATGAAACCGCAGATCGTTCTACATAAAACTCAGGCTGGATCTATTAAATAAAGAAAGCCATCACATTTGCATGAGAGATCTGATCGTTACCGAACGTTTCAGACAGACCTCGCTGAGAAGCGCCGATCAACCCTTGTTTAAAGGCATCGTCTAGCGCATTGGGACCGTAAATTGTACCCCCAAACGACGGGTTAGCACGTCGAACAACATCGCTACCTGACGGATTGATCACAAAGAATTTGAGACCGTTATGCTGGACGGCTTCAATGATTACCTCGTTGATGTGCGGGTCGCGGAACCCGTACCCGATGACAAATAATTTTGAATCATCTTCTGATAATTTCTCACGGAACTTTTCAAAATACCATGTTAAAACAGCATGTGACTGAATTGCACTGCTCTTGTCGCCACCAATAACCAGCAAAGAGCCACCTTGTGAATCTTTCCAATTAGACGAGCCATGAAGTTTGAAGCACGGCTGAAGACCATCCTCGATTCGAAACTTCTCCAATGGTATCCATAAGTCCTTACCCCAAGACGGGTCCACGAGCACCTCACTACTCGCAAGTCGCCGCATGCCTGGTAACTGCGGGCCGTTCCACTTTCTCCGTCCTGTGTTGATTTCCATTTTGGTCTGGCCTAAATTTTCTGATTATCTTGAACAGCTTTTGAGATTTTCTCATTAAATTGGTTTTCTCAAAAACCAAAGA
>Ga0233431_1006294_pt1 | contig 10788 bp, 9 predicted proteins | sample SI_118_April2016_FD_179867 | JGI IMG/M metagenome (GOLD analysis project Ga0233431, IMG submission 179867) | Seawater microbial communities from Saanich Inlet, British Columbia, Canada - SI_118_April2016_200_MG | ecosystem: Environmental > Aquatic > Marine > Inlet | place: Canada: British...
GGAGGGATTCCAAAATAAGGATTCACCTCGAGAACTCCATCATGAAGATTGTAACAGGTATTCTGAACTATGCTTGCCGTAACTGAATCACTTAATAAGGCAAGATTTTGATAAAAATCAGCGGTACCATTCCATGCAGAATATACTGTATTGGTTTGCAGGCTTATGGTATTCAAACCGTAATATGAATAGTACACACCACCATATTGATCCAGCAAAGAAACTAATGAGCATTGTGTTGTCTGGCATGGTGCTCCGAAATTGAAATAGTAAGCCGGATGTGTTTCTATAGGGAAATATGGCAGGCTAAAAATGTTGACTCCCGGGACTAAAAGCATGGAATGTAAAATTGTATCAGCTGCATTCATTGATAGAATGTTGCTTGTGGCAGAGTCATTAAACAATCCGGAACTTAAGATTCCTGTAGTGTCATATTCAATAAGAGGATAGAAATCCATATTAAATAATTGGCTTCGGATTAGGAATCTGAATTCCTCTCCGGTCTCAAATCCGGCATTACCGGACGTATCGCCATAAACCTGAATTGTCTGTGCAAATCCTGTCCATGTAATAAAACCTGCGCAGGCCCAGTGATTCAATGAATCGTAGAATACGCCGATTGAGTCACCCAACAGTGGTTCTGTGCCACGTATCTGAACGTGAGGATTTCCGGGAACTTGAATGTTATGTATATTGACGGAAGGTGTTGTTGTCCATGGAAAATGATAAATGCTCTGAACAACGCCAACCTTAAATGTATCAATGGTCTGAACAGAGGCGGTGTCAGTTAGTGTCAGATAATAATCTCCTGCTGTCAGATTGTAAATTGTGTTACTTGTATCGCCGTTACTCCATTGAAAACTAGAGTAAATATTTAACGGGTTCGGAATAAGGATAGCTCCATTGCTTAATCCCTGATGGCTTACGTTTTGTATTTCAGCAGAATACGGATATTGAGCAAGCAGTTCATTTGCCGTTGATAATTGAAACAATACAATCATAACACCACATAAGAACTTGCTACATGGTTTCATAGTTATTAGTTTAAGTAGTCTTTGTTAGAAATAAATCCCCATTCCCATTTTGATTCCATATTTGCTGCTTTCACGATTTAACCCCTGCCATGAATAGAAACTGTTTATTGGTTTCCTGTAAAATACATCACCAAATATAAAGTATCTTGAGCTAATATGGTACCTTGCTTCCAAACTTGCATACAAGTCGAAGCTTATTGATGGGAAATGAGATTTCTGTAAGACGTAAACGCTGGTTTCGTCGGAACCGGCAATACTATATGCCTCAACTTTATTTAACAGGGAAGCGTACACACCTGTTTTAGCAATAAAGTCGGTTTTTCCTTTGGAGAACATGTATCCTGCAATCAACGGAATTTCAAGATACTTGTATTGATTCGAGAAAAGAGTATCAGTTCTGGACTGCGCTGTATCAATTTTTGATACAAATGAAGAATCACTATAATGATTGGTAATTTCTTTAACCACCGGAACCCAGATACTGTCGTTATTCACATATTGGTAATAGTAGCCAATTGTATCAAAACTGGTAATACTGTAGGAATTAACATCCCAAAAGCTATTATCCGTAAATGTGTAGCGATCCCAGAAATAGTTCTCATTCTGATCGATCTCTGTTAAACTGATGCCTGTTTCCAGGTAGAGATGTCTGAAATTAGTACTTACCCCTAATCCAATTGTACTCGCACCTGTTTCAGAAATTCCGTTTTGAAGTTGATCAGCTGTTGTTCTGAATTCAGAATCAGCGGTGGAAACATCTGTACGATTGATCATTTGAGAGTAGTAAGCACTGATGGCATAATTATTTCTGCGTTGCTTTCTCTCCTTGCTTGAAGGGAAAGTAATAGGCAAAGCAGATGGAGGCATTAATCCATTAAATGCCATTCCATTTAGAACCGGTAAATCATATAATGATATACTTTCGGTAGATAAATTGGTAAAAATAGAAGATTCGGTTGCTAAAGGATTAGCAATAGATGTTTCCTCCACTAACTGCTCTGCTACTATAGGTTCGGATGTATTTGGCGAATCATCCGATAAAATCTTTGTGTCACTACTAATATTATTTTCCAAGCTTTGTGATTGTGCGTTTTCGCTTTCATCAACTTCAGTATACAGACTAGTCTCATCCGTTTTCTCAAAGTTGACAGATTCGATAGTCTCTTCCTTTGAAGAGATCTCATTATTTTCATCATTAAGCGCGATAACCGGCTGGCCTGTCGGGGGAACAACAGAACCAGCAGTTATCTCATTTTTTAGATCCTTGGTTAATAAAGATCCATTTACAGAACTTTGGGGGTTCTGCATTTGTACATCAGAACTATTATGCATCGCGTTAGCTGTCGATAATATTTTCTTTTCAGAATTCACATAATTGAATTCATTGCTATTTTGTATTGAGCCTGTTACCTCCTTTGAAATAGGATTGTGTGATGGGTAATTATTATTAAGTCTGGTGATTAAATTTAAATTACGTAAAACTTCTAGTCTTGAATAATCCAGGTCAAATCCATTTTGAGCCTGTGTGGAAATATTGTGCTTATTAGTGTTATCAGCAATTGAATTGTTGCTATTGAAATTGGAAAGCGACAGCGTTAGGATCGTTGCAACAATAACTGCTGCTGCGCCAATCGTGGTTATTTTAACCCATAAGAGCGACCAAACCTGAGCCACAATACCGACCTTGTCGAGTTGTGACGAAAGTGCTGTCCAACCGCCCGATGAAGCTGACTCCACAGAAGCGGACCTCAGCTTTTCATTGAACAATTGGTCTATGTCTTGAAATTTTTGCATACCTGTTTTTTAACTTACTACTTTAAGCAACTTGCTGTCCGACTGTTTGTTCTTGTTCCCTTTCGATGCCAAATACTGATACAGCAACTGTTGCAGCATTTTTCTGGCACGGTTTAACTGAGATTTACTGGTACCAACTGTAATGTCCAGCATACTCGAAATCTCTTTGTGAGTATAATCTTCAACCGCATACAGGTTAAACACCAAACGGTATCCAACGGGAAGTTTTTGTAAGAGTGCAATTAATTCATCAATTGAAAGATCATCTTCAATTTCAACATTATCCGATTTATAGAACAGCTCTCGTTCATTGGAATCATTGCTTCCAATTACTGTATCCATATCATCAAGATTATTGCCCTGATTGAAAACTTTGAAATCTTTCGATTTAACATAGTTAACACTTTTCCCGATAAAAATCGTTCTCATCCAACCTTCAAAAGAACCTCTCCACTTGTACTGACTGATTTTTTTAAAAAGATGCATAAATCCATCATGTAAAAGATCTTCAGCACTGTCTGTATCCTTACAATAGCGTCGACAAATAGCTCGCATTTTAGCCTCATATAATTCATATAGAAGCCGTTGCGATTCACGATCATGCTTTTTGCAGCCGTTAATAATATTGTCAAGTTCGCTCTTCAAACAGCAAGGGTTTATATCTAAGTCAATTTTTAGCTAAAAAGGTTGCTTAGAAAATTAAAAAAATACAAATATTTCTGTTTCATTAAAATTTATTTCAAATCTAAGGAAACTTCCTAAGAGTTCCATGGTTTTGTCAACTTTGTCATTACATGGCGATCGCTGTTAAGAGCTATGTTCCTTTTAATCGTGAGAATTATTCATTTAAAATCTGTAATTTTGTCAGTCTTTGGAGAAATTATTTAAGCATGGAAGTTCAGCGTATAAAGCAACGTTTTGGTATTATTGGTAATTCAGCATTGCTCATCCGGGCAATTGATATAGCAGTACAGGTAGCGCCAACTGATTTGTCGGTAAATATTACAGGTGAGAGTGGTGTTGGTAAGGAAGCATTCCCAAAGATCATTCATCAATATAGTGTTCGTAAGCATGAATCCTATATTGCCGTTAATTGTGGGGCTATTCCGGAAGGTACTATAGATTCAGAACTTTTTGGTCATGAGAAAGGTTCATTTACAGGTGCGACAGATTCACGTAAGGGCTACTTTGAAGTAGCCAATAAAGGAACAATCTTTCTCGATGAAGTAGGTGAATTGCCTCTGGCAACTCAGGTGAGACTATTACGTGTGCTGGAATCCGGTGAATTTATAAGAGTAGGATCCTCAAAGACGCAGAAAACAGATGTTCGGGTTGTTGCAGCAACAAACGTGAATTTACAGGATGCCATCAGGCAGGGAAAATTCAGAGAGGACCTCTACTACCGGCTGAATACAGTGCCAATATTAATTCCACCCTTAAGAGAGCGGAAAGAGGATATTCATCTTCTGTTTAGAAAGTTTGCGGCTGATTTTGCTGAAAAATATACAATGCCGGGAGTGAGACTGGATGAAAATTCTGCACAACTGCTCATCAATTTTAAGTGGCCAGGAAATGTCAGGCAACTGAAAAATATTACAGAACAGATTTCAATCATAGAAGAGGAAAGGTTAATTGTAGTAGACACCTTGAGAAGATATCTGCCTACCTCAGACATGAACGAACTACCCGCCATCTATAAACCCGTGGATGAAAAGACCTTTGCCTCGGAAAGGGAAATTTTGTATCAGGTGCTTTTCGATATGAAACGGGATATGACGGATCTGAAAAAACTTGTTCATGGAATGATGGAAGAAGGGGCAGATAGCATGTCTGTTCGGGAAGATTATACAAGGATTATCAAGGATATTGAAAAGGATAAGATCATGAATGAGCCAGTTCGGGAACCTGTTCATGACGAGTTCAGATATCAGGCTAACGAAGCTCAGTATATTGAAGACACGGAGGAGTTTGTTGAGGAATCACTTTCACTTGTTGATAAAGAAATTGAACTGATAAAAAAGGCACTTGAGAAGCATAAAGGAAAACGTAAATATGCTGCTCAGGACCTTGGAATCTCAGAAAGAACATTGTACAGAAAAATAAAAGAATACAATATTGAGGGCTAAGTGATTGTTTTCTTGATTAGTAATGATATTAAGATGAATCTATGATCCGATTTTTTAACCTGCTTGGAGTTGCCTTATTGATGTTCACATTGTTTGTGAGCTGTGGAACGGTAAAGTACAGCTTTTCAGGAGCATCCATACCACCGGAAGCCAAAACGGTTTCTGTGCAATACATTGCGAACAACGCCTCAATTATTAATCCTCAATTAAGTCAGGAGTTGACCGATGCTATAAAGGATAAATTTCAATCTCAAACATCTTTAAAGCTGATTAACGGTGTTGGAGATCTTGATTTTGAAGGAGAAATAACCGGGTATAATGTTAAACCGGTTGCGATACAGGGAGGAGATGTTGCGGCAAAAAACAGACTTACCATTACCATTCGGATGAAATATGCAAATCCGATTGATCCAAAATATGAGTTTGAAAAAAGCTTTTCAAGGTATGAAGATTACGACAGTAACCAGGATCTGAGAAGTGTGGAAGATGAAATAACTGAAAAGATAATTGAACAACTGGTAGAAGATGTGTTTAATGAGTCAGTTGTGAACTGGTAAAGAATGAACAAGGAAAGGCTTTATAACTATATTAAGAATCCGCAAATGCTGGATGAAGCCTCTCTTCCTGAGCTGGAGGAGATCTTGAAAGAGTATCCCTATTTTCAGTCCGCTCATCTTCTTTATTTGAAGAATCTTAAGATGCTGGGACATCTTAGGTTTAATAAACAACTGCGCATCTCGGCCTCCTATATTACCGATCGCTCGGTCTTATATCACTTCCTGCAGGATCTTGAAGAAAGTGAGCCGGAAATTTTACCTGAACCGAACAGGCTTAGTGTTGAGGAAGAAGAGCTGGTGGCCAGTGAATCTTCAACGGGAGAAGCAGACAGAATATTGAATCAGATAGAAGGACGACAGAAAGAGAATGTTGTGTCTGAGCAAGCAGAAGCAGTTCCGGATGCTAATGAGAGTAAAGATGTGCGTGAGAAATTTGTTGAACAGGTTTCGGCGTATTTGAATAATGAGTTGGAGGAAGTTCCGAAAACTTCGAAACGGAAGACACGGAAGAAAAAGTTGCTGGACGAACTTCCTAAATTGAAAAGAGAGAGGGAATCGAGTGAACGGGCCCGGGAAAAACTAATGACCCGATTATCGGCTGACAGAAAACCTGCCATTAACTATTTCGAAAAGGAGGATGAGGATACCAGGGAATTTGGTGATTATATCGGGAGTTTCCTGGATGATGCTGTCCCTGAAACTAATGAGCTAAACGAACAGGAAAAAGAAGCTCCGGACAGTGAAAAGAATAGTTCGTCCCGGTCGGAGGATTCACATGAACAGGAAGGCAAAGCGGCACCATCGGATAATCTGATTGATAAATTTATTGCGGCTCAACCAAGACTGCATGCAAGCGTTGATCCTGACAACGCACTCTATGATATTTCAGCTTCCAGTGTGGCTGATAATGATGACTTTATTACTGATACACTTGCCCGGATCTATTTAGAGCAGAAACATTTTGACAAAGCAATTCATGCCTACCAGAAATTAAGTTTGAAATATCCCGAAAAAAGTATTTACTTTGCAAACCAAATTAAACGAATAGAAGAGTTAAAAAACAAATAAACAGACTGTTATGTACGTAATTGTTTCAGGATTGATTTTTATTGCAGCGATTTTACTAATACTTATTGTGTTGGTTCAGAACTCAAAAGGTGGTGGACTGGCATCTAACTTTGCTTCTTCAAATCAGGTTTTAGGTGTAAGAAAAACAACTGATTTTCTTGAAAAAGCTACCTGGTCATTGGCCATTGGTCTTGTTGTATTAAGTATTATGGCAAGTGCCATGATTCCACGAAACGAGTTGGTTGAAGAACGTTCACGACTTGAAAACGTAGATTTTAACGATAGAGCGAATCAAAACTTCCCAACAACATTGCCGGAAGAAACTCCGGTACCTGTAGGTGATCAACCATTTCAACCAACAGATGGAAACGAATAGTAAATATTCAGAATAATATAGAATGCCAGCAAATATTGCTGGCATTTTTTTTTACCTAAACCGAAACATCATGAATGTTTATAATATCTCATCTACCAGAACATTGATTGGTAATATTGTCAGGTTTGCAGAGATAATATGACAGTATGTAAGTTTTGTCAAAATTGTGCTAAGTCGCTGATGTATAGAAGTTAAACTCATAGAATGACAAAATGAAACAAATTACTGACTGAAATTATTTCCATCGTCGCCTTTGGCATAAAATGTGACTAGGGCAGTGCGTCAAAATAAAAACGTAATTATAAACCTTAAATAATATAGAAATGTCAAAAGTTAAGATTAGACCATTAGGATCAAGAGTATTAGTTGAACCGGTTGAGGCTGAGCAAAAAACTGCTTCAGGAATTATCATTCCTGATTCAGCAAAAGAAAAACCACAAAGAGGTAAAGTTATAGCTTGTGGTAAGGGAACTGAAAAAGAACCAATGGAAGTTAAAGTTGGTGATTTTGTAATGTATGGAAAGTACGGTGGTACTGAACTTCAGTACGAGGGTATTGATTACCTGATCATGAATCAGTCAGATATTTTAGCAATTGTTTAAGTTGGATCAGAATAAATAAATAGAAATAAAATGGCAAAAGAAATTAAATTTAATATTGAAGCCCGCGACCTGCTTAAAAATGGTGTTGACCAACTGGCTAATGCAGTGAAAGTAACCCTGGGTCCAAAAGGTAGAAATGTTGTAATTGATAAGAAATTCGGATCTCCACAGGTTACCAAGGATGGTGTTACGGTTGCAAAAGAAATTGACCTAACTGATATCTTTGAAAACATGGGTGCTCAGATGGTTAAAGAAGTAGCATCTAAAACCGGTGACGATGCTGGTGATGGTACAACTACTGCTACTGTTTTAGCTCAATCCATCGTAAATGTTGGTTTGAAGAACGTTACTGCAGGTGCAAATCCAATGGATTTGAAGCGTGGTATTGATAAGGCGGTTCTTAAAGTTGTTGAGAGTTTGCGTTCACAATCAAAAGAGATTGGTGATGATAATAGCAAAATTGAGCAGGTAGCCTCAATCTCCGCAAATAATGACCATACCATTGGTAGACTGATTGCAGAAGCAATGGAACGTGTTAAAAAAGAAGGTGTTATTACTGTTGAGGAAGCTAAAGGTACCGATACTTCAGTTGAAGTAGTTGAAGGAATGCAATTCGACCGCGGTTATATCTCCCCTTATTTTGTGACTGATACAGAGAAAATGGAATCAGTCCTTGAGAATCCATACATCCTTCTTTATGATAAGAAGATTTCGACTATGAAAGATCTGCTTCCTGTTTTGGAACCAGCAGCTCAGAGCGGTCGTCCGTTAATGATCATAGCTGAAGATATTGATGGTGAAGCACTGGCAACTTTGGTTGTAAACCGTCTTCGCGGATCACTTAAAATTGCTGCAGTTAAAGCTCCCGGCTTTGGTGACAGAAGAAAAGAGATGCTCGAAGATATTGCTATCCTCACAGGTGGTACCGTTATCTCAGAAGAGAAAGGTATGAAGCTGGAAGGTGCAACCCTGGAACTGTTGGGGACTTCAGAAAAGATAGTTATCGATAAAGACAACACAACCGTCGTAAACGGAGCAGGAACCAAGGATATGATTAACGCCCGGGTTGGTCAGATTAAAGCACAGATTGAAAGTACCACTTCAGATTACGATCGTGAGAAACTTCAGGAGCGTTTAGCTAAGTTGGCTGGTGGTGTTGCAGTTATCTATATAGGTGCAGCTACCGAAGTTGAGATGAAAGAGAAGAAAGATCGTGTTGACGATGCATTGAGTGCAACTCGTGCTGCCATTGAAGAAGGAATTATCCCAGGTGGTGGTGTTTCTTACATTCGTGCCATCAAAGCTTTAGATAAGCTAAACGGTATCAATGATGATGAGAATACAGGAATTGCTATTATTCGCAGAGCCCTTGAAGAACCATTACGTCAGATTGCTGAGAATGCAGGCCAGGACGGTGCTGTTGTAGCTATGAAAGTTAGAGAAAGCAAAGGAGCAATGGGATACAATGCCAGAACAGGCAAGCATGAGAACTTACTTCGTGCCGGAGTAATCGATCCAACAAAAGTTGCACGTGTGGCTTTGATCAATGCAGCTTCAATTGGTGGAATGTTACTGACAACTGAATGTGTATTGGTTGACGAAAAAGAAGATGCCGCTGCTATGCCTCCAATGGGTGGTGCCCCGGGTATGGGCGGAATGGGTGGTATGATGTAAGAAAATAGATTCTTATAAAACCTATATATACTCGAAAGAGATCTTTTAAAAGAAGAGGCTGTCCGGAATCCAATGGGCAGCCTCTTTTTCTATTGGGATCCTATTGTCTGCTCTGACATAAAAGCTATTTCTGATTCAATAATTTCGTCATTTCTATTTTCTTCAGTAACTTTACCTCATGCAAGTAAGATTCATACATAATAATCTCTATCATAACTTTGGAAAGGGATTGTATGAATGCTGGATTTGCTGATTCTTCCTTCCTTCACTTTTTTTCCCTGGTTTAAACATTAAAATCCTCTCAATGGAAGGACTAATTTTTGATATTAAGCGCTTTGCCGTCCACGACGGACCTGGAATCAGAACCACTGTTTTTTTTAAAGGTTGTCCCTTAAGCTGTAGATGGTGTCATAATCCGGAAAGTAGAAATGCGCACTTGGAAGAGTATGAGAAAACAACCGTTTTGGAAGGCCGAAAATTCTGTCACCTTGAACAAATAGGCTATAAAATCACAGTTCAGGATCTAATGAATGAGATTGTGAAGGATAAACCATTTTTCGATGAATCATCCGGTGGGATTACCTTAAGTGGAGGTGAACCATTGCTTCAATCTGAGTTTCTGGTGGAAGTGTTGAAAGCTTGTAAAAAGAATCATATTCACACAAGCTTGGATACAAGCGGATTCGCGAATAGTAGTGTAATTGATAGAGTGATGCCCTTTGTAGATCTATTCCTGTTTGACATAAAGCATACTGATTCTACAGCGCATAAAAAGCTGACCGGAGTTGAAAATGATCTTATCATTGCAAATCTCAGAAGCATTGCAGCTGGAGGAAGTAAAGTTGTTATTAGATATCCTCTGGTTCCGGGCTTCAATGATGATGATGCGAATTTGAATGCACTTCGGAGCATGATGACAGGCATTGACGGTTTGGATGAACTTCATATTTTACCCTATCACAAAACAGGAGATAGTAAGTACGATCGTTTTCAATTGGATACCGAAAAACAGAACTATCGGGAACCTTCAGAAGAGAGTCTCAGACATGTTAAGGAGTTCTTTGAAGAGAAGAAGATCAATGTTAAGATTGGTGGCTAAATTAATTATGAATCTCTATTAAAAGACAAACCAATGAAAATCATCATTCAACAATCCATAATCACAATCCACAATCAGAAATCAACCAAATGAATAGCCGGGTAAAAAAACTTAGAAATCAGAGTATCAATGCTGTCAACTGTATTTCGGCAGAACGGGGAGTTTTGCTTACAGATTATTACAGGAACTATCTACAGAAATCGGATTCAATTCCGGTTCAGCGTGCCAGGGCATTCGAATACATTTTACTAAACAAGTCGATTTGTATCAACGATGGTGAACTAATTGTTGGCGAGAGAGGCCCGGCACCCAAAGCTACCCCGACCTTTCCTGAGATTAGTCTTCATTCGTTGGAAGACCTGAACATTCTCAACGATAGAGAAAAAGTATCATTTAAGGTTGATAAGGATACTTATGCCGCATTCAGAGATGAGATTATCCCTTTCTGGAAAGGAAAA
>Ga0233431_1006296_pt1 | contig 10784 bp, 6 predicted proteins | sample SI_118_April2016_FD_179867 | JGI IMG/M metagenome (GOLD analysis project Ga0233431, IMG submission 179867) | Seawater microbial communities from Saanich Inlet, British Columbia, Canada - SI_118_April2016_200_MG | ecosystem: Environmental > Aquatic > Marine > Inlet | place: Canada: British...
TCAATAGTTTTCACTGGGTTTTGTGGCACTACCTTTTGGTGGTAAACAAATACTTGGATCCAATGAATTCAGTATGTTATAAGAATTTTGAGCCCTGGATTTCAGGCAAACTGTTCAAGAAGAGTCTAATACTCTTTACGTAGTTTTTTTTTATTATTTTATAAAATTCGAACCTAAATCATACATTTGACGTATTGTTTTTTTTAACCGATTCAATAAACATGCACAAAAGAAAAAAATTGCTCACATGACGGCAAAGTTTAAAATAATTCTCTATACTCCGTTGATAGGGTCGACGACACATGCTACCCATGGAAAAAAGAAAACTTGAAAGATTCAACTTAGAGATTACTGCCAAGGCCTGCATCATTGCAGACGGCGGAATGGAAGAAAAATTGGATCTTGTGACAAGGGATGTATGCTCAAACGGGGCGTATTTCAGGACCGAACACCCGCTTCCCATCGGTACTGAAATGGAGATCAATCTTGTTCTGCCCCTTGACAAGCTCAAAGCGCTTCAGGCTAACTGTGTAAAGGCAATGGTTCGGGTGCCAGGAAAAGTGCTGCGCATCGAATCGGACGGGGTCGGGGTCGGTTTCGATCAAACCTATGATATCCGGCCCTTGCCGAATGACAACACGTTCTGATGCAGGAAACAGACTTTTAATCCGCAGGAGGCCGACAGGGGTCTAATTTCCCGCCTCTTGGGCCGTAAAGAAAACTTCCGATGAATACCCCATAGCTTGTCGGAGCGGAGCGGAAATCCCGACACCGGGGCTATGGGGTTTTTTATTACCCCCAAAAAAGAATTGTTTGAGGATTCCATCCATGGAGCCACATAGCCGCTGTTCGATATCCCCCTCTGAAAGCATCATGGGAAGTTACCGGATAATAATCACAGGCATATTCTTATCGTTTTGCCTTCTGCTATATATGGTTACATTTGCCCACGGGACCGAACCGGTGGCGGAGATCACCGCTTTTGAAGGGGAGGTCATCGTACTGACGGGAAAAAAGACGGTACGCGTTGAGTCGGTCGGTCATCCATTAAACGAGGGTGACATCGTTCAAACAAAGGAAGGGGGCGCGGAGGCAACCTTTGCAGACGGCGCCATTATAGCGGTCAGCCCCTATACCACCACCCGGATACAGGTTAAAGAAGAGGAGACCGGGTTCTGGATATTTAAAAACAAATCGACCGTGCGGCGAATCACCTGTTTTATCGGTAAACTCAGATTTAAAAGCGGTTCTAAAATAAAGAAGAATTATCTCCAGACACCCAACGCAACCGCCGGTGTTCGGGGTTCCGAAGGGGAAATCGGCTTTGACAACGTGTCGTCTTTTATCAATATGATCTCCGGAGAATACGACCTTGTGGGCACGTTTGTCCAGGGATATTTTGAAAACCCGGGGGTCGATCAGGCAAACAAAAACGAGGTCTATGAGGCACTTCTAACCGCCTTTGAGACGTTTCAGGAAGCCGAAACCAGCGGAAATGTCGATGATCTTGACCAGGCGGTGTTAGACGGTCTTGAGGCCATAAAAACGGCAGCTGAGGGAATGCAGAATAACCCGGATCCTCTGGTATCCAATGAAGCCAGAGAGGAAGCCACGGCCGTGGTGGAATTAATCAGTTCGAAGATTGCAGACGTTGAATCTGCCGGCTACACCGGAGGTGGCGGCGGCGGCGGCGGAGAAGGCGGTGGCGGAGAAGACGGAGGCGGGCAGGGCGATGACCCGAATCGGCAAAAATCATTTGAAGTCTCCTCAACCTCAACCTCTTCAACAACGAGCACGACTTCAAGCACGTCCTCGACCTCCTCGACCTCCTCGACGACGTTGACATCCTCCACAAGTTCGACAACATCTACATCGACAACCACGGAATCAACCACCACCACCACCGTTCCGGACCCTCCGAGTCCGTATGCTTATGACACGACACCGGACGGGAATGTCTGGACCACACCGTCCGATGACGGTTACCTGCTGTTAAGCAAGTGGCTTCCCGAAAACGACCTGGACCCCAGTCTTACACTCACTTCAGATTTTGATTCGTTTCGGTTTTACACGAAAAGTAACAGTTATATCTTTGTGGAGCGAATGGTTATTTGACGCTGAAAAAAAATAGTTTAAAACTATTATTGCCGCCATACGTTTCTGACGATAGTATTTGGCCCTCCGATCCCGCAATCGATCCTGCGTTTCTAAAGAATCTTCCCCGGATCGCGCCCTTCTGGACGGACCTGTCTGCGGGTGCAAACGGGCACATCGTCGTTGAATATGATGTTAAGGATTCAGGCGCTCTGCTCCGGGTCAGTTGGGATAAGAACGAATATTTCTGGGATAATGATAAAACCGTATCTTTTTCCGCAACGCTCTATTCTGAAAACAACTGGATCGTTTTCAGCTACGGTGACGTGGCAGCTACCGTCATTCAGCCGATTTTCGTGGGTCTTTATCCCGGGGAGGGCACGGTCGGATTGGAACCCGTCGACTTTTCAGCGTCCCCTATAAATAATTATGGAAACTATGTGGGGCTCTATGAGTACTTTGATGAGGATAATCCTTTTGATCTGCAGAACAAAATTCTGATCTTTAAACCGGGCAGTCCCAAGTATTCCTTTAGCTTGGGCACGCGGAGCATGATGGTGGATATGGCCAGCCTGGACATGGTTGTTGCAAGGGTTACGAAAGATGCGAATCTGCTTAGGGCTGTGGATGAAGGCGGGTATATACCCGGAGCATTCAGTAATTCCGGTGATACCAACGGCTTTCCGGTTTCATGGTCCGGAACATATGCAGCTGGTCTGCAAACCATCGGGGCTGATGCGGATGGAAATCCGAAAACTTTTTTGGATGGGGAAACTCTGAATATAATCAACAATGACGGATTCCTTGCATACATTGTACAGATCGAAGAAGACCGGCTGAATCAGAAGATTCTCGACATGCACGGGTATGCAGCCGGGGGATCACTCCGAAATACCATTTTCTCAGCTCTTGAAACCGGTACCATCCGCCAGCGGGACGATCTCCTGATGCGCATTGCAGATGCCCAGGCCGGCCGTGTCCTGCGCGACCAGAACGGAAACTGGGTGAGGACCCAGCAGTATATTCTGAGACCGGACGAGCAGACGGTCCAGGTTCTCAATGTTTCGCTCCGCGGCGAAACCGGTCCGTTATCGGGTCTTTCCACAATCGATGCCCGGACGACTTTCACGTCCGCTCTCGATCCGAAGCTGAGCCTGAAAACACTGCCATGGGGCAGCTGGATGAACACCCGGATTGACGGCGCTATCGGAAAGTACGTAATGACTACATCCAACGCTCCAGAACTGGACAGTATGTCCGTTCGGTTTGCAAACCCGGCCAACGAGTCTTTGAAAGAGGCAAGATTCTTTGATGATCGAACATCCTCGGTCAACAGTAATGGAAATTTGTTTGATTATCACCCCATTTCATCGGAAACCCTCACCCTCAATGATATCGAAACCTTCACATTCAGCGATAACCCGGTAAACGGCCAGTATACCATCACGCAAAATACCGGAGATGGCACCAACCCCGGTGGATTCAGCTATAAGGTAACGTCAAAGGGGACAGTTACGAACATCCCTGTGGCATTCTTTGTCGTGGGAGATGGTGACAGGCCTGAAAACCGGGGTGCAATGCCCGGATATGACGATCAGAGTTTTCAGGATGTCTGGGATGCGCTTCGGGTCAACGAAACGGGCGCCACGAATATCGGTGCAAACAATCTTGAGATCGCCATCGATTCGGATGGGCAATATTTCAGTAAGCCTATCGATGTTATTTTTATACCCATGTCGAGAATGCTGTGGAAAACACCGGATGCTTCTTAATCAATAGGGGGGCAAAGTGAAAAAGAGACATAATATGTTTAAAAAGATTTTCTTATTAACCAGGCTCTTGTTTGCAGTGTGGCTCACGGCAATCAGTGTTCAAGGATGCTTTTTTCATGATTCCAAGGCGCTTCAGCCGGGAGTTATCGTAGAGGGTCAATTCAGCGTTTCAATTGATGCTGTCGGCGTTCAAACTAACGTTGACGGCACCATTGTCGTCGTCAAACCCGATGGGGCAACGGTTCATACTGCTTACATGGCGGCAGCTGATATCTGGGGCAGCAACGGCGGCCAGTTGCCTAACGGAGCGGTTGAGATCGATGGCGAGGAAGTCAACTGGATTTACCATGCAAAACTTCCCGACGGACCGAATCACGCGTGGGCCGATGTAACGTCAATCGTAGAAGATACGATTAATGCCGCACCATCCGGCGAAGTTTATCTTACAATCACTGAAACGATCTCCTTGGAGGGATCCATTTTGGCTGTAATCTTTGACGACCCGAACCAGACCGATAACACGGTAATTTTGTTTGCTGGCATCCAGAGCCCCGACGGAGATACTTTCAACATCTGTCTTGAAGATCCAAAGGATGGGAATCTCGTGCTGGATTTTTCCCTGGGAATTGTTTCCAGTCTTCAGAAGCGTCGGAAGCCTCGAAGCTATAGCATAATCGATGTTAACGGAATTCGGATGACAACACATGCCGGTGGTCAGGATGATGGATTCGACTCACCCGGCGGCTTGATAACCGTGGGCGGCTTTGGCGACACCCAGGACTATCCTGTAGACCGTTTTAAAAAACCGAGCTATTTTAACCCTCAATATGACTATGATGATGAGTTTTACAGTCTCTTGGACTTTGTCGATGATGGAGACAGGAACATTAAAATCAAGATGTTGAACCCATCAGACTCCGGAAGTATCTTTTTTGCGGCATTATTTGTTGGCTCTAACACCGCAGAAGTTGGAGATGTAGCAACTTTGACGCCTACCGCGGGCAACGGTGCGGCGAATACCGAACACACCCTCACAGCAACGGTTTTGGATCAACACCGGAGCCCTGTTGCGGAGCGGGAGGTTATTTTTAACATAATTTCCGGACCGAATAAGGATTTGACCGCAACTGATGTTACAGATGAAAACGGTCAAGCAATCTTTACCTATCAAGGCACTGTACCCGGTACCGATACTATAACTGCTAGTTTTAAATATCCCCTGGACACTGATCCTTCGGGTATTACCATTGATTCAACTGATGCGACGATGAGATGGGACATTCCGGTCCCGGTGGTTGTCTGGCCGAGAAGGAGTTGTCCCAAGATCTTGGACCTTAACACCCCCTATTTCGGGGTTGCGATTCTGGGCACACCGGATATCGATGTCCGTCAAATTAAACGAGATTTATTAAATAGAGTTTCTGTAAGTATTGAGGGACTGAAACCTGTAAAGGCGGCTGAAGTCGATATTGCGGGACCGGGACCGGATGGCACCTGTGGCGACGGACCACCGGACGGGAATCTTGATCTGGTATTGAAGTTTGAGACATCGAAAATACTTGAAGCCTTAGAGGCTAGGGGATTGACTCTTGCCGATGGAGTTGAGATCACTTTAAAATTGACCGGTCGATTTAAGGACGGGTCGTTGTTTCAAGGAAGCGATAAGGTTATTCCAAGGGCAAACGGTTAATGTGTAATCATTTTTGGGCAATCACTGATATAAGGACAGCGTCTTTTTATCGATGCTGCCTTCATTATCCATAATTGTTGAATCGCAGAGAACCTGCTCACGGATAATTCAAATTTGAGTTTACAACCCATTCATCGGTATGTTATCGGTTAAGATATTCCGAATGGTATGGAGGTCGTCAGGTATATAAATGATAAACTATTGATATGGAACTTTGAATCAGATGAGATATACACGGCTGTCATTCCTGTTGGTTGTCCTTTCCGTATCGCTTTCATTTCTGTTTATTCCATATCCATTATGGTCTAAAGAGGTTTCCCAAAGCAGTCCCGATTCCGATCCCACAGCAACTCGGTTCATTATCGGTGTCGATATCGTCAACATTCGTGAACAACCCAATCTATCGTCCCGCGTCAAATACCGCCTGAAAAGTGGAGATTCCGTCGCGGTTAAGGATAAGGAAGGCGAATGGTACCGGGTTGCTTTTGAAAAGAAAAAAAACGGCTGGGTGCATGAAAACCTTTTGGCCGCCAATACGGAAACAACGAAACTGGAAGCCACAACCACGACCCCTCCGGAGACACCTTCCGGGACATTTTCTGATCCGTCTGACGCTTCACAGGAATACCCGCTTCCCAATCCGTTATGGTCTAAAGAGGTTTCCCAAAGCAGTCCCGATTCCGATCCCACAGCAACTCGGTTCATTATCGGTGTCGATATCGTCAACATTCGTGAACAACCCAATCTATCGTCCCCCGTCAAATACCGCCTGAAAAGTGGAGATTCCGTCGCGGTTAAGGATAAGGAAGGCGAATGGTACCGGGTTGCTTTTGAAAAGAAAAAAAACGGCTGGGTGCATGAAAACCTTTTGGCCACCAATACGGAAACAACGAAACCGGAAGCCACAACCACGACCCCTCCGGAGACACCTTCCGGGACATTTTCTGATCCGTCTGACGCTTCACAGGAATACCCGCTTCCCAGCGTGATGCAGTGGCACAGGGAAAATCCGGGGAAATTTGTTCTTGTTGCCGAGGGGACCTTTCTCTATTCCCTGTCAGATCTCGAAGGGTCGGATGCCCTTTCAGGGGGAGATATCCAGGGGGTGATCTCACCGTCCATCCAGATGGATGAGAAATCCTATTTCAGCTTTATCTACAACGGGCAGTACTACAAGCGCCGGGAATTCTATTCCGATGATATCGGCTACCTGGAACGTTCTGAATACCAGGGCCACACCTTCACCGCCCAGATCAGCCGCAATTTCGGTGAACGGAACCGTTTTACCATTACCCCCTCCTTTTTTTACACCCAGACCCTGAATAAAGACGGCGAGGAAACGTCATGGGACGGCGGCCTGTACAACTACCGGGATACCGGGTGGGGGCTCGATTTTATGGCCGAAGACGTCGGGTTTGCCGGGGCAATGGGGACTTTTCAGATCGGGGCACAGATTTATGCCAGAGAATATCCCAACTATGACTCCCTGCTGGATCTTGCCACGGGCCTGGGTACGGAAAAAGATGAGAAAGATTATCACGGGGTCCTGTTCCGAACCGGGTACAGCTGGCTGCAGCAGGCGGGTTTTTCCTGGACAGCCAATTACTCCATGCTATTCAAGTTTCTGGATGACAAAAAAGTGGTGGATGAAAACGGTCTGCTCTCCGACGACGAGCAGCGGGACCATCTTCACACCCTCGATTTCAACGTATGGTATCTTTCAAATCTCGGGTTAAAAGCCGGCCTGATCACCACGCTGGGCCTAAACAAAAGCAACCAGAACTGGTATGACGGCATGGGAACGGTTCCCCTTGATGATGATGTGTTTATTCCCGATTTCTACGACTATTTCGTTTACCGGTTGCGGCCGAATATCTCCTACACCTTCGGTGCTTTCGGTCTGTTTCCCTTTACGGCAACCTATGCCTTTGCATATGGCGAAACCCTCTATACGGATAGAAGAGCGAAATATGCAGACGGCACCTACAAGCCAGATGAGCAGAAAGACAAGGCCTGGGAGAATTTTCTCGAGCTTCGCTATGACTACAACAGGCGGGTCAGTTTTATTGGACAGTTTCAGCACATCACCAACCGTTCCAACAACGACGACGAGAGTTTCTACCGCTACAATTTCAGAATCTACAACTACTATGCCGGAGTCCACCTGAGATATTAGACACCCGTCAAATCCATCATTGAGGCTGCATGCACCGTTTAATATCCTTCTAGTACGCTTTACGTAGTTTCCCTAGTATCTCTTTTTCAAAATACGAAATTAATTCATACGTTTGACGTATTGTTTTTTATAACAGATCATCTAAAAAGATAGACAATACCCATGGATGCATTCACCGGGCATATCAACTGGCGACACGACGCAACCTTTTCACAGCAGATTGAAAACTGAATCGTTTGAGGATATCAAATTTGAAACCACATTGTCACGATTCCCTGGCCCGCTCGAAAAATCATATGAAAAGCTGCAGGAAAATCGTCACCTTTCTGTTCATATCGTTCAGTCTTTTTTTATATATGGCAACACTCGCCCACGGGGCCGAACCGGTGGCCGAAATTACCGCTTTTGATGGGGCCGTCATTGTACTGACTGGAAAAAATACGGCACGCGTTGAATCGGTCGGTCATCCATTAAACGAGGGCGACATCGTTCAAACAGAGGAAGGGGGCGCGGAGGCGACCTTTGCAGACGGCGCCATCATAGCGATCAGCCCCTATACCACCACCCGGATACAGGTTAAGCAGGAGGAGACCGGGTTCTGGATATTTAAAAAAAGATCGACCGTGCGGAGAATCACCTGTTTTATCGGAAAGCTGAGATTTAAAAGCGGCTCGAAAATAAAGAAGAACTATCTCCAGACTCCCAACGCAACCGCCGGCGTCCGAGGATCCGAAGGGGAAATCGGCTTTGACAACGTGTCTTCTTTTATCAATATGATCTCCGGAGAATACGACCTTGTGGGCACGTTTGTTCAGGGGTATTTCGAAAACCCGGGGAGCGGTGAGGCAGCTAAAAGCCAGGTCTACCAGGCGCTTCTAACCGCCTATGAGGCGCTCCAGGAAGCCGAAGCAAGCGGTAACACAGATGATCTTGACCAGGCCGTGTTAGACGGCCTTGAAGCCATAAAAGCAGCCGCTCAGGAAATGCAGAACAACCCGGATCCTCTGGTGTCCGATGAAGCCAGGGAGGAAGCCAAGGCCGTGCTGGAAATAATCAATACGAAAATTGCAGATGTTGAATCAGCCGGTTACACCGCCCCCGGCGGAGGCGGTTCCGGCGGCGGCACCGGTTCCGGCGGCGGCGATGGCGGTGGTGAAGGGCAGGGCAAAGACCCGAATAGAGAACAGTCATTTAATGCAACCACCACTACCGCTTCAACAACGAGCTCGACTTCGAGCACCTCCTCGACCAGTTCCAGCAGCTCGACATCGTCGACCAGTTCCAGCAGCTCGACATCTTCGACCAGTTCCACAAGCTCAACCACATCTACATCGACAACCACGGCACCGACATCCACCACGGTTGCCCGCAGCAGGTTCGATTATGATGAGACACCGGGCGGAAGTTATTGGCAAAACCCGCCTGATGATGATTGGCTTAAACTGGTAGACGGCAAGATTAAATATAAACTAAAAGGCAATCCGAAAATAAAATTTTCCTTCCCATTCTACGGCAAGGAATATACTTCCGTCTATGTGGGCACAAACGGATATTTAACATTTAATAAAGGCGATGGATCTTTCGAGCCCGAAAAAGCCCTATTTAAAGCGTATCCAAGAATAGCCCCCCTCTGGTCTGATTTGGATACTGAAAATAGTCTGGCCGGCCGGATAAATATCCGTTCGAATAATAAATTATTTAGAGTGACTTGGGATAAGAATCCTTACTTTTCCGAGCATAGCAAGACAGCATCTTTTTCAACCACGCTCTATCGGAGCGGATGGATCGTATTCAGCTACGGAGATGTGGAGGCCTTTTCAGGCGGGAATGATGAAGCCTTAGTTGGCTTGTCTCCCGGGAGGAAGAACCCTGAAAATTTTCCGGACAATCCCGGCCCTGGCTTGCCAAGGGTCTGGAAAGCTTTAGATTTTTCAGAACTTGATGATACACATATCTATTTTGGAAAGAACAAAGACGAGAACGGCGACCTTGTCTATAGGGGAATTTACCAGTACTGGGAAACAATGGGCGACCCGGACGATCCGTTCGATCTGGCAAACAGTTACATTATTTTCAGGCCCTACAAACCGAGCAGTTCACTAAGCATTGCAAGGCCGGACATGATCGTCGACATCAACAGCCTTGACAAGGCAATTGAGTGGAGCACCGGCAACGACGATCTGTTCGAGAGCAACTATATCCCGGGCAAGTTCAAAGACGAGGATACATCTTTCGGTTTCCCTGGAAAATGGGCAAGAGGAACGTACCTGTCTGGTGAATCCCCTGAAACTCATTTGGGGTTGCAGCTACTGGGTGAAGATGAGGACGGAAACCCCAAACTATACATCAATCCGGACACACTCGATGCGATCAACAGAAACGGTTTCCTTGCCTATGCGGTGCAGGTGGAAGAGGACCGGGTCAATCAGAAAATTATTGATATGTACTATGGCGCTGCCAGCAACGGCGTCCGAAACAGTATTGACAATGCGCTGGCATCAGCCAGTATAAGGAGCCGGGATGATCTGCTCATGCAGAAAGCAGATGCCCAAGCCGGCCGGGTGACCAGGGATCGAAGGGGAAACTGGGTCAGATCCCAGCAGTACGTGCTAAGACCCAATAAAAAGGCCGTACAAATACTGAATGTAACACTCCGCGGGTCCGGGGCCCAGGCAGGTATATCCACCATCGATTTCAGGGCTGCCTTTGAAAGTGATATTAGTCGTAGAAATTTAAAAACACTTCCCTGGAACAGGTGGATGGATACACAGGCCGACTCGGACATGGGCCGGTACGTGTTCAGCAGGAAAAATGCCCCTGTGCTCGACGGCATGTCGGTGGAATTTAGGAACCCTTCGGATATGTTTTTAGGGGAAAGAAGAAAATTCAAGCCTAAAAAAGAGGTGTCGGCTGGAGGTGACACCATTTACTACCTGAATTTTGCACGCAAATGACTCTAGCGGAGCCTGCCCGCAAATTTTACAAATTCTGATTGCAACAACCGGGGTCGCTTTTTTGCCGCTATCGATATCGGCGAAAAGAGAAACGAGAA
>Ga0233431_1006298_pt1 | contig 10781 bp, 8 predicted proteins | sample SI_118_April2016_FD_179867 | JGI IMG/M metagenome (GOLD analysis project Ga0233431, IMG submission 179867) | Seawater microbial communities from Saanich Inlet, British Columbia, Canada - SI_118_April2016_200_MG | ecosystem: Environmental > Aquatic > Marine > Inlet | place: Canada: British...
AATATTTTTTGACGTAATATTCGTGCAAAAAGATTAGAAAAATTCTAAGTTATTTCTTTACAACTCCTAAGTCTCAGAAAATTGAAATATTATTTTTTGTAGAGTAAAAAGATTTTTTTACTCTACTACAAAAAATTAAATATTTATTATGATTTAGGTTAGATCTTCTTCACAGGAGCAATTCTAATATTCATTTTTTTGGTTCAAACTCACTTAAAACTTATACTAGCAATTTCTCAATTTAATTCACTTATATAACCAGTTCAAAATTTTGTATGTAAAATATTATCTCACAGAGAAAAAGTAGAAACATCATTATTGTTAAGCGAAACTTTTTTCACACATCTTCAAGTATTATTTGATTCTTTCGAAAAATCAAAACACGATTCTTGTGAAAAAAAAGATAAAGCATCTTGCTCATTACCAAGTGATTTATATTCTTCTAAAAATTCACTTTGTATTTCCAAAACAAATCTACTTTCTTTATTTTTAACAAAATTTCAAAAATAAAATCTTTCCTTTGCTCTTGAAATATATAGTTTTTCTTTAGCTCTAGTCATTGCAACATACATTAATCTTCTTTCTTCTTCAAGTAAATCTACATCATTCACTGATCTAAAACTAGGAAAAATTGATTCTTCTAATCAAGTTACAAAAACATTTTTTTCTTCTAATCATTTGGCTATATGAATAGTCATAAGAGTTACATAATCTGATCTTTCATCTTTTATATCCATATCAGAAATAAGGGAAACTTCTTCCAAAAACTGCGACAGAGAATCTCTTGGTTCCATTCAATTATATTCTGAAGCTACACTAATAAGCTCATTTATATTATCTTTTTTAGTTTGAGCTTCTTCGGTAGTAAGTCATTCAATAATATATTCTTCATAATTTGTAATTTTTATTATCTCACCAATAAGATCAGCAACATTTATTTCTTTTGATTTTTGTGTTAATTTTTTAAGTATATTTCAAAAACTTTTTATTGATTCTTTTGTTGTTTTTCTGAGTTCATTTATTTCTTCCACATTTTCTATTACTTGTTTATAAGGTAATTCAAAGTTATTTTTGTAATTATCTAATATTTCAATACTACGAGATCAAATTTTTCTTGGAGGAATATTGATAATTCTTTTTATACTAACCAAATCATCACTATTATAAATTACCTTTAAATAAGACAAAATATCTTTTATTTCTTTTCTGTTATAAAATTTTAACCCTCATATTATTTTGTATGGAATATTGTTTTTTAAAAAAGCTTCTTCTATTTGTCTTGATTGAGCGTTGGTTCTGTATAAAACAAGATTGTCAGAATATTTTCATCATTCTGATTTTGAGGAAGTTATAATATTTGCTATAGTATTAGCTTCTAATTTATCATTTATTGCTTGTATGTAGCTTATTTTTTCTCAAGTTTGATTATCTGTCCATAGCTTTTTTTTGATTCAGGAGGAATTATTTTGTATTAGTGTATTTGATCATGATAAAATATTTTTTGTTGAGCGATAATTTTGTTCAAGTTTTATTACAAGTGTGTTTTTGTAATCTTTTTCAAAATTTATTATATTATTCATATTTGCTCATCTCCATGAGTAAATTGATTGACTATCATCTCAAACAACAGCAATGTTTTTATATTTACTTGCTAGAAGTTTTGTTATTTTATATTGTACTTTATTTGTATCTTGGTATTCATCTACCATTAAATATTTATATTTTTCTTGGTATTTTTCAAGGATTTCTGGTATTTGTAATATTTTTAGTGTTTTTAATAATATATCATCAAAATCTAGTGCATTGTTTTTTACTAGTGTTTTTTCATAATTTTTATATGTTTCAAAAACAATTTCTTTAATGTATGAATCTACATTTTTTTTGTAATCTTCTAATGTTAATAAATTATTTTTTGCATTACTTATATAAGTAGCAATTTTTTTTGCTGGGAATTTTTTTTCATCTAATTTTAGTTCATTTTTTAGTATTGATTTGAGTATCGATAATTTATCTGTTTCGTCATATATTACAAAATCTTTTTTGATTCAAATGAGGTTTTGTATTTTTGTTTCTACTAATAGGGAAGAGTTCATAGTTTCTTTTAATAGGAATATTCATATTGAGTGAAATGTTCATATTAGTGGAAAATCTAGTTTTGTATAAATGTTTTTTGGTGGTGTTATTCACATTGTTTTTGCAACTTTTTCTCTCATTTCTTTGCTTGCTTTGTTTGTGAATGTTACCATCATGATATTTTTTGCTGGAATGTCTTTTTGTGTTATCATGTGTTTTACTCTATGTGCTAGTGTTGTTGTTTTTCAACTTCATGCTCATGCTATTATAAGTAATGGTCATTCTGTTTGGTTAATTGCTTCTTGTTGTTTTTTGTTTAGGTTCATAATTTAAATTATTTAATTAATTTTTTGTTAAAATTTCTTATAAAAATAGTTTTTCTTGTGCCACAAGAAAAAAGTATTATTTTATTTTCTTACAATCCCTAAATCTATTTTTGTAAATTTAATTTTTTTATTTCTTTATCAAAATCAGATAAATATATCTTATCTTGAATAACTCTAAATTTATCATATTCACTTTCTGCTTTTATTTTGGCTTCAAGCATAGATATTTTTCATTTTTCTTTTAAAATTGGTGTATTCGTTAATTCAAGAAATTGATTTAAATATTTATCCCAGTCTTTCATATTCATAACTTTTTTATTTTCTGCTTTTGTTTCTGCTAAATCAAGATAAGAAGTTATAATTTTATTTAATTTATCAATATGTTTTTTATTTAAATAATTTTTTGCAATAATAATATCAGATTTTAAAATTTTTCAATCTGGAGAATTTTTCCAAGTTTTTAATCACATATAAATTTTTGTTGCATCAGCTTCAGTATAAATAATTTCAGCGGCTGTTTTTCCAGAAATTGCCCAATGTAATTTATTTTGTACAGTTGCAAAAAAATGTTTTGTAATTTTATCTTTTGGATCATAATCAGCACTTAATGCATAAATATCAGTAATCTTCTGATAAACTCTTCTTTCACTCATACGAATTTCACGAATTCTTTCAAGTAGTTCATCAAAATAATCTTTTCAAAAATGTTTTATTTGTTTTAATCTTTCATCATCCATTACAAAACCTTTTATTACATATTCATGTAAAACTTTATTTGCCCACTTTCTAAATTCTATTGCACGATGTGAATTTGTGCGGTATCAAACAGATAAAATTGCCCTTAGATTATAATATTTTGTTTTATATTTTTTTCAATCTTTAGCAGTATGTCGGAAATCCAGACATACTAAATTTTCATCAAGTTCTAAATCTTTAAAAATATTTTTTAAATGTTCTGTTATAGTATTTCTTCATTTTTCAAAAAGCTCTCACATCATTTTTTGAGTAAGCCACAAAGTTTCGTTTTGAAATAAAACATCTACATTTATTTTTCAAGTTTTTGTTTCAAATAAAACAAAGTTTTTAAAAAGTTCTGGATAATTTGATTTTTTAGTATTTCACATATTTAAATTAAAAATTTGTAAAGTTTAATTTTTTAGATATTAAAAAGTAGATATTTTCAAGTTTTTTATAAAAAAACTTGATTTTTATACAGTTTTTTGATAAAATTTTATTTATTACAAATGTCCTTCGGGATCTCTTCCACTTTATTGGTGGAAGGTAAAAAGTAGCTTAAAATAATGTGTTTTTGAGCTTTTTTTGTATTTTCTTAAATTCATCTATGTAAACAATTCAAATATTTTGAGTAAATCTTTTTTTATCCATAACTTTTACTTGTGAAAGAATTACATATGAAGATTTTAATAAAAAAGACATCACATTTTTGCAATGTCTTTATAATCCCAATATTTTTTTCTAAACATCTAAATTTTCAACTTGTTTAGCTCTAGATTGTATAAATCTTCTTCTTGGTGCAACCTCTCATCACATAAGAATCTTAAAAATTTCATCTGCTTTTTCTATATCTTCTATAGTAACCTTGTACATTTTTCTTTCTTGAGGATCCATAGTAGTTTCCCAAAGTTGTTCTGGATTCATTTCTCAAAGACCTTTATATCTTTGAATATTTTCTCATGTTATTCACTCATTATCAATTATATCTTGTTTTTCTTCTTCTGTATATACATACCATGCTTTTTTTCATTTTGAAAGTTTGTATAGCGGTGGTTGAGCAATATACAAGTAACCATTTATTACTATTTCTTTTAAATATCTGAAGAAAAAAGTTAATAAAAGTGTTCTAATATGTGCTCCATCTACATCAGCATCAGTCATTATTACTATTCTGTGATACCTAAGTTTGTCTATATTAAATGTTTCTCAAATAGATGTTCAAATTGCTACAATAAGATTTTTTATCTCATTATTTGCAAAAATTTTATCTATTCTTGCTTGTTCTGTATTAAGAATTTTACCTCTAAGTGGTAGAATAGCTTGAATTTTTCTATCTCTTCATTGTTTTGCAGAACCTCATGCTGAATCTCACTCAACTATGTATAATTCTGATTCTATTGGGTTTTTTGATGAACAATCTGCCAATTTTCATGGCAGAGTCATTCATTCCAAAGCTCATTTTCTAATTACAGTATCTCTTGCTGCACGAGCTGCCAATCTAGCCTTTGCTGCTAGAAACACTTTTTCTATAATTTTTTTTGCTGTATTTGGATTTTCTTCCAAAAATTCAAGAAATTTTTCTCAAAATACTTTATCGACTGCTCATTTTGCTTCTGGTGTACCTAATTTTCATTTTGTTTGTCACTCAAATTGAGGATCCATTATTTTTATAGATATTACACACATAAGTCATTCAATAACATCGTCATTTGTTAGATTTGTATCTTTTTCTTTTAAGATTTGTTTTGATCTTGCGTATTTATTTATTGTTCTTGTAAGTGCCATTCTAAATCATACTAAATGTGATCATCATCACGTTGTATGTATATTATTTACAAATGTAATAATGTTGTTAGAAAATTCTTTATTATATTGTAGAGATATTTCTACTAATATTTCGTTGTTTTCTTTTTCTATGTAAAAAATATCACCTGTTGTATCTTCTTTTCTATTCAGATAGTGTACGTAAGATTTAATTCATCATTCAAAATAATATTTATATCTTTGATTTGTTCTTTCGTCTACTAATTTGATTTGAATTCATTTTGTAAGGTATGCATGTTGTCTAAGTCTATTTTTTATAGTATCGTAATCAAATGATATTGAGGTTTTAAAGGTATTTGGATCTGGATAAAATCTCATTATTGTTCATGTTTTGTTTGTTTCTCATACTTCTTTTATTTCTCAATCTGAAAATCCTAACGAATATGATTGATAAAATATTTTTCAATCTCTGTGTACCCATGCTTCCATTTTTGTTGATAGGGCATTTACAACTGATGCTCATACTCAATGTAGTCAACCTGACACTTTGTATCATCATCAACCAAACTTTCCTCAAGCGTGTAGTACTGTTAGTATTGTTTCCAGTGTTGATTTTCATGTTTTTGCATGTTTTTCAACTGGTATTCATCTTCCGTCATCTTCAACCATACAACTTCAATCTTCTCAAATTGTAACTATGATATTATTACAATGTCATGCCATTGCTTCATCTATTGAGTTATCTATAACTTCCCAAACAAGGTGATGTAATCATCTCTCATCTGTTGATCATATATACATTCATGGTCTTTTTCTTACTGGTTCTAATCATTCTAGAACTTGTATGCTATCAGCTCAATATTCTTGTGTAGTTTTTGTCATAAGTTTTTATATGTTTTTAAATAAATATTAAAAAAGGTATATTGGTAGGGAATTGTTTTTAATAAACAAATTCTTTGGGTTTAAAATCATTTTTATGTACAACCTCTGCATTTCAATTGTGAGTCTCTTTTATTACAAATAATCATCTACTCATTGCATAATCTAAAGATTTTTTAGAAATAACTCTTCATCAAACTACTCAGTACATTTTATATTTATCATATTCCGGAAAACATTCTTTGAAATTTGGTAATTGTTTTTCTAAAAATTTATCTATATGATTAATTGTTAATCTCGTTTTTGTTTCTCATACAAATATTTCTGTAGAGTTAACTCAAAGTAAATCAAATTCTAATTTTCATCTTCTTATATTTTTACGTACTTTTTTTATATCTTTTCATATTTTTTTCATTGCTGGCTTAAAATTTGATTCTATTATTTGTTCACTTATGTCTCATTGTGTTACTCCTATTCAACATAATGTTTTGTTAGTTTTTTCTTGAGATTCTCTCGTTTCTTTTTGCATTTCTCTCATTTCTTTTTGCATATTTCTCATTTCTTTTTGCATATTTTCTATTCTTATACCAGATTCTTTCATCTGTTTACTTATTTCTTTTTGAGAGATAGCGAGTCAAACAACTAAATCTTTTAATTCTTGATTTGTTATATCTTTCATTATTTAATAATTTAAATACTAAAAATATTCATTTAATCATATAAATATAAAAACAAAATGCAAATGAATTTGCATTTCTAAAAAACAATTATATAATACTCAAAGAATATTTGAGAGTTTGTGGAAACAAATTCTCATTTTGTTTAAAAATTTAATTAAAATAAATTATGTTAGATATAAAACAAATAGAAATAGCAATAAATGTAATGTCTGCTGAGAAAAAAATACCAAAAGAAAAATTGGTAAAAATTATTGAAGCAGCAATAAAAACAGCTTATAAAAAAGATTTTTGAAAAAGAGATGAAAAAGTAAATGTAAAAATTGACTTTGAAACTGAAGCACTTGAGATAAGTATTGAAAAAACAGTAGTAAAAGATGTAACAAATCCAGCACTCGAAATAAGTTTGAAAGAACTATGAGAAGATGCAGAAAATTTCTCTCAGTGAGATGTTATTGAGCTTGATGTAACTGATGAAGTTAATTTAAAAGATAAATGATGAAGTTTTTGAAGAATAGCAGCAAGCGCAGCAAGACAAGTACTAATTCAAAAAATTTGAGATTCAGAAAAAGAAAAAGTGTATGATTTATTTGAATGAAAACAATGACAAATTATAAATCTAAAAGTAGATCTTGTTGAATGATGAAAAGTTATATTTGATTATAAATGAAATCAAGTCGTTTTACCAAAATCAGAACAAGTATCAAGAGATGTATATGCAGCAGGATTAAGATTTTTTGTGTATATTGCTGAGGTATCAAAAAATGAAACCGGAGTTCCAAAAGTAATATTATCAAGAAAAAGACCAGAATTGGTATCTGCTATATTTGCTGAATTTGTACCTGAAATATGAGATGAAATAATTAATATAGACAGAGTTGTAAGACAATCATGAGTAAAAACAAAAATACTTGTTTCATCAAATTTTGAAGAAATAGATCCTGTTTGAACTCTAATATGACAAAAATGAATAAGAGTAAAATGAGTAATGGAAGAATTATCTTGAGAAAAAATAGATATTATTGCTAATAGTTGAGATTTGAATGAAATAATAAAAAAGTCTCTTTCTCCAGCAGAAATTGCAAAAGTGGAAATAGATGAAGAAAATGCTTTTGCAAAAGTTTTTATTCCACCTTCAGAAAGAGCAAGAGCAGTTTGAAGAAATTGATTAAATGTTAATCTAGCATCAGAGTTAACATGATATAAAATATCTATAGAAAATTTTGAAACTCCTGCTTCAAAGAAAGAAGAAGAAGGAGAAAAAGATAAAAATGAAATTACATGAGTAATAGACAAATAATCACATATACATCATTCATAATAATATTAGGTATAATATACTATATAAGTTGAGTAATATGAATATTAGAATTCATTTTATTTATAATATTTTATTCTATTTTATTTTATGGTATATATATATTGTGGAAAAAAGTTAGAAAAAAAGAAATATTATGTTTTTTTGATTTTTTTTTAAGATTTTTATATAAACTTGTAATATCTATTGTTTTTATAGTGGCAACACTGTGATCTTTTGCATATTATCAAAATGAGATTAGTTCTGCTCCAATGCCAGAAGTCACGATAACAAACTGAAAAAAAACAATTATATTTCAAGCAATGAGTCATATATGAACTAAAAATTTTTATGATACTATCAAAAATAATATAAGAGAAAATAAAGAGAAATGATTTGTGTATTTTTTTGAATGAGTAAAGCCATGAAGTGAAGAAAATTTAAAAAAATTTAACAAGGCTATTTGAATCAAATTTGATGAGGATCTTTATGAAAATCTTGCAAAACTTTATTGAGTTGTACATCAGGATAACCAGGTGTTTTTAATGCTTGTTAATAATTTGGATTTTAATGTGGATTTGAATCTAGATGAAATAATGGAATTATATGAAAATGATGATAATTTTTATTGAAATACAAATAATAACAATTTAGAAATAATAGATGCGAATAAACAGGTATTAGAGGCATTAAATAATTTAAATGAAAAAGAATTAGAAATATTAAGATATATAAACAAATCAATTATGAATTTTATAATAAAATCAGAAAAGATTCAAAATGTATTAAAGGCAAATTTTACAAATCAAAAATTATTTAATATTATTCTAAATAAAAGAAATGAAGTAGTGTCAGATGAAATAATAAAATCAAAGTATGATAAAGTATATGTAACTTATTGACTATTGCATTTTGAATGAATTTTTGAATTATTAAAAATAAATGATAAAAATTGGGAGATTTTGAAGACAAGAAATTATTTTCCTATAAAATAAAAAAGTATACTGAATACAAAATTTTATAGATTCCTGCCTTCGCAGGAATGACAATTTCTGCGAAACGGTTATTTTATTTAAGAAAAAATAAAAAAATATATGCAAATATTTTGAATTAACATAAATAAATTAAAATACAGTGATTTTTTGGTTAAATTAACTCGAGATCTAAAAAAAGATCACAAAAAAATAAAACAAAAAATAATTTTTACTCCAAATCCTGAGATTTTGCTTGAAGCAAAATCTGATGAGGGGTTTAAAAAAAATTTAAAAAAGGCTGATTATCTGGTACCAGATGGTATATGATTATACATTGCTTTTCAAATACTTTGATTTAATCTAAATACCTTTAAAGTCCCCCTTATTAAGGGGGTTTTAGAGGGATTTTTAAATATTTTTTTTAACATTCTACTACTTCCCTACTGTTTTTTTAATATATTTTTTAGAAAAAAATACTTATACAAAAAATATTGAGAAAAAATTTGTTGAAGTGATTTAACAAATGATTTAATTGGTTTTGCAAATGATAATAATATCAAAATTGCTATTGTTGATTTATATAGTCCAAATGATGAGAAAAAAATAAAATCTCAAAAAAATTTTGAATCAAAATTAAAAGCAAGATTTAATAATCTAAGATTTGATTATTTTATATATAATCCAAATAAAAAAGAAAATATTATAAAAGAAATTAAAAATAGTGATTCAAAAATACTTTTTTCTACTCTTTGAATGAAAAAACAAGAAAAATCAGTCATAGAAATAATGAAATTTTGTAAAAATATACAATTATGATTGTGAATTTGATCAAGTTTTGATTATTTAACTTGATTTCAAAAAAGAGCACCAAAAATTTTTAGAAGATTTTGACTGGAATGGTTGTATAGGCTTTTTACTTGACCACAAAAAATAAAGAGAATTAAGAGATTATATAGTGCAATTTTTATCTTTTTATGGAAAATTATAAAATAATGACATCGCAATGTTATTATTTGTTAAAAACAATGACATCACAATGTCATTGTTTTTAATTTTGAGTAATACAAAGAACTAAAGCTCTCTGTTGACGTATTTTGAAATTTTGAAAAACTATTTAATCTCTCCCTTTTTTAAAGGGAGTACCCGACGAAGGAGGGGGAGGGATTACTTATTCAATTCATTAAAATTTTGTATTCAACTTTAATCGAAATTACTATAATTATATTCTAAAATATTTTTTCTTTCTTTAAAATCAAAAAACCAAGGCTGATTACAACGATGGTTGTTAAAATATTTGCAATAATGATACCAATTTTTGGTTTATTATTTTTTTGTGTATCCTCATAACCAAAAACTTTTTCGTTTGAGTTCGTATTTTTTGACATAGGTGAGACTTGAATATTATTCTTTTTTTTGGTAGACAAAGTCTTATTATCAGTATTTTTTGATACATAATATTTTTTCATATTTTGTAAATATTCTTCTTCAAAAACTATTTTTTTATCTCTATTTATTGCAAATGTTTTTCAATCTTTATTTTCAACAAAAAAAGAAAGGGTATGTGATCAAGCTTTAAGTCACTCGTGAATTTTTATTTCATATTTTCAGATATTATCTGAATTTATAATAATATCATCTCACATTCATACAATCTTTATTTTGGCGTTTGGAATTGTTTTTCAATATATTTTTAAGGATTTTTTTTGTTTTTTAACTATTTTTGTAAAAGATATCTTTTTATTATTATTTTTTTTTATTTTACTAACTTTTTGTTCTATTCCATTATTCTGTTCTTCTTCTGTTCTTCTCTCTCTGTTCTGCCCCCTCTCCCTTTGGGAGAGGGTTGGAGTGAGGGCTTTCGCATAAGTTTTTTCAAACCAAATATTAAAAATATCACCATATTTATTAAAAAGCTTTTTTTTAATTTTTTTATTTGTTTCTTGTTTTTTCTTTTCTATGCTTGGTATAATTTTAAAGTTTCGGAAACTATACAAAGGGCTAAAATCTTCTGTTGATATATATAGAAAACTATACAAAGGGCTAAAGCCCTCTGTTG
>Ga0233431_1006299_pt1 | contig 10779 bp, 7 predicted proteins | sample SI_118_April2016_FD_179867 | JGI IMG/M metagenome (GOLD analysis project Ga0233431, IMG submission 179867) | Seawater microbial communities from Saanich Inlet, British Columbia, Canada - SI_118_April2016_200_MG | ecosystem: Environmental > Aquatic > Marine > Inlet | place: Canada: British...
TAGCCTCGACATTCAACACACCGGAACTATTCACCCCAAGCTGAAAGCTGGTTTGCCTATACCGAAGATTCCACATTCGAAGGTTGCGTAATGAAATCGAATAAAATAGTGAACTCTGAGTTTTGTATTGATCCAACGGCGAAGGTGCACGAGTCGTCCTATGTTGATGACAAGGTTGCAATCGATGAAGGCACCGCGATCTGGCATTTCTGTCATGTGATGACTGGTTCGAGAATTGGTAAGAATTGTCGGATTGGCCAGAATATAGTTATTGGACCCCGAGCTATTATTGGTGATGGTGTAAAAATACAAAACAATGTTTCCGTCTATGAGGGTGTAGTTCTTGAAGATGATGTTTTCTGTGGCCCGAGCATGGTGTTTACAAATGTGCAGACACCTAGATCAGCATTTCCACGAAACCGACCAGAGGATAATCTGCCGACGATTGTGAAGCGTGGGGCAAGTATTGGTGCAAATGCCACAATTGTCTGCGGATGTACGATTGGTGAAAATGCACTGATTGGTGCCGGTTCAGTCGTTACAAGAGATGTTTCTCCGCACGCTGTTGTATATGGAAACCCTGCCAGACATCACGGGTGGGCATGCAGTTGCGGTATTGTTTTAGAAACTACTCAGAGTAAAGAAGTGTCTTGCAGTGACTGTGAGCGTAGATACCAGATTTCTGAACAGTCCTGCGTGCCGATAGAAAAAAAAATTCCAGTGGATGGAACAGACTTGTTCCATCAGAGCAAAGTTATTCCTGTATGTGACGTTCGTCTCCAGTATGAACAGTTGCAGGATGAAATACAGAACGAAATAAGCAAAGTCGCAGCACATGGCCAATATATTCTTGGCCCAAATGTAAAATCTTTTGAAAAAGAAATGGCAGAATTTTCTCAATGCAACCATGCAGTTGGTGTTGGCAATGGCTCTGATGCTCTTCACCTTGCCCTTCGTGCATTAGAAGTTGGTCCTGGTGATGAGGTGATCACAACGCCATTTACATTTATTGCAACAACAGAAGCTATTCTGATGGTTGGTGCGACCCCTGTATTTGTCGATATAGACCCATCAACATTTAACATGGATCACCGTTTGATTGAGGCGGCTATTACAGAACGAACGAAAGTAATTTTACCTGTCCATTTATACGGCTTGCCATGTGAAATGGATTCCATCATGGACATAGCGAGCAAATACAGGCTGAAAGTAGTGGAAGACTGCGCGCAAGCACTTGGTGCAAAATACCATGGTCAACCGGTCGGTACATTTGGGGACGCAGGATGTCTTAGTTTCTTTCCGAGTAAGAACCTCGGGTGTCTTGGTGATGGCGGAATGGTCGTCACGAATGATGGGGATGTCTTCGAACGAGTCGAAATGCTTCGTCGACATGGAGGCCGCGTAAAATATCATCATGAGGAATTGGGTGTAAACAGTCGGTTGGATGAGATTCAGGCAGCTGTTCTGCGCGTAAAACTTCGTTATTTAGATCGATGGAATGCAGAACGAATTCAAATCGCAAAAATGTATAACCAAGGACTACAGGCTCAATCGAATATCCTAAATCACTTCGAATGTGAAGCAGGTAAGCACCAATCTAGCCCATCCACGACCGCAACTATCTCACTGCCTGCAGCCCTGCCAAGTGATGTGACTCATGTCTATCACCAATATACGATGAGTGTTTCAGATAGAGACATCTTTGTAAAAGAGATCAGGGCCAAAGGTGTATCTACTGGCATCTACTATCCTGTTCCGTTACATCTCCAACAGGTCCATGCGAATCTTAATTACAATGTGGGTGATTTACCAAGAGCCGAGGAGTGTGCGGCATCCGTTGTAAGCCTTCCGATGTACCCAGGGCTAGGCAACCAAGCAGTCCAGCAGATTCTCAGAGAGATACGCTCGTGGATATCGTCTCGTTTACACACTGCTGTTGACAGTTGTGCAGCTTGAGGCAGGCACTCAAAACAGATTTTTACCGACACAAAAGTGTGGTGCGTGTTTTGAAGAGTGGTCCGAGATCACATGCGTGGAATAGTTGCCTATTACGGCCAGAAGGATTTCCGGGGTGTAAGAAATTAGCTTGTTTAGCCAGCCTGGGTAATACATGTGCAACCCGTAGGAACGATTCTAAGCAGCTTATGCCCATCCCATTGAAGGGTCGTTGCGCGCTCGGTTTACTTTTAAAGAGCTATCTGCTGGTTTTTGCCATTCAACTGATGTGGTGCGGTAATCATTGGCTTTGTACCATCCGTTCACAAAGAATAGGCCGGCTAAGTGCTTTTGGTGTCTTCATATACGATCCGATAAAGACCACGAAAACGTGTAGCACCGCCGATGTACTTTTTTGTTCTAGCCACAACTTTGTTTTATGAACCAAGCCATCCCACGCAGTTTCTAGGCTGTTAAAAAGGCAGGACGATAATGTATTCGGAAAAACCATTTTCGGGAAAGAAACTTCTTATTACTGGTGGCACAGGTTCGTTTGGAAACGCAGTCCTTCAAAGGTTTCTTACAACAGATATTGCTGAAATAAGGATTCTCAGTCGGGATGAGAAGAAGCAAGATGAGATGCGGCATGAATACAACAATGAAAAATTGAAGTTCTATATTGGCGATGTTCGAAATCCATCAGGGCTCGAAGATGTAATGGAAGGCGTTGATTTTGTTTTCCATGCCGCTGCTCTTAAGCAAGTGCCGTCTTGTGAGTTTTATCCAATGGAGGCCATTCGGACGAATGCTATCGGTACCGATAATATTCTTACAGCAGCGATCAGGGCAAGTGTTAAAAATGTGGTTGTATTAAGCACTGACAAAGCCGCATACCCGATCAATGCTATGGGAATGTCAAAGGGCCTTATGGAAAAAATTGCAGTTGCTAGATCGCGTGTGGCAGCTGACAAGGGGACGACTGTTTGCGTAACTCGCTATGGCAATGTCATGGCTTCTCGAGGCTCTGTTATTCCCCTGTTTGTAGAACAGCTTCGTAAGGGTAGTGCCCTTACGATTACTGACCCAAGCATGACACGCTTCATGATGTCATTGAATGATGCTGTTGATCTTGTGCTTTACGCATTTACAAATGCGTCGGCGGGGGATCTCTATGTTCAGAAAGCACCAGCAACATCGATTGGCAGCCTTGCAGAAGCAGTAAAAAAAATATTTGAAGTTGAATCTCCAACAAAGTGCATCGGTACACGTCATGGAGAAAAAGTTTATGAGACGTTGCTGACCCGTGAAGAAATGGCACGTGCGCTAGATATTGGTGATTATTTTTGCGTCAAGGCAGACGTGCGAGGTCTTAATTACGACAAATATTTTACTGAGGGTGAAAGTGAATTGACACAAATCCAAGATTACCATTCACACAATGTTAAGCAATTGGACATTGATGAAACAGTAAGCCTTCTTTTGAAATTGCCTTTTATTCAGTCGGCACTTAAAGAATGGCGTCGTGAAGTCACACTGCCCGCAAACGTCATTACAGAAAAAACAATGCAACGAGCAGCCTAAGAGAAATGTAATGAAGACAGTACTTGTAACAGGTTCCCGAGGTTTCATTGGAAAAAATCTTGTTGCCCATTTGTCAGAAAATAAATGTATTCATGTTTTGACAGTGCATTGGGATGACTCTGAGGAAAGATGGCGTGAACAAGTTTTACAAGCGGATGTAATTGTTCACCTTGCCGGAGTAAATCGTCCTGATGACATTGAGGAGTTTGATCATGGGAATGCTGTCTTTACAAAAAAATTATGTAAGTACGCAGCTGACTCTACACGACAGCCGCATGTCATCATGTCCTCCTCAATTCAGGCTGAACGAGACAGCCCTTATGGAGTAAGTAAGAGGGCTGCCGAAGAAGTCCTGCAAGATTTTTCAAAGTTTCACAAAACACGAGTGACGCTCTTCCGGTTGAAAAATGTTTTCGGAAAATGGTGCCGCCCAAACTATAATTCTGTTGTCGCGACATTCTGTCACAATATCGCTCATGAACTTCCTGTTCAGATAAATGATCCGGAGCGAGAGTTGGAACTCATTCATGTCGATGATGTGGTGGGATCTATTGTCAGAGAATTGAATTTCTCTGGACCGAAAGACGCGATTACCTTTTGTGGTAACGAGATTCCATCGACTCAAATAACGCTTGGCGAACTAGCAGAACGAATCAGGGATTTTCATCACAGTAAGGAAACTCTGATAACACCAAATTTCAATGATGATTTCAGTAGACAACTTTATTCAACATTTTTAAGTTACGTCGATTCCTCTTGCTGGGAATACGCTCTTGAAATCCGTGAGGATAATCGAGGAAGTCTTGCTGAGTTCATGAAGTCCGAATCTTTCGGTCAAGTGTTTGTTTCGAGAACCAAGCCTGGTGTAACGCGTGGAAATCACTATCACCATGTGAAGACTGAGAAATTTCTTGTGTTGTCCGGTGAGGGCTTGATTCGATTTCGTCATATCAATAGTACGAAAATTCTCGAGTACTCGGTACGGGGAGAAGACTATCGTGTGGTGGATATTCCACCTGGCTACACTCATTCAATTACAAATATTGGTGACGCCGAAATGGTCACTCTCTTTTGGGCGAGTGAGATTTTTAATCCCGATCAGCCGGATACATATTTCCAACCGGTTGATACGAGTCAACAAGAATCCCAAATAAGAGTTGCGTCATGAAAGTGGTAACGGTTGTCGGTACACGCCCAGAGATCATTCGGCTGTCGAGGGTGATGCCCGCCCTCGATGCATGCATGGATCAGGTTATTGTGCATACGGGTCAGAACTATGACTATGAACTCAACCAGATATTTTTTGATGATCTGGAACTTCGCGCCCCGGATTATTTTTTAGGCGCTGCTGGTCAATCAGCAGCTGAGACAATTGGCTTAGTGATTTCTAAGACCGACGCTGTGCTTCGCGACATTCAGCCAGATGCCATGCTGATATTGGGCGATACAAATTCGTGCATGGCAGCTGTTGCAGCAAAGAAGCTGAAAATCCCAATCTTTCATATGGAGGCAGGCAATCGCTGCTTTGATCAGCGAGTTCCTGAAGAAGTCAATCGTAAGATTGTTGATCATCTTGCAGATATCAACCTCCCGTACAGTGGGATTGCTCGTGAATACCTACTGCGTGAGGGCTTACCACCGGATCGAGTGATCAAAACTGGAAGCCCGATGTATGAAGTTCTTCACTATCATAAGCACAAAGTCCAAGACAGCAGAATCTTGTCGACCCTCGGACTCTCAGCAAAAGGATACTTTCTTGTAAGTGCGCATCGTGAGGAAAACGTCGATAGTCCATCCCAGTTCGAAAAGCTTTGTAAGGTCCTGAACAAATTAGCTGCTGAATATTCACAGCCAATTATAGTGACCACTCACCCGCGCACACGAAAACGAATAGATACTGCTGGCATTACCTTGCATCCGCATGTCCAGCTTTGTAAGCCGTTTGGGTTCAGTGACTACATTCATCTTCAGCAGAACGCCCGCATTACTCTGAGTGACAGTGGCACAATTACCGAAGAGTCATCTATCTTGAAATTCCCCGCGATAAACATTCGTGAAGCGCATGAACGCCCAGAAGGTATGGAAGAGGCGGCAGTCATGATGACTGGCCTTGATTGGAAGACTGTACATGAGGCGATTCAGATTCTAGAAATCCAAACAAGTCATGGAAGCAGTGAAGAATCTATTGTGAAAGACTACGATGTTCATAATGTTTCCTCAAAAGTCGTAAGGATCATGCAAAGCTATGTGGATTACGTAAATCGTGTTGTCTGGCAAAAAAAAGTGGAACCATGAGAATTCTATTGGTGACGCAATTATTTCAGCCAGAGCCAGCCCATCTCAAGGGTCTGGAATTTGCTAAAGAACTGATTCGTCTTGGCCATGATGTTGAGGTTCTGACAGGGTTTCCAAACTATCCTGGGGGAAAAATATATCCTGGTTACAAGGTGCGGTTGAAGCAGCGTGAAGATATTGAGGGAGTTGCAGTAACCCGAGTGGCGATGTATCCGAGCCATGATAAATCTGGTTTTAAGCGAGCACTTTCTTACGGTAGTCTGGCCTTGGCAACAAGGCTTTGGGGTGTCTCGAGGCGACAGCGACCAGATGTTATTTATATGTATCAGGGTGCAGCTACATTGGCATGGATAGCAATGCATTGCAAGAAAAAATTTGGTATCCCATACGTTCTAGACGTACAGGATTTATGGCCTGATAGCGTAACTCTGTCCGGAATGTTGAAAGTTCCTTATGGTGAGTGGCTGCTCAATTATTGGTGTAAGCGTACATACGACGCGGCGTCGCGTATCATCGTTCTTTCTGAAGGCTATAAACGTCTACTCATCGAGCGAAGTGTACCGGAAGCTAAAATTGAGGTGATTTACAATTGGTCAGATGAGCGGAATCGTAAGAGCCCAACGCGAAGCGAACTACCCGTCGATGAATTTGGTTTAGCAGGCCGATTCAATGTCATGTTTGCAGGCAATATGGGTAAATTTCAGTCGCTTAAGTACGTTCTTGATGCAGCTGAACAACTCGAGACAAGTTGTCCAAAGGTGCGGTTTGTTTTGGTCGGAGATGGGGTAGATCGTGCTGAATTAGAGAGTGTTGTAAAAAGCAAAAACCTTGGAAATATACTTTTTATTCCACGACAACCAGCTGAACGAATGCAGGATATTTTTGCATTTGCAAGCGCCACGCTCATTCATCTTAGGGATGACCGGCTTACCCGTGTTGGTATACCTCAGAAAACGCAGGCCTATATGGCTGCAGGAAGGCCAATAATTGCAGCCGTTCGTGGAGATACGGCAGCACTTGTGAAACGATCCCAGGCTGGCTTGACGTGTGAATCAGAAAATTCTACATCGATTGCGAAAGCGGTAAAAACGCTTTTGAATATGTCAGAAGACGAGAGGGAATCATTATCAAAGAAAGGTATTAATTTTTATGAAAAAGAACTCAGTTTGAAAATTGGCGTAAAAAAGATTGAGTCGATATTGCAGAAAATTGTTGCTGAGAACTTGTGTACATCTTCGTAATGCATTGGTGAGAAAAAATAATGGGCAAAGGTAGTTCATTGCACGTTCGAACAACTCGTGTAGATATAACTCCACGCATTGGTGTTACTTTGGGTGGTCGAGTAGGCAGCCGCTCTTCAACAAAAATTCATTCACGTCTTGAAGTCAATATTACTGTTTTCAGTTACGAGGAGGATTCCTGTTGCATCATTTCCATTGACATACTTTATGCCGGAATGGACTTGACAAAAGCTATTCAGAAGTCCATCTATGAAAATTTTGGAATACCAGAACAGAGTGTAATTATAGCTGCATCGCACACACACTCAGCCCCTAATCTTGATAAGTCGAAGCCCAATCTTGGCGAGGTTAACAATGAATATTATCAAGACGTATTAGATAAAGTGTTGGCTGCTATTCGACAGTTGAAGCATTCGCCGAATCGTCCAGCTACGATCCGAGTAGCATCACGAAACTGTAAGTGCGGGGTCAATCGTCGACTTCGGAGGACGTTGCCACGGCTGACAAGAAAAGGCTTGAGGGGCGCGGCTATTCTGATGGCACCATCAAAACAGCGAGTGCCTGATCCCAGAGTGAGATGTATTTCACTTGAAGACAGTGAAACTGGTGAAGACCTGTGCTTCATGTGGACACTCGCTTGTCATCCGACTGGATTTCCGTCGTCGCATTCTATCTCTGCAGAATATGTGGGGGCTGTACGAACAGCAATTCGTAGTACTGCTCAAACGCCATGCACTGTTCAATTTCTTCAAGGATTCTCTGGAGATATTAAGCCACCGAGTGGAACGAGGACTTTCGGTGAAATTGTGCGAGCGTTCGTATGCGGTCCACGATTTGTAACAATGACACTTGAGTCATGGAAGCAATGGACAACAGACATTGTGCAGGCGGTGTTAGACGCAAAAGAGCATGCGACAATACGGCAACCAAGTGTGCGATGCTCGACAAGTAATTCCATTTCTGAAATTCCTTTGGATGCACTGATTGACGGATTGGAAGTAGAAAGAGTGAGTACCTGGAAGCGATTAATGTTGTATGAGGGCCATGAGTTATTGGCAACAAATGCGGAGCCAGTAAGTCATTGGTGTTCGCTACTCCGAGGAAGGCATGTCAATGTTTTAGATCAATGGCTTGTAGGGTGTGAGGGAGATGTCTTTGGTTATTTGCCAACAGCGAAAGAAATTCGGCAGGGCGGATATGAGGCTGACGCGCATTTGAATACTTTTGGGCTCCAGGGAAATTTCCAGAAGCATCTTGAGACAAATGTCCTGAAGGCGGTTCATGATTTACGGCATGATGAGTCATCATTGAAGACGAACCCTACAAGTAGGATTTCTGTGGCGTGAGCAGCGCTGCAGCGCATGCCTTATAGATTGAGTGACGTAGTTTTTTAGAGAGCAGAATGAGCACTAGTCTTATTACTTCTTTGTACGCAGTTGCTGTAACTGTCTGTATCGTATTGGTTCTTGTACGAGCAAAAAGCCGCCCCTTGGCTTCGTGGTATCACTTTGTGTTACTACTTTTTTATGGCCCCGCATTTTTTCTTTATTGGGGTAGTGACGGCAACTCTATCGCGCAATTTCGGTGCGCAGGAACCCTGCTACTGTCTCTTTTCACCACAATGGTCATCACGATGGTATTTCCTCGACAAAATAGATCACAAGCATTGCTTGATCAACCATCAGGAGAGCGAGTCCTTTCGAAGAATGTGTATCTGTTTAGTAGTCTATGTGTTGTTGTAATTACTTTATCGGGTTTGCTTTTTGGAGGGCAATTACATCGACTCAAAGAGGGCTATACGATGACCTCTCGTGATCGAGATGCAGGGTACTACCACTCTTTACGATCAGACGCTCATCTTCTCGGTGGTGGTAATATAAGCGTCCGGCTCCTCAATTACGTAAGTCGACATGGGATAGGTCCTTTTATAGCAATTTTGGCAGTTGCATTGTGGCGATCTAAGCGGACGCGCCAAGCAGCCTTGATAGCAGGACTACTCTGCATCTGTATATTTTTGGCAAAGGCATCAACACTCAAAAAAATAGATGCCATATTTTTTGTGATGCAATGCGCTTTAGTATGTACGATTCTTTCAACACGGGATGAACGTGAAAATACGCTCAAAGCCATAAAGATTGCCGGTGTTGGAGCACTTGGACTCTGCGGAGTTGGAACCATGTATTTGGTTTTTACGAATGCCAACAATATTGCACAAATTGGCAACAATTTACGCATACGTATTTTTGAGGTGCCGAACTATTGTTTTGAACTTTTTATGACATGGTATCCAGACAAGTTACCGTTTCAACAGGGTTTGAATGTCAGAATTTTACATAACTTGTTTAGCCGTGGTGGTGAATACTACCCAGCGCATTCACTGATAAGCGAAGAGGCTGGTACCGCGAATGCCATTTATATTGCTGATGCATGGGTTGACTGGGGGTGGAGTGGTGTTTTGATTACGAGTTTAATCGTAGCGTTCATCTTGGTATGGGTAGAAAAAACATATATGGTGCGAAATTCGGCAGTCAATATCGCAGTTCTTGTATTTCTAATCGATCCAGTAAAAGCTCTAATCAGCGTGAGTTTTATAACCTGTGCTGGTGGCTTTGGTCTGGTTTCTGTTCCACTATTCGTTCACTATATCCTATGTCATAAAAGTACAGGTGCTCGGTCATCGAGATTGACTGTAAATAACAGATTGCACAGTTCTGACATGGCGGCATAAGTACAGAGCCAAGACAAACTTGAGTCAGTCTATGTGGTCGAAATGTTCGTAAAAGTCAGTAAAGAGTTTTTGTAATGACGCGAGAAGTTTATCGGAAACTGCCAGAGCAAGAAGAATCATTACCATTTTTTTTGCAACCGTGGTGGCTCGATGTGTCGTGTGGTACCGATAATTGGGACGCTGTCACCATTGAGAATGGTGGTGTCATTCAGGCGGCATTGCCGTACCTAAGAAAATCAAAGCTTGGCGTACGGGTAATCAGCCAACCAACGCTTACCCAATTTCTCGGGCCATGGATTCGTGACACGGGTGGCAAGAGTACGACCGTCCTTGCTCGACAGAAAGATCTTATGTCGGAGCTTGTAGAGGGGCTTCCAGAATATGATTATTATTCACAGAACTGGTCACCAGAAATTACGAATTGGCTGCCCTTTTACTGGAAGGGGTTTACGCAGACAACGCGGTATACATATGTTTTGAGAAATCTTCAGGATACAAATGCTCTCTGGGATAATATCGCTCCAAAAATACGAACAGATATTCGTAAAGCAGCAAATCGATACCAACTTCATCTCAATCCAAACCCATCACTCGATCAGTTTTTGGATATTAATGAGATGACATTTATCCGGCAGGGGAAGAAGCCTCCCTACTCACGAGAATTTATTCGAAAGCTTGATGCGGAGTGTCATCAACGGAACTGCCGGAGAATACTTATTGCCGAGGATGATAGTAGCCGGTCACATGCAGCTGTATATGTCGTGTGGGATAAGCGTACTGCATACTACCTCATGGGTGGTGGTAATCCAGAACTCCGTTCGAGCGGTGCTACGAGCCTGTGCTTATGGGAAGCCATTCAGCATGCCTCGGGCATAGTAGACAACTTTGATTTCGAAGGTTCGATGATGGAACCGGTCGAACGATTTGTACGAGCTTTTGGTGCGATACAAACACCACTTTTTAATGTTCAGCGATCAAATTCAACGGTTGGACGTCTCG
>Ga0233431_1006300_pt1 | contig 10776 bp, 7 predicted proteins | sample SI_118_April2016_FD_179867 | JGI IMG/M metagenome (GOLD analysis project Ga0233431, IMG submission 179867) | Seawater microbial communities from Saanich Inlet, British Columbia, Canada - SI_118_April2016_200_MG | ecosystem: Environmental > Aquatic > Marine > Inlet | place: Canada: British...
TTGTTACGGTCTTCAAAATTTTTTTACACAAAAGATTTGCTGAACCTATTCTGGTAACCAACTCTTTTTGTTCTATAGTTGGTTCTGTTATCTTATATGTTGATAATCCTACATTTTTTACTTTAACCCTATCTATTTTACAATCGGATAATTGTTTATACAATTTTTCATGCGAAACTATATTTTGAGTAATATCACCTTGATTTTTATGAAGTTTTAATGTCAGATAGCGGTTAATTAAATATGAAAGCACACAGCACGTATAATGCGCCTTGACGTGATCAGTTGTCCATACATATAAAGGACTTATCTCTATGAATGACTTGATATCCCTGAAAGCCGATTCGATGACAGTCTTTTCACGATAAGGAGTTATTGCCTGGACAGGCAACAGTTTAAATCCACTGTTCTTTTGTTCCGTATGATTGGTGACTAGTAGCCAAAAGCCGTCAAGTCTTCCGGCATGGAGCATTTTATCTTTATCAACCGTTATTTCAGCCTGATATGTACGAATTGGCTTGCTGCTGTTTTTCTTTTTGATATTTACCAATTTTAATGCTATCTGTGTGAAAGAAATAAGTTTTTTCTTTTTAAGCTGTTTTTCAAATCTGGCGTAGGTAGCTTTACGCTGTCTGGCTTTCTTTGCAGAGAGCAGTTCTAAATTAAGTTGCTGGGCGAAAGCCTGAAAATCAGAAACTGCCTGAGCTCTTGTTTTTCGCTGATCTTTGAACAATACTGGATTGAAGCAAAGAATATAACGCCGATTTCCCTGCACTTTTATTTCCCGATAATATGTTGAATTATCTAGTTTTTTGAAATTCGGAATGTTATCCGTTTTATTCGGCTTTAAATGAGAAAATGAACTAAAATCAATCCCTGTTATGTTTTCCAACTGATTTTTATCCATTGCAGAAATATATTTGATTCCGGCAGCTTCGATATTGCCAAGGTTGTCATCAGACACCATCCCTCGATCAAAAACTAAAGTTATATCAAGCCCTTGAAAACGGGCTTTTATTTTTTCAAGCAGCCATATGATTGTTTGGGAATCGGGTGTGCCACCAAGCAGTGTTTCCCAGTAAAATGGCAGGCCATCTTTATTGACTACCAAAGCCAAAACTACATTATTTTTGTAGCCTTCTTTGCAATGGCCCCATTTCATTATGACACAGCGTGAACCCGTAAAGGTGGTTGTGGAAAGGTCATAAAAAACTTGTTTTAAAGAATCCGGGTAGTTACGCTTTATAAGTTTAAACAGATGATCGCATATTGCTTCTTTTCGTTGTTCAATAGCCGTCAATTCTCTGAATACCCGTGAAGTATTGAACAATGATTCTTTAATGTTGAGCATCCATGGCAGGGCTGTGGTTTTAAACCATTGTGGTGTTTGCGACTTTGCAACAGGGTCAATACTGCGATTTATTGACAAAATCTTTGCTATGTCCGCAACTTTGACTTCCTTTTTACTGTCATTATTTGGGAAAACACTGTCAAGCTGCCATTCATCCCAAACTGCACTAACAACGGCAACGTCAAGATAGGCATAGTGACTAGTTGTTACTATATCATCTGTAGTTGTAAAAAAAGAGTTAGGTTCTTTGAGTGTTTTCAGAATGCAGTGCCATTTTTTTACTTCTGCATCTGAAAGTTTACCAAGCTTAACAACAATTTTTTTACGGTTCTTTCCATTCTCACGGTAGGAATGCGCGAGGCTGTAGGAACGATAGGAATTGCCTTTATAGGTACTCATGCCCCAATGTAAATGTAATTTTGATAAATCCATTCTTCTTAGACTTAATAAATAAAGTGTAAGCTCTTTATTTATAAGTTCTAATAAGAAGTCAATACAAAAATTATTAGACTTAATTTATTTTGAGCTAATCCCTATTTACCTTCTTATGTCAATAGGTTATGCTTAAAAGTTCACCCCCAAGTGGTAAAGATGGGATCAAATGGAAAAACAACCTCTGGAAAGATAGGTTGCCTAAAAACGAAATTCAAAAATATCAATCAATTGTCAATAAAAGGCTTACACAAGAATGTGCTTTTTGGCTTGAAACAGGTATAATGAACTACAATTAAGGAAGCCCGATGAATTCAGATATGCCTCAATGTACAACCACCTATAGAGACAACGTCTTTGATTCCTCCCGATGGGAGGGGTTTGCAGCGCGCAAAGATGACATTATTATTTCCACACCCCATAAGTGCGGCACCACCTGGACTCAAGTGATTTGCGGCCTGTTAATTTTCGGACATTCCGATTTTGGGCATATAGACTTAGTTTCCCCGGTTCCAGAACTTATTTCCATTTCTTACAAGGAAATGCTTGCGAAACTGAATGATCAAAAACACAGGCGATTTATAAAGACACATACACCACTTGATGGATTGCCGTTCTATCCCTATTGCACATATCTGAGCGTTTACCGGGATCCAAGGGATGTCTACTTTTCATTGCGCAGCCATTTTTCTAACACAAAAAAGACAAAATATAACTTTACACATCTGCTGAATAACGATGTCAGCAAAGGCTTTCGCAATTGGGCGCAATCAAAATACGTTCATGGTGAATCGGATCCTTTGTCGCTTGATTTTCTTGTTCATCATTACAACACATTCAAACTATACGAAAAACTGCCCAACATACACTTATTTCACTATGCAGACATGAAACGGGACATTGCTGCATCAATGAGGAAGATTGCCGCAATCCTGAAAATTAATATGCCTGAGCAAAAGATTTTTGATCTGGCAGAAGCCGCAAGTTTCAATAACATGAAACAAAATGCAGATTGCTTTACAATCTATGCAGGCACAGGCCACTGGAAAGATGACAGTCGTTTCTTTAACAAAGGGGTCAATGGTCAGTGGCAAGGTGTTCTGACTGACGAAGATTTACGCATCTACGACCGCTCATTACAGGCATTGCTTCCATCCAAAGATATCAAATGGTTACATAATGGAGCAGGTTATAATCGTTCTATACAATGAGCCTGAAATTATTAACAATTTATGAGGTCAAGTCTGCCCTTGACTCTTGCTTAACTAATTAAACGAAATGAGTCAAGAGTAGACTTGACCCCTTTACTCACAAAAAATACCCCCCCGAGTTGATAAACTATGCAGTCAAAAAATTGACACATTGTAATAATTTAGTGTAATCAATACAAATTAGCAGATTCTCATCCCGGCGATGAATCGCCGGGCTATTTTCGATTGTCGTTTCAGGACAAAGAAGGTAATTTTATCATGTTTAATAAGCTTAACAAGATTAATAAGAAAAAAGTGCTTGTTACAGGTTTGGCAGGGGGCGTTCTTATCTCTTTGATAACTGTCCTGGCTTCAGGTTTTATGGTCGAAGTTACCAATACCGACAGCTTCTGTGTTTCCTGTCATGCTATGGTTCCATTCCGCGCTTCATGGACAGATTCAGTGCATGGCGGCCAAAATCCTAAGGGGTTGACCGCGCAATGCGTCGATTGTCATCTTCCCCACGGCAATTTTACACAATATCTTGTTACAAAAGCGATTACCGGGACAGGGGATGTCCTTCAAAACCTTGTTATTGATGCAAAAACTTTCGACTGGGAAAAAAATGCGGAAGAAAGGCGTCATATTTTTACCTATGACAGCGCATGCAGGCATTGTCATAACAATCTCACTCCCCCGGGACTTAAAAGAGGCGGGCTTCTGGCGCACAGGGCGTATTTAATCGGTGAAACAAAAAAACAATGCTCGAACTGTCACCCTAACGTAGGGCATAAAAATATGATAGAAACTGCAAAAAACTTTTTTGCAAAAGAATCGAAATAAGGAGGTCGATGTTTATGAATAAGATCAAAATATTCCCGGGAATTTTTATCTTCCTGCTGCTGATATTAACGGTTATTTTCAGTAATATCACTTTTGCCGGGGCGCCTTCTCTTGCCGGCAAAAAAGAACTTATCGTAAGAAGGGGTATGACCGAAGAAGCTAGAAACTGCATCGAATGTCATGCCGGAAAAATGCCGGGGATTATAGAAGCATGGAAACTGGGCAAAATGGGTCACGCCGGAATTTCTTGTATCGACTGCCATAAAGTCGATAAACGCTCTCCAATGGCAAGTCAGTGTGAAGGGGTGAAAGGCTCCGACACTTATATCTCGCCAATGGTTTCGTCTAAGACCTGTTCGAGATGCCACCCTGCCGAAGTTAAACAATTTCTCAAAAGCGCGCATGCCGACTTATCAAGAAAAGCTGTTTATGATAAGACAAAATCGGATGGCAAACTCGTGGCGCTGCAACTGCACTACGAAGGCGGAGAATTTATAGGGATTAAAAGAGGCACAAAAATTAATGAAGCTTCAAGAAGCTCCGGGTGCCAGATGTGCCACGGTTCCGAAGTTAAGGTCGGAAAGGACGGGAAACCCGTCGAAGGAACATGGCCCGCAGGCGTAGGCAATTTATACCCGGACGGGTCGGTTGGCAATTGTACAGTGTGCCATACACGTCATCAATTCTCAGTTGCCGAGGCGAGAAAACCGGAAGCTTGCGCAAGCTGCCATCTGGGTCCCGACCATCCGAATATTGAAATTTATATGGAGAGCAAGCACGGACAACTGTTTTTAGCCCACGGCGATGAATGGGAGTGGGACAGCGCCCCGGATGCATGGGAACCGGGAGACTATACCGCCCCGACCTGCGCCGTTTGTCATATGAGCGGTATCGGTGAACTGGAAACTACCCATAATGTTGCAGACCGTTTAAAATGGGATCTTGTGCATAAGAAGTCCGTAATAAGAAGCGGGGTTCGCGGGGATGGTAACAAGGGAGATAAATTAATGCGCAAGGTTTGCATTAATTGCCATGGCATAAGCCACACGAACAGCACAAAAGCGACTCTCGATAATTCTGTCGCCCTGTACAATAAGTACTGGGAAGGCGCTGTTAAAATGAAAAAAGAGCTTGCTGAAAAGAAATTGCTGAAAAAAGATCCCTGGAAAGACGGGTTCCAGGAACTTATGTATTTCTTGTGGCATCATACCGGCAGGAGAGCGAGACAGGGCACTGCCATGAACGCTCCCGACTATGCCCACTGGCATGGATTTTTCCAGGTTTTCCAAGTTTACAAAGATATGCAGGATATTTACGACTGGAGAATCAAAAACAATAAGATTGAAGATTTAAGCACGGTTATGAGCACCGGGCCCGAATAGCAAAAAGTTTTAGATAATCTTCGAAGTAATAAAGATCAACAGTTCTTCATCTTTATTATCTTCGTAAGCGGCTTTAAAAAGCCTGCCCAGCAGCGGGACCTCCGATAAAAAAGGGGTCCCGCTTTCTTCCTTCCGGAATCGAATTTTTTTTAAACCTCCGATAACTACAGTATCCCCGTCATTTGCAAGAAGTTTTGTTTTAGCCTCTTTTGTAGTGATTCTTTTGTTCAATAGAATTTTAAGACCAATACCCGTGAATGAAAATTAGCGAAACAGGTTTTGTCCCGTAGGGACAGACGCTAATATCCCTTCGGGATATAATACTTTATTAAATGAATGATGATTCATTAACGGGTATTGATGCTAAGCGCTACCTGAATTTGGAACTGCGAAATGCGCGGAAACGGGAAAAACAGAAAGATGTTAACTCTTTTGCTTTAACAGCCTTTCCCATACATCAAGACCTCCGGAAAGCCCCAGCGTGTGTGCCAGATTTTCCAGAGCATCAAGAACCTGTGCAAGATTTATCTGTTTTGCTGTTTTATAAACTGTGAGCCATGTGTTCATAGCCTCCTGAATCTCCTGATTCTGCAAATGAATATGTCCGATATTGAACATGGTTACACAAAATCCTGCTGTATCTTTGATTTCCTTTCTAATTTTGAGCGATTCATTAAGATATTTGAGCGCTGTTTCATAATCTCCGCGCACTGTAAAAATCTGAGAAATATTATTAAGCGTAACTCCTTCACCTGATTTATCTCCGATTTCCTTTGAAATTTCGAGCGATTCATTAAGATATTTGAGCGCTGTTTCGTAATCTCCGCGCGCTTTGAAAATCTGAGAAATATTATTAAGCGTACTTCCTTCACCTGATTTATCTTTGATTTCCTTTGAAATCTCGAGCGATTCACCAAGATATTTGAGCGCTGTTTCGTAATCTCCGCGCGCTTTGAAAATCTGAGAAATATTATTAAGCGTACTTCCTTCTATTGATTTATTTCCGATTTCCTTTGAAATTTCGAGCGATTCATCAAGATATTTCAGCGCTGTTTCGTAATCTCCGATATTTATATGAATACTCCCTATAGTGTCCAGACTGCCGGATACTCCTTTTTTATATTCCAGTTTTTTTGCTGTTTCCAGAGATTGTCCGGAATATTTTAATCCTGTTTCATACATGCTCAGTTTTTGATAAATCTTTCCAATATGATTCAGGATGTCAGACTCCTCTTTTTTTGCGTCTCTGCTTTTATATATTTTCAGAGCCTGTTCCGCATATTTTAATGAATTATGATAATCTGAAAACCCATAGAAAATATCAGCAGTTTCATGCAGCATATAGGCTTTTAAAGTTTTATTCTGTTCTGTTTTAAAGCTTTTCAGCAGATGTTCCAGTCTTTCTTCTTTTTCTTTTTCTTTTGTATTTCTTTTAAAGCTTTTAATTTTTTTGTGAAAAGCAGCCTCATTTGTAAAGTTTTCTGAAAAGTATGTAAATGAGTAAAAATCTCCTGCTTTTAATTTTATCCTATCTTCAAACTGTTCAGGGCAGATTATTATGCATTTGATGTTAAATTGAGGCAAAAGGTCTCTGGTGATGTTTAAAGAGCCTGTAAGAATTTTGATATCCTCTTTTATCTGTGCATGATTGTTATAAAATTCTTCAAAAGGAAAGTCTGATAATATATAGAGATTTTTATCATGATTTTGAAAGGAAAGGGATATGTGGGTTAATGGAGAATAGTTATTTGCAGAAAAAGGAATTTTTTTTATTTTTAATATATCTTTAAATTTTTCTTCTGTTTTTTCAATGAGATAGTTTTGCACATCTTTGTCTGTGCATGTAAGGAATATAAGAAGGCTCTGGTTCAGTCTCTCTTTTATATGCGCAAAAGCAAGGGGGAGTTTAAGTGTGTCTGATTTTGAGATCATTTTCTGTTTAGTTTAAAGGGTTTTGGATTTTATATATTTTTCTTTGTGTTTTTGTATGCTTTTTTCAAGCAAGGGATTTATATTGTACCATTCTTCGCCATTTATATATTCAAGCGCAAAGAGTCCCTGTAACAGCTCAAATTTTTCCTCCTGCCTGTCTGACACAATCTCTTTGTTGTCATAAATTTCAACAAGAAGTTCCCAATGGGTTCTGGTCAGACCTCTTCTCATTTTTATCTGTTCCCGTTTCACTCCTTTTTCCATGTCATATTGACCTATTTTTTTCCCGCCTAAAATTTTAGACTCAACTGCTGATGTTGATATGAGTCTTGACATGGTTCTTAATACTCCGCCTGAATAGTCTGTTGCATGGTCTAAAGCTTTTTCTTCTATAAGCTCTTTGTTCATCCGCCTCAGAGCAAATTCTTTTATTATTTTTCTGTTTTGCTCTGCCCTGTCATCTGTTTTTCCGTTTTTGTCTTTCAGTCTCAGGTTTTTAAGTGTTTCTATTTCTCCGATATCTGATTCTATCTGATTTACATAAACTGAGTGTATTAAATAAACAGGGATTGTAAAAAGAAAGGAAGGAAGCATTTTTGAGCATATTGAAATATTGTCCCCCTGTTACAAACAGTTTTTGTGCAGCAGGAGGATAAGTTTTATCAAGTCCGTCAACTATGATTAAGATTTCTTTTTGATTATATTTTCTTAAATCTGCCAGAAAATCGTTTAACAGGTTTGTAAAATCTGTAAGTCTTGGATTATATTTTTTTCTTATTTTTTCTCTTGTTTCTTTTTGTCCCCTTATTTTTGCATAAAATTTGGCTGCAAGTTTTATAAGGAGAATATTTGCTTTTGCTGATGTCTCAGCTTCGATTCCTACTGTGCTTTTTACTGCAAGCGCTGAATCTTCTTCGATTTCCAGCTCATCTCTGAAAAATTCCGCCATTTCCTTAAGTTTTTTATTAAAATATGAATTTGTCCGGATTTTGTTTTTATCTGAAAACTCTACAATTTTAAGAAAAATGACTATAAAAAGGTCTGCTGTTTCTATATCGTTTAAATCAAGGAGATTCCGCACGTCAAATTTGATTATTGAATACCTTTCTTTAGTCCGGTCATTAACAGGGAGTTTATTAAGTTCTGTTGACTTGCCATTTCCTGAATGCCCTCCAAAGAGCATTTTATACTGTGTGTTAGCACAGAAGTTTTCTGTAATCCTGTCAATTTCATCCCTTTTTGTGTCAACATAAAAAGCTTCCCACTCTTCTTTATTTTCAGGATCAAGCGGCTCATGTGCATTGAAATTTTGAATTGTTTCAGTCAGTGTGGATGCTTTTTTAAATTCCATCTGGTTTTCCTTTTATTTTTGCAAAGGGTGTTGCAAAGATTGTGCGACCTGTTCCGTCAACTCAGGAAGCGCTTCAATAGCATAGAGAGGTATTGATAAAACTGAGTCGTTAAAGGATAAAGGGTGAAGAGAAAACCGTATCCCAAACCGCGAATTTTTTTCTGAAATAAAGAGTCTTAAACTTTTCAGGGTTCCGGTCTTTCCTGCCTTAACTTCAACAGGTAAAATTAATTCTTCTTTCTGCCATAAATAATCAATCTCCGCTGAACTACCCTTAGCTTCCCGCTGCCAGTAATGCAGTTCCGGTTCCGCAAAATGCTCACGCAGTGTCAGAAGCTGTTGACCAACAAACTGTTCCGCAACAAGCCCTTTGTAAAATGCGAGCAGGTTCTCAGCCATATATGTTGCGCTGGAAATCCCCATTGCATTCTGAAGAAGACCGATATCTAAAAAAAGAATTTTAAAAATTTTTTCATTACTATGTGCCGCAAGTGGCAGGCCTGTTCCCGAAGACGAATTCACCTTATGAACAATATGGGCTTTTACAAGCCTGGAAAGGGAGTTTTTTATATCACGGGAGTTCACGTCACGGTCTATTGCGGAATACTTGAATTTGTTTCCTACAGTTCCCGGAATTTTTGTAAATATTTTTTCGAGAAGGCCAAGATTGACACGCTTGCCATATTTCCCAAAATCCTGCTTATAATTCTGAAGGAGCGCCTGATGAATCAAATCAGTTTTTGATAATTTCCCTGTTTTCAACCAGCTTGCAACCGCTTCAGGCATACCCCCGATATATAAATAGTCTCTTAACAGCTTTAAGGATTTTTCGTGGATAGCTTCCGGAATGGTGTCCCTGAGAGAAATCGACTTTAACCATGTTCTGAGTTTTGTTTCACCGCATGCAGACAGATATTCACCAAATGACATGGGAAATAAATGGACGTTCTGAACCCGCCCCACAGGCATTGATATTTCATGGGTTTCCATGACAAATTCCAGCAAAGAACCGGCTGCGATAACATGGAGGTCCGGCATTTTTTCATAAAAGTATCTAAGCGCTTTTATGGCCTGAGGACATACCTGTATTTCGTCAAGAAAAAGAAGTGTTTTCCCCGGAACAATATCAACATTTAATGAGAGTTCCAGTTGCTGAAGAATCTCATAAGGGGAGAGCGTTAAAAAGCATGATTTTATTTCAGGTTGATATTCAAAATTAACTTCAACATGGTTATCAAATGATTTTTTCCCAAAATCATTTACAAGCCATGTTTTCCCCACCTGACGGGCCCCACGGATAATTAAAGGTTTCCTGGATTCTTCATCTTTCCATATTTTCAACCATGCTGATAAATCCCGTTCCATCACAACCTCCTTTAGCTGACTGAAACATAAACAGATTAAAACTAAATGTCAATTTTTCAAGGTTGTTTTTGCCTTTAATGTCAATTTTTCAAGGTTGTTTTTGCCCTTAATGTCAATTTTTCAAGGTTGTTTTTGCCCTTAATGTCAATTTTTCAAGGTTTATCCAGACGGTTTTGTCAAAATTACAAGGATGTTTTCGACTTCCTTAACAGCAACAGAAATCACCATATGTCTCCGGAACGCGGCATCAGATACAATCTGAATGACTGCATCAATTCTTTATAATTCACATCCGGTATAAAATTATAAGGAGGATAAAACCTGCCATGTCTTGAATACAGGCCATAAACAAATATGAATTGATTCTTATAAATATCTGACATTTTGTTGTTCCTCCATACAGTCGTGCATTTACCCTCATCAGTATGCATTTCACGGATTGAAACGGGTTCTTTTTTTTTATCTAATGCTATCCAGACGCTATTTGATTCAACAACCAGCCAGCCTCGTGAAGTCAGCACTTCTGAAACAGCATGTGAACGCACCTGAGGGGTAAGCAGCGATTTGAGTCCGGAACCTGTTTTATGTATAGAAAAGATTGATATGTGCCTGGTTTCAAACCCTAAATATTTCAGGATTTTTTCAATTACTCTGCTTTTGTCATAACACAGCCCGGTTTTTGACACATACAGATCCTTTGGTTCTCTTTCACTGTTAAAAGGTATGGGGAACCTGCCCCGTGCTATTTTGAGAACAGCTTTCTGAACCCTGGTAATTAACTCAAGTTCCTGCTCATAGCTTCTTTTTTTCTGAACATCGGACATGTATTCATTTTTCAGGTATTTTATTATATATATCTTGTCTTCTGCTGTGATCGAGTTATCCACCTCATGATAAAATAACACAACTGCTACACCCGCAATTACAACA
>Ga0233431_1006306_pt1 | contig 10765 bp, 6 predicted proteins | sample SI_118_April2016_FD_179867 | JGI IMG/M metagenome (GOLD analysis project Ga0233431, IMG submission 179867) | Seawater microbial communities from Saanich Inlet, British Columbia, Canada - SI_118_April2016_200_MG | ecosystem: Environmental > Aquatic > Marine > Inlet | place: Canada: British...
GATAATCTTCCGGCCGTTTTTCCTCGACCACGCCTGATCCATCGCGCAGCTTGTATCGCTGCATATCGTGCAGGTGTTGAATGAGAATATCCTGCTCCACCGGCTGCAGGTTGATGTTTCCGGTATCCAGATCGAAATCTTTGTATCCTGCTACCACCTCACCCTTGGGTACGACCACGATCTTAGGAATATCTATGGACATCTCCCGGTACAACTCAGTCGTATCGGCCACTACTTTTGCGACGGTCTCTTCTCCGAGAGAATCGAAAAGTTTCCCCTGTTTTGGGCGCACGATATCTTCGACCTTTTTAACGATTTCATCCTGAACATCCTTGCGCTGGAGTTGATCACTTCCGCGCAAACGTTCATACTGCCGGATAACCTGAAACGTAGCCTTTGCCACTTCCTGCTCTTCCGGTTTCTCGAAAAGACTGCGGGTCTGCGGGCCATTCTCTTTTTCTCCAGCCTTCGGCGGAAGCGTGGAGATGATCTTCTCAAACTCGGATTCGACAACCACCGCCTTCTTGCCCGTCTCGGGGATATCCTTTCCAATGACCACCCCGGTGCGGATGATCGAGTTCGGGTCGTTGGCGTGATCGATGATCTCCTGAAACCTGTCGTGCGAAACGATGGTCAGGCGATCCACGGCCGGGACTCCCATCCGCTTTCCGTAGGGCAGGCGCAGCCCACGGCCGATGGACTGTTCCACCAGGGTCCGGGAGTTCGCGGCACGCAGGGGGACGATGGTATAGAGATTTGTAACGTCCCATCCCTCTTTAAGCATATTGACGTGGATAACGACCTCGACCGGATTATCCGGGTTTTCAACATTCAGCAACTGCTCGACGACCTCGTCTTTCTCCGCGCCGCGTACGTTTGAGTGAACGGTAATCACCCTGCCCTTGTATCGTCCCTCGAAGAAATCGTCATCTTCCATAACCTGCTGCAGCGCATTGGCGTGCGTTGTATCCTGGGCGACAACCAGCATGAACGGCTTGACTATCGGCTGGTCGTTGTTTCGAGCGTACACCTCCAACTCGACTTTCGTGTTTTCATGAATCCGAACGCCGTCTTCGAGTTTGACCTTTTCAAGGCCTTCGACCGAGTAATTGGCGGAATCGAAATTCTCTCGCGTCGCCACCGCCGGTTCTTTTACGAAGCCGTCAGTCATCGCACTGCTCAAGGGATAACTGTAGATCACATTCTTGAAAGGTTCGGCGCGCTGACCACGCTCCACCTGGGGTGTGGCGGTCAGTTCCAGCCCCAGGATGGGATTCAACTCGTTGATCGCCCGCACTCCGGCGCTGGCCCGGTAACGATGCGATTCGTCCATCAACATCACCAGGTCGTCCAAACCGGCAAGGTAATCGAAATAACTCTGCCCGATATATTCACTGAGGCGTTTAATGCGCGGGCTCTTTCCGCCGCGTACTTCAGTATTGATTTTGGAGATGTTAAAGATATTCACATGGACATCCTGTTCCCATTCGATGCCTGGTAGATAACCATCTCTTCTGATTCCCCGCCCATCCTGATAGTTATCTCCGGTTACGATGAGCGGTGGATTAACGGCAAAATCGGAGATGCCCTGGAAGACATACTTCGGCGTATTCGGCGTAAAATCAGCGATCAACTTATTATAGATCGTCAGGTTCGGCGCGAGCACGAAGAAATGCCGGATGCCCTCGCTCAAGTACAGGTAGCTGATAAAAGCGCCCATCAGGCGCGTCTTTCCGACACCCGTGGCTATGGCAAAGCAGAGGGAAGGGAAATCACGCTCGAAGTCTTCTACGGTCGGGAACTCGGTCTTGATCGTTTCCAGCGCCTGAGCCATGTCGCCATCCTTCTCAAGCGACACAATCTCGCATACGCGGGCTATAATCTCCAACGAATCCCGCTGCGGAGAACGCAGGCTCAGGCGATTGCTGATGGCGTTGACGTGTTGAATGCTCATTCCAATCCCTCCTTATCTGAAGGATCTCGTGATGCTTCCCATTGTTTTGATTCCCTGACAGCTTCTTCCAGTTGTTTGATGGTCTCCGCTTCTCCGACAGACTCTTTGTATGCACGCCGGCGAATTTCAAATTGCTCGTACTCCGCTTTTGCGTGCCCTTCAGCCGCCTGCTTGCCCGCCTTTCCCGCATTGGGAAGAATTTTGCGGTCATTGAAGCGCAAAAACTCATCAAGTTTTTGCTCCCAGTCCTTCATAAAAACCTGCTTGCGGCGTTTGGCCTGATCTTCAGCAAAATCCAGCCACATGACCACAATCCGGTTCAGATCGTCTATTTCCTCTTCATTGAGATAGTTCTTGGCTGTGGCGACATCGGCTTTACGTACTTCTCCAACCTTCCAACTGGTGAGGCCCATATTGGGGAGCAAATGATTGGCACGTGATTGAATCAGTTCGGCGGCGGTCATGCCGGTGGCGGAAAAATGAAGTTTGTTCTGAATGATGCTGAAAAACTTTGTCGTTTCCGACCATGACGGATCATAATCGCCTGCCATGGCAAATATTTCTTTGACCCGTAAATACATCCTCCGTTCGCTGGCGCGGATGTCGCGAATGCGGGCCAGCATTTCATCAAAATAGTCGGGAACAGCGGAACCCTTGACCGGCGGATTCTTCAGCCTCTCATCGTCCATGACAAAGCCCTTAACAATGTATTCCTTCAGCCGCTGAGTGGCCCATATCCGAAAACGGGTGGCAATCAGGCTTTTTACCCGGTAACCCACCGAAATAATCATGTCCAGATTGTAAAAATCCAGGCTCCGCCGAACATCCCGGTTTCCCTCCCGGCGAACCGACAAGAATTTCTTGTGAGTTGCCTCCTGGGTGAGTTCCCCTTCCTCAAAGATATTCAGAATATGCTGGCTGATGTTCTGCTGGGTGGTCTGAAATAACTCAGCCATCAAAGGTTGTGTCAGCCAGACGGTTTCATCCTGCAGCCGCACATCAAGCTTCACCTGTCCGTCTTCGGTCTGATACAGCAGTAACTCTCCGCCGGATTTTTTAGGCGCAAGTTCATTCATCCCTTGGCCCTCCTCCCATGTCGAACAGTGTCGCCTGGGCAGGATTGCCCTTGCCGAACTTCCTGCGAGGCTTTACAGCCGTTTCCCCTTCATCCTTCATATTTCCGCCTTCATCCTTCCGAATCGGCGCCTTAGGGAGGTTCTGGATCTCGAGGCTGTAGTCGTCGTGGTCCCATTCGCATTTCTTCAAGACCGCCTTGGGTATCTTCTTGATGTTCAGGTTGCGGAATTGTCCTGGATCACACCTGAAAGCGGAGCAGCAGATGAGCAGGCTTTGTTCCGGCCCGACCTCATCGCTGAGGCGGGTCAACATCTCCTTGCTCATAAATTGGGTGGTCACATAGAGGGAATCCGTCTCTGTACTCTTGCCGTGAATCCAGTACGCATCCTCACTGGGGGCATACTCGAAACCCTCCAGCTTACACATGGCCTCGGCCAGCATGGCCGCGTTGAATTCGGAGTTGATGACCGAGTTGCCCCATTCGTCTTCAACGATCAGGGACGGGCCCAGTCTATAGTAACGGAAACCGCCGCCGCCTTTCCAGTTCACCTCTTTAGTTGTCCCGCCATCATCTTCGTCGTCAATAACCTTTTTCATGCGTGGGATAATATGGGTGTCGCAATGTTCTCCAAGCTCAACCATTATCCAATGCCGTCCCATCTTGTGTGATACTGCCCCGGTAGTGCCAGAACCGGCAAATGAATCAAGAATAATATCTCCTGGATTCGAAGCAATATGGATTATTCGATGCAAAAGTCTTTCAGGTTTCGGAGTTTCAAATGTCGCTTTCTCACCGAATAGCTTCTCCATTTCACTTGTAGCATGTTGATTTAAGCCCGCATCAATCCAAATTGTCGGAGCTGCCATGCCTTTTTTAGCCTCTGAAATGAAAAGTTTTCGCATTGGAGTTGTTGCAGTTCCCTTTACTCCCCAATATAGTCGGTTGTCTTCCTGAAGTTTTGCCATATCTTCCTTGTTGTGCCGCCAGCAACATCCTTTTCGAGGCCACACATCTTGTCCAGTATATGGACTTTTAATAGGGTAGAATAAACTCTCTACAAATCGTCCTCCTTTACCATGAGCAGTTGTGTCAATCTTCCTAAATGGTCCACGTGGGTCTGGACCGTTCGGTTCAGAAAAAACGCGATATTGAGCATTTGCTTTCTCTGTACGAGGCATAAAATTAAACGATTCTTCTGCTAAAGTTTTTTTAGAGCTGCTCTCCTTGATTTTTCCCCATACGAGGATATGCTCGTGAACAGCTCCTATAACCCTATCATTTGGCGGTCCATCTCGTTTACGCCAGGCAATATCTGCAATAAAACAATCGCGTCCGAAGACTTCGTCACCAAGGATTTTGAAATAATGTGCTTCGTTATCATCCAAGCTGACCCACAAACTACCATCTCGTGATAAAAGTGATCTTAGTAGTTCGAGCCTATCACGCATCAACGATAACCAAATAGAGTGCTCAACTCCATCATCATACTGTTTAAACGCTGATCCAGTGTTATAAGGTGGGTCAATGTAGACACATTTGATCTTTCCTGCGAACTCATAATCAAGTGCTTTCAACGCCAGCAGGTTGTCACCGAAGATCAACCGATTGTCGAAGATGTCGTTTTCGCTATAAAGTTGAGCTGCATGGTAGGACTTTTCCGGGTCCTCGATCAAGATTCTCGGCTCCAGCTTGGGCCGGTTCTCCTTCCCGATCCATGTCAGTTCGAGTTTTGTTTTCTTTTTGGTCATTTCTTCCCTCGTCAAGGATCCTTGAACTCCGCAAGTGTCCTGTCAATTACACCTTTGGGAACCTCACCTTTGTATCGCCTCCTCAGGCGCTTGACGAATTTTCTGCAGAACTGCAAGCACTCCGTTTTGTGAGCCTGAACCCACGATTTGAATACCTTCTCGTTGCCTCTTCCCCAATATTGGTCTTGCTCCTTGTACCATTTCTTTACCCACTTCTTGTCGTCGCCTTTCTCCAGGGATATGCCACCTTGTCTTGTTAAAGCGAACTGCTTTGTGTAGGTGGTTCCACAATTCTTCCAGAATGGGTCGGAGCCTTTCATCGAGTAAAGGTGCTGATAGACAAGGGTCTCGGGGCGCTTGTCTCCAGGCAAAGCCAGTAGATTCTTCGGCGGATTGTCCCATATTTTTGCCATATCACCATCAGGAATAAAGATCATATTCTTCAACTCCGGCAGAGACTTAGACATATCGGAAAGGTTTTTCAGCTGCCCCCCGCCCAAAGTGGCAGTATTTGCGCAAGAGGCATAATTCCGAAGTTTTGACCCACAAATCTGCTTGAACAGAAACATTCCTTCATCATCCTCGAAGACCACAGATACTTTTCGCGGTTTCTTTTTTGCGGGTGGAGTTGCCTCCACCTTCAAGAGGTCTCTGATCTCCTGATAGGTTGAAAACTTCTCAGTGATAATTTTGTCATCCTCATTAGCCAGATAGAGGACCTCAATGTTTTTCTTGAGCGAGGATTGATATGCCTTCTCAAGCAGACGCAAAGAATGTGACGTTGCAATAATCTGCAATCCAAGTTCCTCCGACACTTTGCAGAGCAGTTCAAGAAGCTTATCCTGTGCGAATGCGTGAAGTGTCGCATCCAATTCGTCGATCAGAAGCATCCCCCCCTGGTATTTATCTCCAAGCTTTTTCTTGAGACCTCGAAAAGACAGGATTGCCGTCAGCAATTGACTCAGGTTGTCTTGTCCGGCCGAGCAACTCTCACCGTCATAGTTGCTACTAAGAGGAGTGATGAACTTCCTTTTTTCGATGGTATCCATGAACTTGGCGCTGTTTTTGTATTCGTCGAGACAGAGAACTTCGTTGTATTTCTGGATGTACCACTCGCGGTCCTTGTTTGATAGGGCATCCCCAGTGAAGATGCAGTTCTTCGTGTTTGCCAAGGGCCACAAGCGGTTGAGCCCCAAATAAATGACCGGGTGAGGGAAGTTGCCTTCGCCAGGTTTGTGACTGGCCCCTGGACCAGTGACAAACCGAACTCCTTTGGCGGTGGTGCGTCCTCGGTTCCGTGTAAATAGTGTGTTGTTCTCCAGAGGCGAATTCGGTGAGGCAACGATATCAGCAAGAACCGTCCGGTATTGATAGGTACTGTTGTTGCTGTCGTATTCTTTTGACAAGCGAAAGACATCATCGCAGTTATACATGAAGTTTCTGCCGGTGAAGTCAACGTAGTCGCTGAGCGCAAGGCCGTGATAGTTGTCCGTGTAACTAGAATTGTCTGCGCTCCTAGCGGTCTTGCCATGTACCACACCAAAGGAAAAAGGCTGAGCAAGCATCCCCAACAGCGTTGATTTGGATGTCCCGTTCTGCCCGGCAATGAGTGTTACACTATCGCTGAACGGAATTGTGATGTCACGGAATTGTCTGAATGTATCAATCTTAAGACAAACCACTCTTGTTATGCCCATTGCCTTCTCCTGTCATCATTGCCCTGGAGTTTTTCAAGATAATCTGGAAGACTCAGTTTGCTGATAATCAATTCCTCGGCCTTCGTATTTCCTGTGATAGTATGCCTGATGTGATTTCGATACAGGCTGCAATCGTGGTCGCGATACAGATCTACGATGCTCTCGTGGTTGTCGTAAGAGAGCACCCAAGGAAAGGGACATTCCAGAATACCATCCCGAAGAGACTTATGGTCGTCGTGTCTGAAATGGTTCAGGTACAGTGCGGGACCTTTCTGATAGTATGGGGGGTCAAAATATATCAGGCACTTTATCCTGCTGTGTTGCCACTTGAGAAGCTTCAGGAAGTTCACTCCGTCCAAGTTGAAAACTTCAAGTGAGTCAGCATGTTTAGCGATAGCCTTGATCTTTGCAATAGACGTGGCTTTGTTATATCTGGAGCTGATTCTGTAGTCGCCATTCTGCTTCATGCCTCCAATGGGTCTGGCTCCCAAAATCCCTGAATGATTACAGCGGTTCAGGTAAAATGTGGAGAAACCGAGCGCAAGCATATCGCTTGTATCCTTGCTGTCGTAAATTGCCTTCTGCCGCCTCCATTCTGCCATGCTAACCCGAGTGCTTCGGATGAGCTTAATAAGATCCACAGGGGATTCTTTGACGGATTTCCAGAATGAGTAGATCGCAACATCCAAATCATTAAGAAACAGGGAATTGACATGCCCTTTGAGAAGCAAAGAGATTGCGGCCCCAGCTCCACCGGCAAAAACTTCGACGAAGGTACAATTATCGAGATTGTTCATCGAAATAATGTCGACAAATAAATTGGCATACTTTGTTTTGCCACCTGGATATCGTAATGGTGTTAACGTTGTGGGCATATTCGCTTCCTATCGCACCGTCCATCGTATTGTGAAGAATACTTTCACGCTTCGCCGTTGCTTCAACTGCTTCTCTATGTTCTCTATCAGTTCCTCGCGCTGGGCGTCAATGGCATCCTGCGCGTCGAACAACTCGCGACGTTTATTGTTTCGCGTCTTCTCAAGGGCCTTGATGACTTTCTGGGCTGTTAACTTGTCCTGAAGCGACTGCGCCAAAGCTGCCGTCTTGCGGGCCTCGCGGATCTGTTTGTCGATCTCTTTGATTTCTCGCTCCAGCCCCTGCTTGAGGTCCTCGGACCAACGATCCAGTTTGAGGACCTCTTCGTCGAAGAATTCCCCGTTGCGCTGGTCTATGGTATCCAACTTGGTCTGAATTTCGGCCTGGCGAATCCCTGACATGTCCGGTATCTCAGAACACGGATCACCCATCTGCCCAGGCAGGAGCAACAACTTGCAGCAGATCTCCTCGTCGAGAACATGTCCGCTATCCGTCCGGGCGCCGAAGATCAGAAACTCATCTGTATTGAGGGCCTCAATGGTGAGTTTGGACAATTCCAACCATCCCGTCTGGCCCACGAGTGGTTCAAGGATACTGATTTTGGATTCGTAGCCAGAGTAGTTCAGCGTTAGCTCGGCTGGGGGGAGGCTTCTTGAGATGGTCCGCTCGATGAGCTGAACCGCCAGAGGATGGTCTTGTCGATAGAAATATTCGCCCTTGGCCTCTGCCTGCTTCCAATCCAGATTGTACCAGCCCTTTCGGACATCCGTACCGGTGTAACGGAAACGAGGCAAAGCAGGATCGAATTCTGCGTGGCCGTTCAATTCGGCCCGGGTCAAATCGAGAAGCCAACGTTCGCGTTGGGAGAGGGTTTCTACGGTCTTTTGTCGGCTCACACGTAGTCGCGAGCGGACATCCTCATCAAAGTGCTCCAGAAGGCTTTGCCGCGTCGCGGCAAGGCGGGCTTGAATCTGCGTATCCAATTCGGTCTGGAGGGCGTCGAAAGCGGACTGGATTTCCTGGGATGTTCGGCATTCCTGGTAGACCTGGGCTATCCGGCGCTCAATGTCCACGCCGGATTCAAGAGCGCCAAGCACTTCGTCGCTGGCCCCGAATACACCGTCGAACAGGCGGAACTTCTCGCTGAGCAACTGGAAGACCCGTTGGTCAGCCTTGTTACGGCGGTTGAGGAAATTAACGACCACGACGTCGTGTTTCTGACCGTAGCGGTGGCAGCGGCCGATGCGTTGCTCAATCCGCTGCGGATTCCAGGGCAGGTCGTAGTTGACAACAAGCGATGCGAACTGAAGATTTACGCCTTCGGCAGCAGCCTCCGTAGCGATGAGAATGGTGGCATTGTCACGAAAATGCTCGACGAGAGCGCCTTTGATGTCTACGGGCTTCGAGCCGGTAACAATATCCTGCCCTTCGTGCCTGGCCACCCACTGTAGGTAAATATCCCGGGAAAATGTGTCGCTGTTGGAGCCGTTGATTGTGACCAATTGCCCTTCGTACCCGTTGGCAGAGAGCAAGGCGAAGAGATAGTCCTGCGTCCGACGAGATTCCGTAAAGATCACTGCCTTGCGCGCTGCACCAAGGTTTCGGGCATGCTCGAATGCAGTGTGGAGGGCAGGAAGAAGAGCTTCGCCCTTGGCGTTGTTCTGAATACTGTCGGCCAAATCAGCATAGCAACGCAGCTCGTTCAGTTCATCCTTGAGTATTGTGGGATCGATATTCCGCATCGAGCGAAAATCGTCGGCCCCGTCTTCCTGCCACTCATCCTCTAATTCTTCGATCCCTTCCAAGTCTTCATCGTCAAGCAGTTCGACCTGTTCCTGGATGTTTTCGAGCCGGTGTACCAGCCTGCGAAGCGTTCGGGCAATAGCAAAAGTTGATGACGCCAGTAGTTTCCTGAGAATGAGGGTAATCAATTGCCGTTGACTGGCTGGCAGCGCAAAAAGTCTCTCTCTTTGCAGATATGAAGACATCCGCTCGTAGAGTTCGTGCTCGGCGTCACTGGGCAGGAATTCCTGGGTAATCGGCACACGCCTCGTAAAAGGAACATATTCCATAACTTGTTTGCGAAGCGTTCGAATGCAGATCGGACCGAGGCGTTGCTTCAGTTCCTCATTGCGCAAAGTGTTGTTGGAAATGCGGATAAATTGCTCGCGAAAGGATGCGGAATCCCCAAACACGTGCTCGTCGATTACACTCGCCAGGCCATAGAGTTCCATCAGGGAATTCTGAAGTGGGGTAGCTGTAAGCAACAACTTTGGAACATGCTCAAGCGCATCGGCGATCTTGTGGGACATGGATTTTTTAGCGAGAGGGTCGGTTCTGTTGCGCGATCGGTAAACATTCCGCAAGCGATGGGCCTCATCTATGACGGCTACATCCCACAGAATCCGGCTGATCTCGGCTGACTTCGCAGAGGCAAAATGATACGAGCATATGACCAGGCTATTTTTCTGGTCAAATGGATTGGGTAAGCCATCTTTGACCAATCGGTTAAAGATCTTTGTGTCCAGGATTACGCACGGTAGATAGAATTTTTGCTCAAGTTCCTGTTGCCATTGCTTTCGGAGCATAGCCGGAACAATTATCAGGATTTGTCGGCGGCGTTCCGCCCACCGCTGTGCCAAGACAATCCCCGCTTCGATGGTTTTGCCAAGACCAACTTCGTCGGCGAAGATAGCGCCGTTGGACAATGGAGAACGAAGCGAGAACAGGGCTGCGTCGATCTGATGTGGATTAAGATCAACACGGGCATTAGCAATAGCGCGGGAGAGGGATTCGATGTTACCGCCGTAACCCCGAAGGCTCAATGCGTGCGCCCAGTACTGGCTGTGGTAAGCAGTGCCCATTGTCCCGTTAATTTCCCTCAAGGTTTCTGGGTCTGAGCGATTTGGCCTTTTCCCGCCTTGATTGCCAACACTCGAGATTCTGAGCAGTATCGTCTTTGGTGTAGAATAGATTCATATCACTCATATTTTTCTTCATATTATTGCCATGCGTTTTTCCCGAAGCCACAAAACACAAAACCCCGCTCTCTATTTGATTAGAGTATCGGGGTTTTGGGTACTCACAGATCATTTCAAATCCTCCTTCCCCATCTGGTTGAAAGAAGAAACTTGGTTCGCGAATACTGCTGAATGTTGTTTACATATAACTATTTTATAAGTCAACGAAAAACGGATGCTTGATGCTGGTCGAAGATCCCGACTTTGGCGGGGATGCTGGTTGCTGGGTTGCGGTCGTTACGGGGTGTGCATGATTTCAGAAGGTGCCATCATTGATGACCCACCGGCATCCTGTAATCACCTCTTTCTGTATTTCATCCCTGAGTGTTCCGATTTTTTCAAGAAGCCTGTCTTTATCCACTGTGACCATCTGGCTTACCACCACGACGCTGGTT
>Ga0233431_1006307_pt1 | contig 10765 bp, 10 predicted proteins | sample SI_118_April2016_FD_179867 | JGI IMG/M metagenome (GOLD analysis project Ga0233431, IMG submission 179867) | Seawater microbial communities from Saanich Inlet, British Columbia, Canada - SI_118_April2016_200_MG | ecosystem: Environmental > Aquatic > Marine > Inlet | place: Canada: British...
CTTTTTGTTGTTTTTGCACTTTTGGGCATATTTTATCCTATGTTGCGATGTCTTTTTCGCATCCTCTCCTTATGTTTTTGAGTGTTTTCTTCCAAGCCGTGTTTGGCTATAAAATTATTACTCGACTCTTTTTCTTTGTTTGCTTTTTTAATTATTTGCTTAAGCAAAGAAAGCGCCTCAACAACCAGAGAATGATTTATTTTTTTGCAAGAAAGCAAATCGAATAATGACTTATTATCAATAATGGTTTTCCTCAGGTAAGCATCCAATCTTCCCAAACCTGTTTCTGCCCATTTTTCATAAACACCATACAATTCATCAAGTCTTTTTCTGTTGTTTTCACGCAACTTGGGGGTTTCGGCTTCTAACCATTCATAAACCGTTGGTCTTCCAACCTTAAGAATGGCCGCGATTTCAGACATATTAAAACCAATATGCTTTTTTAATGCATTAATTTGCACCCTAGGTACTTTCAATTGTGGTCTTACAGTTTTAAAAGCAGCATGTTCAGACAATTGGCTTTTACATTGACTAAGGACATCGCTTCCAGAACCTTCTAATCCAAAATATTCGCTTAATGGATAACACAATTCCCCTGATATAGATTCTTCATTATAAACAATGCGGTCTACCTTGGGTGCTGGATATTCTCGAAACATAGTTGCCAAAAACTGTTGGCTGCTTTCAAAGCCATCATTTAAATTAGTTAGAGATTGCAACATAATTTACTTCCTATTTCCAATTTTTTAATGCTTCTTTTGTCACTGCAACACAAAAAGTTTTGTAAATTCTTTCGTGCAATTTTGAAAGCGTTTTTGTTATGTCAATAACATTAAAATCGCGTTGTTTTTGGTGAAAATTATCAATATCAAGCATAATATATTCTTTATTAACTTCTCCATAATGCTTAAACGATAACTGATCGGCTGAAGTAATTAAATTTGGGGGCACTAATTTTTCTTGATGGATTACTGTTGCATTTCTTGGGTGTATGGCGCGCACCTTGATAAACCCCTCTTCTGTTTTGTGTGTGGTTTCAACATTAGCCAAGAAATTATCATCCGCTTCTTCATAAAATCCCAACAAAGAAGAATGAACATATTTTTTTAAATTCGATTGAATAATATTTATATACCTTAATCCAACTCTGGTTGATAAAGAAATCTCTAAAATTTTATTAAATCTTTCAAGTATCTTTTTAATTTGTAAATTAAACGCATCAAACCCATTATATTTGCTAGTATGTATAGTGATTGCCTGCCTATCCACAATTATTCCAACTAAGGATTCTTTATCTTTGAAATGCCATTGAGTAGAGGTTTGTATATTTGGGGCAGCTTCATTTTTCAATTCTACAGTTTGAATATCTACTTTTTTATAAATAGGGAACTCTTTTCTTATGGCTTCTTGAAGTTTTGGCACATAGCTTGATATCTCTTCAACAGAGCTTATTCTAATCTGTGCTAAAACATAAGTTAGGGGTGAGTTGCTAAGTTTTTTGTTTGGCATTATTAATACTCCTGTTAACAAACTTTACACTTAATCTTACACCATAATTTACACTTTGCAACAGACAAAATCACAAGGTGACAATATCAAGCTGGATTTTTTAACCTATATGGTAAAAAGCATTATAAGACGCACTTAACAATAAATTAGCTAAAAACATCCTAAGTTTTAGACAATTCTCGACACACTGCGTCCAAAATTCACTATTAAATCTTATAAAAACAATAAATCTTTATTTTTTGTTCATTCAGTAAAGTTAGAGTTTACATATCTAACATTTTCTAAAGACACGCTATATTTTGTATGCTGTCTTTGCCAGAATCTGGCAACCAGGGAATAACAAGTATACTTTGCCTCCACACTTACCAGACATCGTCTAGCAAATTAACTTGACAATCACGCAAGAAACTATTAAATTAATTAATAGTTTTAAGCAATTTTGGCAAGTAATTATGAAAAACATATCAGCCTTTTTGACCCAACATCCTGTTTTTACTAGAGAAGAGCTAGTTGCGTTCCTTGTTATTAAAGGAACAATCAACACAAATACCCAAACAGCGATAATACAGTACCACATAAAACAGGGGCACATAATACGCATAAAATCTGGGCTTTTTGCTAGCATACCTGCTGGCTCAAACCCTAATACCCATCCTGTTGACCCTTACCTGATAGCCGGCAAAGCTGCTCATGATGCCGTTCTCGCATACCACACAGCACTGGAATATCATGGTCTTGCATATACTGTATTTAGCTGGTTCACCTTTTGCACAAACAAGCGGCAACATCCTTTCTCATTTCGAGATTATACATTTGGTCCAGTTCTGTTTCCAATGCCACTTCGATTCAAAGGGGATAATTATGATGAATTTTTTGCAACGGAAACAGTTAAGAGACAAGGCATACCAATAAAAGTAACCAATATAGAACGAACCTTTGTTGATGTTCTAGATCAACCCCACTCTCATTATGCATCTAGCTGGGAGGAAATATGTCGTTCTATCGAATCCATTGCCGTATTGAATTTAGATCTGGTTATACAATACGCGCAAATACTAGGAAAAGTTACCACTATAGCCAAAGTCGGTTATTTTCTAGAAAAAATGCGAGATAAATTAGGAGTAACTGAGAATCAACTAAAAATACTAGAAAAAGATACTCCAAAACAACCGATATATTTATCGTCTCTTCCAATACGCAAAGGTGGAATCTTTATTAAGCGTTGGAATCTTATAATTCCTGAAGAAATAATTAAACAACAATGGAAAGAACCAAATTATGATGCTTGATCAACAAGAGCTATTTGCTTTATCACAAGCAACTGGCTTTAGAACGGAAATGCTTGAAAAGGTAATCATGCTAACTGGTCTTCTCACAGCATTTAATCAACATCCAACCCTGCAAAACAACTTAGCGTTAAAGGGCGGGACAGCACTAAACCTTTTTTTCTTAGAACTGCCAAGACTATCTATCGATATAGATTTAAATTACATAGGCTCACATGATAGATCAACTATGATCAAAGCTCGCCCCGAAATTGAAACTATAATTATTAATATTTGTGCCCAAAAAGGTCTAACATTAAATCGACACCCTAAAGAACATGCTGGCGGCAAAATGGCTTTTCAATATTTAAGTGCGCTGGGCAATAAAGGCCGAATTGAAATAGATTTAAATTTTATACTAAGAACACCTTTATGGAAGCCGGCTCAACACGAATCTGTGTCAATTGGTAACCACAAAACTAACTGTACAGTTTTAGATATACACGAACTGATTGCTGGTAAATTAGCAGCCTTATTTGATCGTAGCGCTAGCCGTGACTTATATGACACCTATCAAATATTTCACAAATTAAAACTTGATAACAAAAAGCAACGCTTGGCAACAATTGTATATGGAGGAATGAGCGCTACCGATTGGAGAAAAACCTCTCCTCAGGACATAACATATGATCACCGGGAATTACGCAATCAACTTATTCCAGTGCTGCATAAACAAGATCTGAATAACTTGCTTAAAGACAAACAATGGACTCAACAATTGTTAGCTGACTGCCAAAGTTTTCTAACACAACTATTTCCCCTACAAGAAAATGAAATTGCATTTCTGACTGCTTTGCTAGACTTTGGAGAAATAAAGCCAGATCTTATAACCAAAGATGATGAAATTAGTGAAACCCTATTGATTCATCCGGGCTTGAAATGGAAGGCAGTGAATGTTGTGAAAAAGTTAAAGGGTGATCAATAACAATGAAAGAATGTTTTTGTTCATGGAGCGGTGGTAAAGATTCTTGCTTGGCACTTTATCGAGCAATGAAAATGGGGTACGTCCCCAAATTTTTATTAACAACTTGCATTGAACAAGAAAACAGATCTCGATCACATGGTTTGTCGGCAGAAGTATTACAAGCACAAGCAAAAAGTTTGAATTTACCACTGATACTTTGTAATACGTCTTGGTCAAATTATCGAGAAAATTTCATTAATAAATTGACCGAAACAAAAAAGCTTTTCCCTGGTGTTTCCGCTGGAGTATTTGGGGATATAGATATTGAAGATCACAGAAAATGGGTACAAGAAGTATGCTTGGACATTAATTATGAGTCACTTTTGCCATTATGGAAATGTGAGCGAAAAGAGGTGATAGCGGAATTTTTGAGACTAGGCTTTAGTGCCAATATAGTTGCCATTGATTCTAAAAAATTAACGCCAGCTTATTTAGATCGTATGATCGACATGGATATTTTAGAAGATTTTACTAACAAAGGAGTTGATCCCTGTGGTGAAAATGGAGAATTTCATACCGTAGTCACAGATGGTCCTCTATTTACCAAACCAGTAAATATAAAAAAATGTGGGGAACCAGTTTTGCATTCTGGTTATTGGTTTCAAGATTTTTCAGTTAATACGTAAAACAGTCTGTTATTTTATTTTGCAACAGAACCAGCATCTGTGATACCGTAGCTTAATAGAAAAACATAATCCCAACTCCTTGATTTTCAAACCTAGGGAAAGAATTTGATTTATATGGAAATTCAAAATCGAAAACATTTTTTACTCAAAATAACTCCCCTGCTAATTTTATTGCTTGGTTTGTTAGCGTTTTTTTATTTTCGGCTATATGAACATATGACGCTGGATTCATTAAAAGCGCACCGGGCATTTCTGTTATCTTGGACACAAAAACATTATTTTGTCTCCTCTGCTATTTTTATTGGCATTTATATTTTTATGGTCGCCATCTCTGCTCCTAGTGCCAGCTTGTTAACAATCCTTGGTGGTTTTTTATTTGGTCCGGTTTTTGGAACTATTTATGTTGTTATTAGCGCATCCATTGGCGCAACTATTATTTTTATTGCAGCAAAAACCGCTTTTTATGATTTTTTTCATACTAAGGCAAAAGGCTTTTTAAAAAAAATGGCGGCAGGTTTTCAAAAAAATGCTGTTAGCTATTTGCTATTTTTGCGGTTAGTGCCGCTGTTTCCATTTTGGTTAATTAATATCGTCCCTGCTTTTTTTGGCGTTCGAATAAAAACATTTTTTTTAACCACTTTATTTGGGGTATTACCCGGCACAATGGTTTATGTTTTATTGGGAAATGGGATGGGCACCATTTTAGATCAAGGCAAAGAATTAAACATGGGGGTTATTTTTAAACCTGCTATTTTGATACCAATTGTCGGTTTAGCTATATTAGCATTAGTACCGATTGTTTATAAAAAGTTTAAAAAAACCACTGGGACAAAACATCACTCTGTTTGATTGTAATCCTAAATCCTGCAGTTGATGCGGAGCATCGGTTTTTTGTCGTGACCTCTCAGGAGGGGGAAAATGAAAACGATGAAATATGATTTATGTGTTATTGGTGCTGGATCTGGCGGTTTAAGCGTTGCCGCCGGCGCATCTCAAATGGGCGCTAATGTTGTTTTAATTGAAAAAAACAAAATGGGGGGCGATTGTTTAAATTACGGCTGCGTTCCTTCCAAAGCATTGTTGGCCGCAGCAAAACACGCCAAATGTTTGCGCGCAAGCAATCAGTTTGGAATTAACGCTGAAAACATCACGATTGATTTTAAAAAAGTTCATCAGCATATTCATGATGTTATCAAAACAATTGCTCCCAATGATTCTGCTGAAAGATTCGAAAAAATGGGTGTAAAAGTCATCAAAGGCATAGGCAGATTTGTCGACGCTAAAACGCTTGAAGTAAACAACGAACTAATTCGTGCACGACGATTTGTTATTGCCACCGGAGCTTCAGCGGCAATACCCCCCATTGACGGCTTAGATAAAATTAACTATTTAACCAATGAAACCATTTTTGATTTAACAGAATTACCAAAAGATTTAATTATTATTGGTGGCGGCCCCATTGCCTGTGAAATGGCGCAGGCGCATTGTTTATTAGGAGCAAATGTTAGCGTAATAGTAAGAAGCAAAATATTATCAAAAGATGAGCCGGCATGTGTAGATGTGGTTCGCAAACAATTTATTAAAGACGGTATTAATCTCTTTGAAGAAACAGCCATTCAAAACATCACGTCAGAAAAAAATAATATTACTATTAACTTCAAACATCAAAATAAAAACATCTCTATAAATGGCTCTCACATTTTAGTTGCTACAGGAAGAAAAACGAACATTGAAGAATTAAATTTAGAGAACGCGAATATTAAATACTCCAAAAAAGGCGTAATTGTTGATAAAAAACTACGAACCACAAACAAAAAAATATTTACTGTAGGCGATGCTATCGGCAGCTATCAATTTACGCATATTGCAAATTATCATGCCGGAATTGTTATAAGAAATACCCTCTTCCATTTGCCAGCAAAGGTAGATTACAGCGCCATTCCCTGGTGCACATATACAGAACCTGAATTAGCACATGCTGGCTTGACAGAAGAGCAAGCGCGCAAACAACATAATAATATTAAGATTTTAACCAAATCGTTTGCTGCAAATGATCGCGCTCAAACAGGAAAAAACACCGGGGGCCTTATTAAGGTCATTACAACAAAAAAAGGTTATGTATTAGGTGTGTCGATCGTCGGACATAATGCGGGCGAATTGATTATGCCCTGGAGTTTAATAATAACAAAAAAAATGAAGATGAGTTCTATCACTGATTTGATTGTGCCATATCCAACAATAAGCGAAATTAGTAAATCAGCAGCCAGTGAGTTTTTTACGCCACTCTTATATTCAAAGCGCATGAAAAAGTTAGTTCGTTTTTTGCAAATTTTTAATTGGTAACAAAAATGCTTTTTATACCTCAATTTTTTAACCCCGAGCAGGAACCAAACATCCCTTCGCACTTCCAATAAGATCTTCACGTTTCATCTGTCGCAGCACCCCCCTCAACAACGGCCAGTTTTTAGGGTCATGGTAGCGCAAAAAAGCTTTATGCAATTGACGCTGCTTCAATTTTTTAGGAACAAAAACATCTTCGCTGTTTTTTGTAACTTTATGTAAAGGATTTTTTCCTGTGTAATACATCGTGGCTGCTAATGTCATGGGCGTAGGTAAAAATGTTTGTATTTGATCTAATCTGAAATTATTTTTTTTCAGCCACAATGCAAGCTGCAACATATCTTCATCTGTTGTCCCAGGATGTGCCGCAATAAAATAGGGGATTAAATATTGTTTTTTATCTGCCTGATTGGAATATTTGTCAAACAACAATTTAAATTGATCATAAGAATCAATGCTTGGTTTAAGCATTTTTGCTAAAGGCCCAGCACAAATATGTTCGGGAGCAATTTTCAAATAGCCCCCCACATGAAACGACGCTAATTCCTTAACGTACTCTGGCGAGCTAACAGCAAGATCATAACGAACCCCAGAAGCAACCAATACTTTTTTAATTTTAGGTAATTGTCGCGACGCTTGATAAAGCTGAATTAATGGTTCATGGTCAGCACATAAATTTTTACACGGCTTAGGGTAAAGACACGAGAATTTACGGCAACGTGATTGCGTTTCTTTATTACGACAATGATGCTGATACATATTCGCCGTTGGCCCTCCTAAATCTGAAATGATGCCGGTAAATCCAGGAGTTTTTAATTTAATAATTTCGATTTCATTTAAAATAGATGCCTTAGAACGACTCTGAATAATGCGTCCCTCATGTGCTGCTAAAGAACAAAATGTACATCCACCAAAACAACCCCGCATAATTGTCACAGAAAATCGAATCATTTCATAAGCAGGAATAATGTTTTCACCATAACCTGGGTGCGGCAATCGACTAAACGGCAATTCGTATACATAATCCAATTCTTCTGTCGCCAAAGGAATGGGCGGTGGATTAATCCATATATCTTTATGATTATGCGGTTGTACTAAGATACGCGCATTATACGGATTTTTTTCTAAATAAACTTGCCGACTAGCTTGAGCATAAGCTATCTGGTTTTCCTTCACTCGCTCAAAAGAAGGTAGCTGTATTGCTTCATTATGATAATCTTTTTCTTTCCGAAAATCTTCCAATGCCTTTTTATTCGCACAAAAAGCTGATCCTCTAATATCGGTGATGGTATTTATATCTTCGTTACGAGCTAAACGATGAGCCAACTCAACAATGGCCCGATCTGCATTACCATAAAACAACAAATCAGCCTTTGAATCCAGCAAAACAGAATGCCTGACTTTATCAGACCAATAATCATAATGAGCTATACGTCGCAAAGATGCTTCAATACCACCAACCACAATTGGCACATCACTATAAGCTTCTCGACAACGTTGAGAATAAACAATCAAAGCACGATCGGGACGCTTCTTGCCTTTTCCGTTCGGGGTAAAAGCATCATTAGATCTAATTTTACGATCAGCCGTATAATGATTTACCATAGAATCCATATTGCCAGACGTAACACCGAAAAAAAGATTAGGTTTTCCAAGTATCTTAAAAGCCTCATCACTTTTCCAATCGGGCTGACTAATAATACCTACTCGAAACCCTTGTGCCTCAAGCAATCGGCCAATTAACGCCATACCAAAACTAGGATGATCAACATAAGCATCGCCTGTCACAAGAATAATATCGCAGCTATCCCACCCCAATTCTGTCATTTCTTCTCGAGACATAGGCAATACTGGCGCTATGCCAAAACACTCTGCCCAAAATTTATGATAAGAAAAAAGCTTTGGCGGCATTTTTTTAAAGTTAATATGTTTCAATGTTTCTATTTCTGTCATTTAATTTAAACCTGGGGTGAAAATATTAGAGACGCTTGGAAGTATAGCTCCCATTCTCCTTTGTGGCAAAAATTTGTCCTTAATCCTAGGTCCGGCGGCTAGGCGTGAACTTAGAATGTAACAGATTGATTTGGATAGCGTATTGAAAATTTGCGCGGATCTCTTTAATTGCTAATTTCTAGTTCCCGGCTATAAGGTTTGGGTCATATTTTTAGCCTCAATGGTACGTCCCTGTACCTCCCTCGTCATCTATCCCTGGACGCTATTCGGCTAAAATATGACCCAAACCTTATAGCCTACGGGTTGACATAGGTTGCTATTAGATTTTGACGTTCTGATTGAGGAAAAACGCAGGAATAGCCAGAGATGTAATATACGGCGTCCTTAAACCTTAATATCACCGGTTGAATTCATCTGCCCTCCATTATAGAATTAGACATGAAAACAAATACTACATTTTATAACAACATCACCGGCCTTTACGGCGAACAAGGAAAACAGTGGTTTAATCAGCTGCCCGAGTTCTTAAAACAACACGAGCAAAAACTTGATATTAAAATTCACCCGCCGTTTGATGACTTGAGTTTTAATTTTGTTGCTCCTTGCACATTGTCAAACGGGAATCACGCCGTTTTTAAATGTGGGGTATCCAATAAAGAGTCAACCCTAAATCCGGCAGTTGATGCGCGATTTATAACGCAACATCTTAATTCGTCTAGCTATATAAAAATTTGACTCATCACCAATTAGGGGACCACGCAAATTTTTATTACGCTATCCAAATCAATCTATTCCGTTCTAAATTCACGCCCAACCGCCGGATCTAGGGTACCACTGAAATTGCAGCATTATCATATTTTGATGGGAATGGTTGTGTTAGCTTAATTGATGCTGATTCAAAAGCAGGGTGGTTGTTAATTGAAAGAATAGAGCCCGGTAATTTATTATTATCGCTGCCTGATGACGATGAGGCAACTAAAATTGCTATTAGTGTTATGCAAAAACTACATAAACCAATTGAAGATAACTCTGCTTTCCCAACTGTCGCAATGTGGCTAATGGGATTCAAAAGGTTATATAAGCGGTTTGATGGTGACACTGGTCCATTCCCGAAAAAAATTATTGCTCGTGCAGATCAATTGTCACAAGAACTATTACAATCTTCAGGAAAAAATGTGTTGTTACATGGCGACCTACATCACTATAACATTTTATTCAGCAAGCATGACTCTTGGCTTGCAATTGATCCTAAGGGGGTTATTGGAGAAGCTGAATACGAAATCGGAGCATTAATGAAAAATCCAATGCCAAGGCTGATGGCATCGAAAAATCTAAACAATTTATTTTCACGACGTATTGATATCATTACTGAAATGACAGGGTTTGATCGACAAAGGATTACAAGCTGGTCATTTTTAAATGCTGTATTATCCGCTTGGTGGACATTTGAAAGCGGGAGTAGCGATATAAAACCATTACTTATATGCGCAGAAGCTTTAATTGGCAATATTTAGAGGAGGTTGAGACAATGACGTTTTCTTTACAAATAAGGAGTTGCACTCCAGATTTGTAAAGAAAACGTCAAAAGAGGCTTGTTTTTTTACAAATAAGGAGCTACACTCCTTATTTGTAAAGAATCTTGGTGACCATCATGCGACACAGGCTTATATCCAAACACTTTGATCGATTAATAAAACAGTATCCTGTTATCACCATGACAGGCCCGCGACAATCAGGAAAAACAACATTTTGCCGCCATCACTGCCCAACCTATGATTATGTAAACCTTGAAGATTTAGAAAACAGGCAGCATGCAACTGATGATCCAAAAGGATTTTTGGCTCAATTTAATAATAATGTCATTTTAGATGAAATACAAAGAACACCCGATCTACCATCGTTAATTCAAACTATTGTCGATAAAAATGATAAACCCGGACAATTTATCTTAACCGGTTCGCAACAATTTGAAGTTATTGATGCTGTAAATCAATCTCTTGCGGGACGCACCGCTCTTGTTAAACTTTTACCTTTTTCCTTAGAAGAAC
>Ga0233431_1006310_pt1 | contig 10761 bp, 7 predicted proteins | sample SI_118_April2016_FD_179867 | JGI IMG/M metagenome (GOLD analysis project Ga0233431, IMG submission 179867) | Seawater microbial communities from Saanich Inlet, British Columbia, Canada - SI_118_April2016_200_MG | ecosystem: Environmental > Aquatic > Marine > Inlet | place: Canada: British...
GTTCCCGCTGCCCAGGAAGGTCTGCAGGTTCGCGGTCCGCCAGGGGACGGCCACCACGACGGCCGCGATCAGGGCCAGCAGCAGGGAGATCCCCTTGATCAGGAAACGCTCTTTGCAGACCTTGGCCACGGTGAAGAGCAGAACCACCCCCAAGATGAACGTGGTGTTGCAGATTACCGAGCCGATGGCATTGCCCATGGCCATGTCCGCCGAGCCCTTGAGCGAGGCGGTGGCGGAGGAAACGAGTTCGGGAACGGTCGTGCAGACGCTGACGATGGTCGCGCCGATGACCAACTGGGAAAGCCCGGAGACGCGCGCGATCCAGATGGCGCTGTCGAGGAAGAGGTTGCTCCCAAGGACGATGACCGCAAAGCCAAGGAGGAATAGGATGGTGTGCAGAACGGGATCAGGCATGCAGGTCGTGTCTCCAGCGCCGGTGTGCTAGCGTAGGTTGAGCTTGTAATAGTCTGAGATCTCGTCGTCTCTCGCGAAGATGATCGAGATCAGTGCTGCTCGGACCCACATGCCGTTGCGCACCTGCCGCCAGTACATGGCGCGAGGGTCGCTGTCCACCGCCGGATCGATCTCCTGGCGCCGGGGTAGCGGGTGCATGAGAATCGCGCTGAATTTGAGCAACTTGAGGTGCTCGGCGCTGAAGTAGTAGTCCGAGATATCCACCTTGGGGCTCTCGCCGTCCTTGTCCCATTCATCCTGGATGCGGGTCATGTAGATGGCGTCTGCCTTGGGGATGACTGACTCGAAGTCGCTGGTCACTTCATATTCGACGCCCGCAGCGCGGAGTTGGGCCAGCACATCGTCGCCGATCTGGAGTTCGTCGGGGGCCACGAAGTGCTGCTTGACTCCGGAGTAGTGGGTCAGCAGGCAGGCCAGGGAGCGGACGGTTCGCCCGCGGGCAAGGTCGCCTACGAAGACCACGTCCTTGCCGTCGATGCCGCCTTCGCGTTCGAAGGAGCGCTCCAGAGTGTAGATGTCGAGAAGGGCTTGGGTGGGGTGTTGGTCCTTGCCGGAGCCCGCGTTGAGGATGGGCACGGGGCGCCCGGCATTGGAGAGGATCCAGGCCATTTTCTCGGCGAAGCCCTGGATGGGCGTACGCATCACGATGAGGTCGAAGTAGGAGCTGAAGGTCCGGACGCTGTCTTCGCGGGACTCGCCCTTCATCTCGCTCGAGGTGGTGGGGTCGCGCACTTCGCCGACCTTGAGCCCGAGGATCTGGCAGGCGGCGAAGAAGGAAAGGAATGTCCGGCTGCTGGGCTGGGAGAAGTCGAGCATCGCCCGCTTGTGGCAGAGGCAATTGGAGAGGAAGATCATCCCTTCCTTGCTCTTGGCGATCCGCCGGATGCGGGTGGCCATGCGGCACACATGGTCCAGACTCTCGCGGTCGAATTGCTGGGCCACGAGTACGTGGTAGGGGTTGCCGTTCTTCTGGCGGAAGTAGGGGCCCTTCTCCTCAAGAGACAGAGCTTTGAACTGCTCCCAGGAGATGTTGTCCAGTCGTTTTGGTCTCATGGTGGCAAGCCTTTCCCCAGATGGTTGATCTCCGGCGGGTCCGCAGCCGGACCGCGTGCCTATACGAGCGAGGCCAGAATCATCGCCTTGATGGTGTGCATCCGATTCTCGGCTTCGTCGAACACTTTCGAGAAGGGGGCTTCGAAGACGTCGTCGGTGACTTCCAGCGCCCCGAGTTCCTTGGTCACTTCGGTGTCGTGGTTGTGGTAGGCGGGCAGGCAGTGCAGGAAGATGACCTTGCCGGCCGCCAGGTTGCCTGTGTTTTCGACCATGGCCGTGTCGATCCGGTAGGGCCGCAGCAGCTCCAGACGCTGCTGGAACTGGCTTTCCTCGCCCATGGAGACCCAGACATCGGTGTAGAGCACATTCGCGCCAGCCACAGCCTCGACGGGGTCGTGGCAGACGGTCACGGTGGAGCCGTTGCGGGTCGCCGCTGTCCGGGCCATGGCCAGGACCGCCGCCGTCGGGGCCAGTTCGGGGGGGCAGCAGTCCACCACATGTACCCCGGCCATGGCGCAACCGACCATCAGCGAGTTGCAGACGTTGTTCCGACCATCGCCCACAAAGACGACTTTCAGGCCCTTCAGGTAGCCGAAATGCTCCTTCATGGTCTGGAGGTCGGCGAGGATCTGGGTCGGGTGCCAGTCGTCGGTGAGGCCGTTCCACACCGGCACGCCCGCGTGTTTGGCCAACGTCTCGACCGTGCTGTGTTTGAAACCCCGGAAGAGGATGCCGTCGAACATGCGGCCCAGCACCCGGGCGCTGTCCGCGACCGATTCCTTCTTGCCGAAGTGAATGTCATTCTTCCCCAGGTACTCAGCGGTCGCGCCCTCGTCCCGGGCGGCGACCACCGTGGCGCAACGGGTCCGGGTGGAGGATTTCTCGAACACCAGACAGAGATTTCGGCCATGCAACAGGGGCGCGGCGATTTGGGTGCCCGCTTGCTTCCTGGCCTTCAGCTCAGTGGCCAGATCGACCAGCTTGAGCATCTGCTTGTCCGTCAGGTCGGCCAGGGTCAGAAGACTCCGGCCCTGTAGTTCGAGATCTAAGTTCAGCCCCATGGGGATACCTCCCAGCTGTCTGGGTGTCCGTTTCTGCACGTTAAGAACTGTAACATACCACGCCCGTCCCCGATTGCCCGGGGGCGGGCGTGGTAGTGAGGATCGGATGGTGCCTGCTACGGGTTGGTGTGTGCCCAGATGGAATCGGCACCCTTGGAGAGCAGGCGCACGGTCTTGTGCCACTTCACATGTCCGTCCAGGAAAAGGGCGTTCGCGCCCTTGTTGTGGCGGCTGGAGATCGCGTAGTTGACGATGCTGTAGGGAGGGCTGCTGTAACAGTGGGTGCAGTAGACGGCCGCGTAGCCTCCCGCGCCTTCGCCTGTAGTCCCGTTGTGGCTGTCGCAGAAGGCCATGTCGTTGCTGGGGTTCTTGAAGCCAGCCAACGGGGCCGCGACATTCGCCCAACTGGCCGAAGAGCCCCAGTAGCAGATGACGTGTCGCCAGTTGGCCCCGTAGCCGAGCCAGTAGCTGGAGAGGCTGGGGCAGGCGAGCGTCTGCCGCCCGCCAAGGTAGTCGTCCAATACCTCGTACCAACTGTCGCGGTCGGTCGCGATCCCGACTTGTTGGTACTTCGGGAGGAATTCGTTGTTGTCGTCCACATACAGGGCGACCGCCAGGCCCAGTTGCTTCTCGTTGTTAGTGCAGGCGATCGCGCGTGCCTTGGCGCGGGCCTGGCTGAGAGCTGGCAACAGCATGCTGGCGAGGATCGCGATGATCGCGATGACCACCAGCAGCTCGATCAGGGTAAAGGGTCTCTGGTTCACGCGTTTACGGTACGGCATGGATACAGGCTCCTCGCGGTTGTGCTTGGGGTACGAAACGCTACTCTACATCGATCCATACAAATAGACGATCCTGTGACCTGCCGCAACTCGCCAGCAGCGAGTATTCGGCGCAGATTCCAGTCGGATTGAGTGGGAGACGAACGGATGAAGGTAGCATTTGGCACCGTGGACATCACTCCGGAGCTGGGTTCGCACAAGCCGGGATGGTTGAGGGATATCGTGATCGACGAGATCCGGGATCCCATCTTCGCCCGGGTGGCGTTGCTGCAGAATGGCGAGTCCCAGGTGGCCCTGGTGCAGCTGGACACCCTCAGCATTCGCTGGACCACGGTGAACGCGCTTCGGGAGCGTCTGGCGGAGCAGCACGGCTTCCCCGGCGACGCGGTGCTGGTGGGGGCGACCCACAATCACTGCGGCGGCCCCGTCGGCAACTGCGGCGAGGCCCCGCGCGACGATGCCTACCTGGAATCCCTGGTCAGCAAGATCACCGGCCTCTTTGGCGAACTGCTGGCCGATCTGGTGGAGGCCGAGCTTGGCTTTGGCCGCACGCCCGAATTCCGCATCTCCCACAACCGTCGCATCGCCCTGCGCGATGGTCGGACCATCACCCATGGCGCTGGCTTCAGCGATCCGCTCTCGCTCCACTACGAAGGCCCCATTGATCCCGAGGTGGGGGTGCTGGCTGCCCGGGATTCCGCTGGCAGAGTTCTCGGTGTGGTGGTCAACTTCACCTGCCATCCCACGCACCTCGGCGGCACCAATGCCATCACGGCTGGGTACCCTGGGGCCTTGGCCCGGGCGCTGGCTGCCGATGGCATCCCCTCCGTTTTCCTGAACGGGGCCTGCGGCAACATCGCCAGTGGCGTCCCGGCATTCGGCCTGTCGCCGTCTCTGGATGAGATGGGCGAGACACTCGCTGCCGATGTCCGCCAGGTGCTGGCCGGGATGGAGTATGGGGGCGAATGGCCACTGGCCGCCGCTTCGGCCACCCTCTCCTTGCCCTACCGTCGCCCCAGTGACGAGGAGGTGGCAGGCACTCTCCGCGGTGCCCAACGCTTCGTCGATCCCACCATCTACGACCGGGGCATGCCCGCCTTGCTCGAACGCATCCGCACCCGCCGGTTGCAGCCCGCCGAGATCCAGGGCGTGCGCATCGGCTCCGTCGCCTATGTGGGCGTTCCGGCGGAATACTTCGTCCAGCTTGGTCTGCGGATCAAGGAAGAGACGCATCCCCTCAATACCCAGATCGTCGGTCACGCCAACGGCATGGTTGGCTACGTGCCCACCAAGGAAGCCTTCGCACGCGGCGGCTACGAGACCACCTTCGCCGGCAGCAGCCGCATGGCCCCCGAATGCGGCGACCTCATGGCCGACGCCGCCATCGAGCTCCTCCAGCCCTGGGCCAACGAACTGGCGGAGTGATTGCCTTGGCAGCAGCTACGCAGCCCTGATCAGAGACCGCTATCGACTTCTGCGCTGGAGATGCGCTCGTCCCCGAGCGCGGAGCCCAAAGGGCGACGGGAAGCAATGGCCACCCCAGACGTCTCCCAGATCGGCACTGACTGTCCGGATTGTCCGTCAAAGCACCTCTTGCCACGCCGTTCCAGCTGGACCCTACTCTGCCAGGGGGCCGAACTCCATATCGTCGACCCAGACGGTTTGCTTGGGGGCCTCGGCGTTCTCGAAGACCACGTGGACGACGGCGAGACCGGGTTTCAACGTGACCTCCTTGCGGTACTCGCGCCACTCGTCGCTGGGCTCGATGGGGACGCTGAAGCCGCCGGCCCAGTCCCAGGCGTTCACACTCGCGCCCTTGCCGGTCGCCTTGGCCTTGAAGCGGATGACGTAGGTACCTGCCTCGGTGATATCCATGCGGTGGCTGTAGAGGCGGATGCGCTGCTGGTCGCGGAAGAGCTTCAGGCAGTGCGCGCCGGAGGCGGGGTTGTCGTCGCTCCAGCGGGGGAAGCTGAGGTCAGTGTTGCCGAAGTGGCGCACCCACCAACCACGGGGCTGGAAGCCTTCGCTGCCCACCTCGAAGTCACCGTTTTCCAGCAGGTTGACGATCTGACCACGGTGGGATTCGATGAGTTCGGCTCGCAGGGAACGCGCCGGACGGTCTGCGGGAGAGCGCACGATCAGGCGCATGGCCGGGCGCAGGATCGCCTCGCCGGGGCGGGAGGCGAGGGTGGAGTCCCAGTGGTCGCGCAACACGATCTCGCTGGTGGGTGGGACTGCGACCAGCCGGTAACGACCGACTTCGCGCGGTTGCAGCGTCGCGAAGTCGAAGACCTCGCCGACCGAGTTCCGACAACGCTCCAGAGGGATGACGTACTCGCCAGCGGAGTCCTTGACCGTGAGGGTCAGGGGCTCCGGGGCTTCGACTGGCACGGCGGGGTTCGCCGCGAATTCGCCGGTGCGGATCCCGGCGGGGAGCATGGCATGCCCTCCCGCGCGCAGCGTGCCGGCATCCACGAAGAACGCCCGTTCGGGATTGTCTCCCGGTGCGGGACGAACCACGCAGACGGCGCGCCCGTCGGTCTCGATGCCATCGTGACTGGTCAGCCCCGTTGCCGTGTTGCGCCGGAGGAGCACTGTGTAGTGCTTGCCCGCGTAGACGAATGTCGCGCCGGTTGCGCCCTTGGTCTCGATCCGCTGTAGGCCCGACACGGCAGTCTGCTCGCGGAACGCCTCCAGAACGGTCAGGAACTCGCGATTGCGGGCTGGCTCGGGGGTCTCGCACCAGGCGGTCCACATTTCGGGGAACGCTTCGGTGTAGCGGGAGCGTAGGGGGTGCTCGCGGATGTTGTTCTGGCGGTAGGTCAGGCGCCCCGGCGATAGGTGCGAGGCCCGCAGCGTGATGCCGTTCTCCAGGATCTCGACCTGTTGGGCGTCCGCGTCGAGCTTCATCTCGTGCAGGGCATTGAGCTGGAAGCTGAAGGTGGCTGGCTCGGGGGCGGCGAGTTGGTCGAACACCAGCCAGAGATTCGGACGGATGAAGAGAGTCGCGCGCCGGAAACCGGTGAGCCGTTCGCCATACGCCTCGCCCGCCTCTCCTTCGAGATAGGTGAAACCACTGGTGTCGGCAAAGCGCTCGATGCTGCCGCGTGAGTCCTTGGCGCGGTCCTGTCCCACGCCATTCACGAGAATGGTGTTGTGGACGCGTGAGTCCTGGCAGATCTTGGCGTGGTATTTGTCGCCGTAGTAGCCGTAGTAACCCTTGTCGACCGCAAGGATCTCGCCGAAGGCATGGATCACAAAGCTGTTCTGGTCCTGGTGTGCGTGGCTGTGCGCGCCCCATGGGCTGCTCTTGAAGAACAGTCGCGCCGAGTGGTCGTCCCAAAACCGGTCGTAGACGGCGGCCCAGCCCACGTCTCGGTAGACGGCGGCTTGCGGGATGTCCACTGGCGGCTTCCCGGGCAACGTCTCATCGCTCAGGTACCACAGGGGGCTCCGGAGCCCCGCATCGATGCGATTGGCCCACCATTTCACATAGCGGTCGCCATAGACCGAGGCGAGGAAGTTGGCTCCATCGCGGTCGTTGCGGTTGCCGGCGTTGGGGGTGTGGAGGGCGAAGTTGTCGCCGAAATGGTTCCACCAGTAGTTCATGTCCATGCAGTACAACCAGAAACGACCGGCGTTGGCGAACCGGGGTTTGCGGAAGAGATCGATGCCGGTGGCGGTCTTGAGGGCGGCGGCGCACTGGACGATCCCATGCCACTTGTAGGCGTAGTAGTGGCCTTCGGAATAGCTGCCATCGTTGCGGCCGAAGGGAATGCGGTTCACGTACTGGGGCACCAGATAGGCCAGCCAGGCACGCGCTTCGGGCAGATCGCCCGCCACGGCCAAGGCGGTGGTGAGCAACTCGTGCATGTCCTGTTGGGCGTGCGAATTCTCAAGCTTCAGGTGGATGCGAATCCGGTTTTTCAGCTTGAGATAGGCGGCTTCGCCGTGGTAGCGGATGGCTTCGATAACTGCCTCGCGCTCCGCTTCGGACAGCAGGTCGTGGAGGTAGTCGTAGGCTACCGCCATGCTCTTGAGACCGTATTCGTAGCAGTGGACCGTGTCGTGGTGGGCGCGGTCCTTCTGGTGAGCGTCCACCCGAAAGTTGGCTTGGTAGAGCAGCCATTTGCGGGCCGCTTCACCCACTTCCCGGTCTCCGGTCAGCAGGTAGTACAACGCCAGTTGTTCGGTTCGTCCGCCCTGATTCTGGACCGTGCCGGGCCCGAGCTTTGGCGTGCGCTTGGGGCCGTCCGGCGTCAGCCAGAACCCTTGGGCCCGGCGTTTCGGGTCGCCGGGTGTGTCGCTGGTTGCCGGTGGCGGCACATCCTGTCCCCGAGCGCCTGCTGCAATGTGCTCCAGCCGCCCGAAGGCTCTGCGGGCCTGCCGCGAGCGGCGAGAACGGAAGGCGGTGAGGGTTGTCGGCGTCACGTAGATGCGGGGGTGCGGGGGGATGCGCCCCAACAGGTCGTCCAGTTCCGGCACCGGGAAGGGAATGGAGTTCTTGTCCACCGTGAACCGTCGCACGGGGCCAAAGGGGGACACCTCTCCCTTTCCGCTGGTGAATCGGTAGCGCCAGAACCACTCGCCGAGGGCCAGTGATTCGTGATGGTTGTACATGGGCAGTTCAATGCCCTCGATGCGCAACGGCTTGCTGAACTCGCGGTCCCGCGCCAGTTCGAGGGTGAACCGGTTCCACGTCGCATTGGTCCAGAACACGAAACTGGGTGGGTTGGTCACGGCGCGCGCGCCATCCGCTGGGGCAGGGGGCAGGATGCGCGGGTCCATGGGGGTGCTCTCTGGCACCACTTGGGCGGTCACGAGGGTCGCCAACGCGAGGAATGGGGGGAGCAGTCGTCTCACTGGGCTTCTCCGTGGCATGGCGGTTTTCTGCCTGGTGGGCTTGGGACGTAAGACGATACATGGCCAGAGCATGGCGGCAAACCCGGCCAGCCCGAATCCCGAGCGGCAAGCCCCTCCTCATGAAATGCGCACACTGACGAACAATGTGCCGGAGATATTGGGGTAGTTGTTTGAAAGAGGCAGAACTATCCATACTGTAGAGGGGTACCGACGAACGTTGCAGACACAAGAACCCCAAACGCGAGGAGCATGGAGCATGAAGCCGAGATCCCTTCGTTTCACCCTGATCGAACTACTGGTGGTGATCGCGATCATTGCCATCCTGGCGTCCATGCTTCTTCCCGCTCTCTCCAAAGCCCGGGAGAAGGCACGCCAGATTAGCTGTACATCGAACCAGAAACAACTGGTGCTGGGGCACATGATGTATGCCGATGACAGTGACGAGAAGCTGACACCGTACGCCAACCGCATCTGCGCAAGCAAGAAGATGTGGTACGACCTGATCAACCCCTACATCAACAACGACGATGTCCGCCGCTGTCCCTCCAATACGACTGCCGTTGGCATTGGGGTTAGCTATGGGCACACTCACCAGTGCGGCAGCTCTGCCTGTCGGAGCCTTGGTGAAATGCAGGTTCCGGCTCAGATCATGAGCACCGGCGACACGAAGTCGGCTCTGATCTATTGCCGGGTGTGCTACCCGAATGGCCCCCGGACCGCAGATCCGTATGGCCGCGTCCCGCTGGACCGGCATGGCGACATGGTGAATGTGTCGTATTGCGACGGTCACGTCGATTCGGTCAAAGCCCGGCTTCTGGTGCCGCTATCCAACCCGACCAGTGGTCAGGCGTTGACGGATTTCCGGCGCCTATGGGGTCATCAGGTCAACTGATCCGCGCTTCCCGTCCGAGCTGCCTTCCAGCCGGCGTCTTCTCCCTCTTCCGGTGGTGGGCCGGCCCCTCTGGTGAGCGTCCACTTGCGGGCTGCTTCACCCACTTCCCCGTCTCCGGTCAATAGGTACTACAACGCCAGTCGCTCGGCTCGTCTGCACTGATTTTGGACCGTTCCGGGCCCGAGCTTTGGCGTGCGCTTGGGGCCGTTCGGCGTCAGCCAGAACCCTTGGGCCCGGCGTTTCGGGTCGCCGGGTGTGTCGCTGGTTGCCGGTGGCGGCACATTCTGCCCCCGAGCGCCTGCCGCGAGCGGCGAGAACGGAAGGCGGTGAGGGTCCTCGGCGTCACGTAGATGCGGGGTGAGCGGGATGCGTCCCAATAGGTCGTCCAGTTTCGGCACCGGGAAGGGAATGGAGTTCCGGTCCACCGTGAACCGTCGCACGGGGCAGGATGCGCGGGTCCATGGGGTGCTCTCTGGCACCACTTGGGCGGTCACGAAGGTCGCCAGCGCGAGGGATAGGGGGAGCAGTCGTTTCACGGGGCATCCCTGGGCGAGGTCCGGTGCTTTGGGCGGAGTTCGCCTGGCAGGCGATACATGGTGTCGGGAAGCCAGCAAGCCCGCCAACCCCGACCCCTGGGGATCCCGGCACCATCCCTTGGGGGCGACATCGAGCGGCCCGCGCTGGAATATACTGGATGACTCCTTGAGAAAGGTGCAGACCATGCCTACTGTACGGATGTATAGTGGGCCGAACCAAGTGCAGGAAGCCAAATCCCCAGGAGCACGTAGCATGAGACGCAGATCCCTTCCCTTCACCCTGATCGAGCTACTGGTGGTGATCGCCATCATTGCCATTCTGGCCTCCATGTTGCTGCCAGCCCTGTCCAAGGCCCGCGAGAAGGCGCGGCAGATCAGCTGCACCTCCAACCAGAAGCAGCTCATCTTGGGGCACATGATGTATGCGGACGATTTCGACGAGATACTGACGCCCTACGCGGACAGAAATTGCGCTGCCGGCAAGACCATGTGGTGGGACCTGATTGGTTCCTACGTCCCCGACGACGATGTCCGCCGCTGCCCTTCCGACTCCAACGCCATTGGCATCGGTGTCAGCTACCCCCACACCCACCAATGCGGGAATGCCGCCGGGCGCAGCTTGGCCGCGCTGAAGGTGCCTGCCCAGACTATGAGCCTGAGCGACACCGTCTCGGCCCTCATCTACTGCCGGGTGAACTACCCGGCCGGGGTAACTGGGTACCCGACCAACCGCGTCCCCATGGACCGCCACGGCGACCGCGTCAACCTCGCCTACTGCGACGGACATGCCAGTTCGGTCAAGGCCCGGGTCCTGATCCCGCTGTCCAGCCCGACCAGCGGCCAGGCCAAGATCGACTTCGATCGGCTCTGGGGACACCGGGTCAACTGATTTTCCTCCCAGCTGAGGAATCAGGTTTGAGCAGGGACCCAGGTGCTGTGGTCTGGCTTCGCCGCAAATCGCTGCGTAGCCAGATCAGCGCCTGAGAAGCTGAGCATGAGCCTTCCCAGACAGATACGTACGCTACTGAAGCTCGCTGCTGTGGGTGCCGTTCTTGTGGTGGCTGCGGTCGTGACCTATGCCTATGCCATGCGGCAGCGCA
>Ga0233431_1006312_pt1 | contig 10760 bp, 12 predicted proteins | sample SI_118_April2016_FD_179867 | JGI IMG/M metagenome (GOLD analysis project Ga0233431, IMG submission 179867) | Seawater microbial communities from Saanich Inlet, British Columbia, Canada - SI_118_April2016_200_MG | ecosystem: Environmental > Aquatic > Marine > Inlet | place: Canada: British...
CGTTTGGTCCTGTGACCCAACGGTATCTTTGATCATATTCTGCTCTATGTGAATGCTTTCTTTGGCAAGTTGCTTCTTGCTGCCCATAGTGTTCCTTAAAGCGTAAAGCGCATTAAGAAAACCTACCGTAAAAGACGAACTGGATCCCATGCCGCTTCTTGCGGGAAGATCCCCATCATGATGAATTTCGAGTCCCCGGTCAAAATCCAGAAAACGCAAGGTCTCCCTGACTGCAGGATGTTGAATTTCTTCATAGTTCTGACACATCTCTACCTTTGAATAAACCAACCGGATTCTGTGCTCGAAAAAGGGCGGCAGATAGCGAAGCGTAATGTAGCAATATTTATCTATCGTAGTAGACATTACACTACCGCTGTTATTTAGATACCAGGCTGGATAATCGGTACCTCCACCAAAAAATGAAATTCGATATGGGGTTCTGGAGATAATCATAAACGGAGACCTTTAACTTCAGTTGCTGATTTCACAGAATTGTTCATCAATCTATCCAGCAGGTCGTATCTTTTGGAAAAAATTGCCCGCATCGGCATATGAAACAGGCGTGCCGATATCGAGAAAATCTGCCTTGCATGGGTATCCATAGAATCCTTGTGCAACCAGAAAGGGAAAAAAATTCTGCTCAAGAGAATACGGTTTGCCGCGAGGGATGTTTTCCAGCAATTTATTCTTAAACAGATAGATCCCTGCATTAATCCACCCTGGATCCGCCTTTCCGCCTTTTTCCTCAAAACTTTTAACTCGACTGTCTTCATCCAGAATTACCCTACCGTACCGGTTAGTGTTGGGCACCCTGGCCACAACCATGGCAGCTGGGACGTCTTTCAGAGAGAACCAATCCAGAAAGGCGTTGACGTCAGTATTGATATACGAATCCCCGTTCATCACCAACACGGGATCTGAATTGAGATGAGGAAGCGCAAGGCGGAGAGCCCCGCCAGTCCCAAGAGGGGCATCTTCCTGGGAGTAGATCATTCTCAACGACTCGTATTTATCACCCAATTGTTTATGGATCGCCTCGCCTTTGTATCCTGTGCATAGAACGACATGTCGTATGCCGGCAGTTTCCAATTGGTCAAGGAGGAACGTCAGAAATGGGCGTTTCAGTACTTCAGCAAGCACCTTTTGTGTGTCCGGTACAATGGAACGGAGTCGTGTGCCGAGCCCGCCCGCCAAAATGGCCGCAGAGATATGAGAATAATGAGATATGGGATCAAACATTTGCGAATTGATTCGGCTTGAGCATCCGGTAAGCCTTCAAAAGTTCCGTTATGCCGTCATCCAGGCTGTAGCCCGGTTTCCAGCCCAATGATTCGATTTTCTCATTACTCACCACATAATCCCGTTTGTCGGGATCCTCACCGATGGGAGCGGCATGTATATACAGGTCAGGCACATATTCTTTAATCTTTTCACAGAGCTGCCGCTTGGTCAGATTTGCAGAGGAAAGCCCGACATTAAAAGGCTCACCTTTCATCCTGACATAGTTACTTATGCCGAAAAGAAAGGCCTTTGTAACGTCACGGACGTGAATGAAATTGCGCCGAAAATGTTCTTCAAAAAGAACGATGAAATGATCTTTGTGAGCTTTATAGGTGAAATCATTTACCAAAAGGTCAAGCCGCATCCTTGGGCTGATGCCGAACACTGTGGCCAGGCGAAAAATAACTGCATTCCCTTTGTCAAGAAAGGCCTTTTCAATCTCAACCTTTGTTTTTCCATATTCTGAAACGGGTCTCAGAGGAGATTCTTCCGTGCAATAGACGTCCTGTTCACCGATACCATATCCGCTGTTGGTGTTGGGAAAAAGAACCATCTGGGATGGGGAGCATCCCTGTACAATATTCATATGGGCTTCATAATTAACAAGCCTCGTCAATGTCGGATTGGTTTTGCACGCGGGGGTTCCCACAATAGCAGCCAAAGGAATAATCACATCAAACTGCGGCAGAATTTTGTTGATCAAGGCATAGTCGCAGATATCACCTTTTACAAAATCGAAGTTAGAATTGGCAAAACACTCCAAAAGTGAAACCTGATTAAACATGACATTATCGATGACCGTTACTTCGTAGCCTTCGTGTAGTAGAGCGGGGACCAGAATAGAACCTATATACCCCGCACCGCCGGTGATCAAAATTTTCATTTTATCTCCTTTAGCCTTTTCCAAATAGAAATGAACACTGGGTATTCCTTTGCCTTCTGCGCAATCTCACTTTATATTTCTACCGAGCCCTGATGCCTCATTTAATCCTGTAGCCATAGCCACTCCCAGCACATTCCAAGTGGTTTCGTCTGCCGGTTTTTCTGGGTCATGAAAAGCGGTGAGGCTTTGCAGTTTGAGGTTGTTAAAGGAAAGCATCATGTCAAGTTCCATGGGAAAAAAATATCGCATGGTATGGTTTTCAGTGCTGTCCCTTACTACACTATTTGCTGATATTCTAAGAAGCCTATAGTCAACTTGACAGAGGTGGCGGGCGACATCCAGCGTTCCCGACGCCATTCGAATCATTTTTCCATCGGCAGTAGCAATCTCTTTTATCTTGTCGCCGGGACGTATGGCCAGAACTGCCGGGCCATACCACACGTCAAAAATGAATAACCCGCCAGGTTTCAGGTGTTTGCGGATAGTCCCCAGGGTGCAAATAAGGTCAAGATTGGTCAACTGGTAACCGAGGACGGCAAACATCATGATTACGGCATCAAATGATTCATCCAGTTCAAAGCAACGGACGTCCTCTTTTATAAATTGAGGGGCCTTTTTCAACTCTGCATGTTGAAGCTGTGCTTTGGCCTCTGCATATTTGACCATGTCAGATGACCGGTCTATGCCGGTTACCTTATACCCACGGTGGGCTAGCGGTATGGTATGGTTCCCGGTACCGCAACCAAGATCCAGGATGGTGTTGACGTTACCGCCGGCATGGCGCCGGAAGATTTCCTGGATCAGGTCGCACTCTGCTTCGTAATCCTTGTTTTCATAGAACAGGTCATAGTTTTCGGCATATACACTGCCGAATACTTGATTTTTCACTTCAGTCTCCTCAACAGATTAAACTATTTGAAATTCTTTGATCACGTCGTAGATATATTCTATCTTGTTCTCGCTGAGGCTGCTGGCACTTGGAAGGTAAAGCCCGTTTTCCGTAAGATTATCGGTTATTGGATAATAGCCGGAACAATCGCACCCAAATTTCAAAAGCGAGGGCTGGCGGTGCATCCCCACAAAAAACAGCCTTGTATCTACCCCTTTTTCTTTCAAGTGCTCGATCAACTGATCCCGCGATCTGCCATATAGCGCAGGGTTTAACAAAATACCATTCATCCAGAAAACATTCTCAACATCCGCCTGCTCCTCCTGCAGTATAATACCCTTTATGTCCTTAAGGTACTTTCTGTAGAGCTTCCCATTGTGCATTCTCATTTTCTTGTATTCATCGGCTTTTTCAGTTTGGGCCAGACCGATGGCGGCATGAATATTCGACATCCGATAGTTAAATCCGATGTCATTGTGGGTATAGTTACGCGGCGCATCAAGATCAAAACAGAGATTTTTATAATACAAGGCCTTTTTATAAAGATTATCGTCGTTTGTCACTACCATGCCGCCTTCGCCGGTTGTCAAATTCTTGTTGGCAAAGAAACTGAAGGCGGCGATGTCAGAAAGGCTGCCTGTCTTCTTCTCGTGGTACTTTGCGCCATGAGCCTCTGCGGCATCTTCAATAATTAAGAGATGGTGTTTTTTTGCTATCTTACGTATCGCATCCATATTACAGAGGTTGCCAAATATATGCACCGGCATGATTACTTTTGTTCGAGGCGTAATTTTCTTTTCGATTTTTGATGCATCAATATTCCACGTCTTTTCATCCGTATCCACAAAAACGGGCACTGCCCCAGTATAACAAACGGAAAAAGCAGATGCGATCATAGTAAAATTGGGGATAATCACCTCGTCGCCTTTCCCAACGCCGAGAGTTGTTAGCGCCAAATGAAGCGCAGCAGTGCCGTTGCATACGCCGACAGCATATTTTACGCCGCAATAGTCGGCAAAGGCTTCTTCAAATGCTTTAACGTACTTTCCCGATGAACTTATCCACCCTGTTCGGACAGCATCATTTACATATTCAAGTTCATTTCCGTTAAGGTATGGCTCGCAGACTGGGATCATGTTTTACCTTTCAAAGAGTGCTAAGGAAATCTGGAGCAAAATATTGTGTCACTGGCAAAATTAACCGATTCATTCCAACGAATCATTTTCAAATCTCGTTTTATCTTCTACCCCCAGATAGGGACCCTGCTTGACTTCAATTATTGATGTTTCTTCCAGCATCTCAAATGAGTGCCCGCCACCACACAATAAAATAACATCACCCGCTTCCAATATTCGATCTCCCAAAAATTCTTTATCAGAAGAATAAAGGTTTACCTTCAATCGCCCTCTGCGAATTATTAGTACTTCCTGGGTGAAAAAAACCTGTCTGCTCAGAAAATTATGCACATGAGGAGCGATTTCCTTACCCTTTGGATGTGTCATGGAGGCAACTTGCTGTGAGAAGCTTGGAGGCGTAAAAAAATGTATGCCCGGTTTGTCAAATTCGGCTCTGATAATCAGGGCAATCGGCTCAAGACCGTTGACGATATTTTCAATAGCCGGTGTTTTCATTTTTGTTTCCTCCTTTGGTAGAGTGTTGTCCCGCAAAACGATTTGTGGGTAGGGAAGGTCGCTGTTGAATTTTGTGTAATTCTTGAATATTCTTTCATTTTGCTTGTTCAAAAACCGGTAGCGGCACGCGATTTTTGTAAATAGATCCGATGAGGACATAAGGCGTAAAAAGCGCCATCCCGTATAGGAAGGGACGGAGGGGAACTGAATATCTGGGGAACGGAGCGCCGACTACGTGTATGAGCGTATAATACATGAGCAGGAGGGAACAAAACCGTGCTACCAAAAGTGAGCCTTGGGTTAGACGAATTCTTGTCAGCGGAAACCATGCCAAGAGACATCCAAACAGGGCCAACAGGGCTAATGGGTGATGGAACATGTACATCAGTCTATGGGTAACCCGAAATAATGGGTTGTGGAAATAAGGTGAATTCGAAACGGGATAAATAAACGCGTCACCCTGCCCCTGGATAATCTCCCAGTTCCAGAGAACCCTTGGTTTATTAAAAAGATACCATTTGGCGTGGCGCAAAGGCGCCTGCTCAAACCGGTATGAAATCTCTTTCATTACTGAAGAAAGGTTCCTCCCGATCTTTTCGGCTCCCGGATCATATCGGTATGGAAATCCCTTGCTTTGGGGAGCACCTTCATACATGAAATCGGGATAGACGCCGTGGTGCAGAAAGTTAACTGTTAGGCGGCTGTCCGTTGCAGTTCCCAACGTAAGCATGTTTCGTCCGATCCAGGGTAGAAGAACCACTGCAAAACCTATCAGCATCACACCCGAATAGCGGTGGCCTTTTTTCCACCCATAATGAAACAGCAGGAACAAGACCAGGATAAGTGGAAAGAGGAGAAGGCTTGGCCTGACCATGGTGGCATTCCCCATAACAATTCCCATGATAAACCCTGACCATAGTGACTGCTTTTTCCCGAATAAACTCACCATCCACCCCAAAGAAACCAGCAGAAAACAGAAGAGGGTTTCGGTCAAAATGTAACTGTTTGACACGATAAGATGGGGACTTAATGCCACCAAAAGGGCGGTTCCCAATGACCAGGGTGGAGGGAGACACCTCTTGAAAAGCAGAAATGTAAAAAGAATTGTGAGTGTACTGATTATGACCTGCGAAAACAAAATCCAGCTGATCATTCTTTTGTTCGGCAAGCCGTCAACAAAAAAGGTTAAAAAAAATGGGTAGCCGGGGGCTCTAACAGCATCCGGTTTCACCGGAGATTCAAGATCAGCGGGCTTGCCCGCTTGATGAGAGTAGGTATGCTTGTGCCTCAGGTTGTAGGCGTACATGAAATACTGGCCGGCATCTGCGCGCAACGGTTTGACGACTTCAGTATTCAATACGGATTCACATCTCAGGTAGAATCCTGAAATTATGATCAGTATCAGGAGAACAGAATTTGTGTACAGCTCCGCTCTTTGGGTTACAAAAACCATTCAGGGTTCCGAGTGATAGCCTATGACCAATATTTTTCGGGTTGTCAAAAAATGAATGCCTTTTCATTCTGATTTTTCTTTTTTGGCTTCCCAGATCAATACCCGCGGTTTTTCTTTCAGTTTCAGCGAGAACTCGGCGAATTCTTCCTGGGATAATACAAGTGAACGGATTTTTCTCTTGATATAACGTTCAGTTTTTCTACTCAAATCGTTCAGATGATACTGATCGATATCACCTACCAGCAACAGGTCGACAATTCCGGTGTCTTTTCCTTCAGCATAATCGTCGATCAAATATGCCTTTTCAAGGTCCCCCAACCGCGTCACAATGCTGTCGATGACCTGATCAATACCCATGGCTTTGCTCACCATGCTTTTGAGTTCCGGGAAGAGGGGGTGCTGCTCGTTTGCCTTATAAAGGATGTTGCGGCCTTTTTTTTCAGAGTTGAGTAGGCCGGTTTTGGTAAGCTGGTTGAGTTCTTCTCGAACGGAATTGGTGGAAACCTGAAATTCTTTGGCCAGTTCTCGAAGGTATGCCTGCGTTTTGGGGTTGAAGAAAAACCGAGTCAGAAGTTTTATCCGGACTTTTGAGGCGATGAGGCCTGAAAATAGGCTGTCCAATGGTCTCTCCATTATGAGTAGCAAAATTACTCATAACAGATTTGGAATGATTGTCAAGAATTTTTTAAAATGAATTCCAACCTAAAGCCTTTCATCCATCAGTTCGTGGTAACGGTGAGACCAGTCCTCTAGAGGATTAAACAGCTTAAGCTCTTTGCGTGGGTTGTATTTTGGCTTTGCGTTAATGTGATTCGGGAGATTCTTGAGCCGCCAGGTTCTTTGGAAATTCCTGAATGTCGGGGATTTGTTTAACTGAAGGGAAATCCTTTAACACGCCGGCCTTTTCCAGGTATTGGGTTTTCCCGATGACGATGATTCGAGCGTTTTTTTGCAGATTGCAGGCCGCTTTCAGCAGTTCAATTTTGATATCGATGGGCAATGTGAGATCGACGACCACCATGAGGAAAGAATCGACTTTGAGCGCATGCATGGCAGAGCCATGATTGGGATAGCGTATGGGCCTCATGTTGTGAGACCGGGCGTGGTGGTTCAGATAATGGGTACGATCAGGAGCGTCGCAGACAATTAAAACCCGCGTATTTTCCATAATGTTCTCCTTGAGGCGCGACGCGCCCTTATGTGCACCCTCAGGTGGGTGTGGTACAGGTGGTGGAAATCCCGGAAGCGGTATCGGGGTTTATTTCAGTTTCCGGGTGATCCCCATCCATTTTGAATCGGGATGATAAACTGCCATAGAGCGGTTTTATGGATAACCCCAGAAGAAACAGCGCGCCAGCCCATTGGCCCCATAGCGGCATAAATTCCGCCGCTTGCCCCAGGAGGGCCTGGGGGTGAAGACCGAAGGCCCTATAAATCTGATCCACCATGAGCCCGAAGAAAACGGCGGACAGGCAGATGGCCGTGAGATAGATGACTGTGGCCCGTTTTCCTAAGGTCCCCCAGAGCACTGTTAGAGACGTCACGTTGGTGGCTGGACCGGCCAGGAGAAACACCAGGGCAGCGCCCGGGCTGACCCCTTTTAGAATGAGTGCCGCTGCGACAGGGGTTGATGCCGTGGCGCAAATGTAAAGAGGAATCCCTACCGCGAGCATGAGCAGCATGGATGGCAGGCCACCCCCCAGATAGCGCGAAAACATTTCATCGGGGATCAGGGATGTAATCAGTCCCGCCAGGAGGATTCCCGCGAGAAACCAGCCGGCCATGTCGCCCCACACATCGGTGAGTGCGTATTTAAAGCCCGCGATGATTTTTTGTGTTCGGGTGTGGTGATTATTATGGTCTTCGGGCGGGCAGTTCTCCCCGTCGCAGCAGGCGTCTACGGGACAGGTGAGGTCTGCCGGAATTGACCCTTCATCTTCGGAAGGGCTCAATGTGTTTTCAGCTATACCGGCAACGGTCGCTGTGGTGAACGCTGCAACGGGCCTTGCCACGGTCATCACCGGGTCCAGGAGCGCATAGGTAATGGCCAGGGAATCAACGCCGGATTCAGGGGTTGATATCAAAAAAGCCGTGGTGGCGCCGGTGTTGGCGCCCTGTTTTCGAAGGGAAACGGCCGCCGGCAGCACACCGCATGAACATAAGGGTAAAGGAATACCCAGAAAGGCAGCCTTGAACACCGATTTGAATCTTCCCTGTCCCAATTGACGCGAGACGGTGTTGGGGTTCAGAAAAACACGCAGAAGGCCGCTCACAAGGAGTCCGAAAATAACATAGAGGGATGATTCCAGGAGCAGGTGCCACGCTTCAAGAAAAACGTTGATGACAAAGGTCATTTGATTTCAATCCTTTTGGGGTTACTCGCGCACGTGGGCCAGACCGATTTTGAGTAATTCAACCACGTGGTCATCGTTTAAAGAATAATATAGAATTTGTCCATCCCGCCGCTGTCTGACAAGATCCAGGTCTTTCAGGCGCCTGAGTTGGTGTGAAACCGCCGAATCGCTCAAACCGGTGAGCGCTGCCAGGTCACAGACACACATTTCCCCCCCTTCAAGGGCCATCACCATCTTAAGGCGGGTATTATTTCCAAGGACCTTGTAGGTAAGGGACAATCGCTCCAGATCTTTTTCAGGAATAGATTCTTCCCAGGCCCGTTTAACCCGCTCGAAGTGAACCACGTGAACCTGACACCCGTCTTCTTTTAGAATTTTGTTTCTGCGTTGGGTCATATATTGGCCTTTGAGTATTTGAGCATTTGTTCATATACGATAATATCCAGGCCCGTCCATGTCAAGGAGTTTGTGCATGATGTTCAAGATTGGGATGATAACGGGCCATGTGTTACGGATTAACCCTGAAGCGCTAAAAGGCGGATTCCCCGGCCTCACGTATTTTTTCCTGTTCACTCAGGTTCCTGGCTTTTTCAGTTGCCAGCATCCCTTCCAGGTTGTTCACATGGTAAATGCAGAAAAGATACTCGGGGTTGCCCAACCGGTCTTTGGTAGATGACACCACAAAGAAATCCTTACGATCTTTCCAGAAAAGGGTTTGGCCGTCTTTGTCTTTCCATTGGAACTCTTGAGGCGCGCCATATTTCTTTTTGATGGTTTCAACAATTGCGGCGGCATCGGGCCCGGCGGATATTTTAAAAAAGAGGGGGTTCCCCGTGTCATTTGAAAAATAAAGCGTTACATCTTTAAAGGGCGTTTCTTTTAGACGGGCGTAGCGGTACATGAGCTTGGTGGTATTGTGTTCGATGCGCTCACCTTCAGGCAGGTTCAGTTGACGGTTCAGTTGGAAAAGTTCGGGAAAATGTTTTTTGAAAAAGGCACTCGAATAAATGGTTAGATCGATGACGTTCTGCCGGCTGATGGCATCGGAACCGAGCTTTTTTCCCAGTTTCCTGCGTACGGCGCTCGAATAGTGCGAGTTAGCGCCCAGATCGAAGAAGGCAAATCCCTTTACAACTTCCGGTTGGATCGGTACTTTGGGGCTTTCGTTGCTGCAACCGAGGTTCAAGTATACCAGAATGGCGACGAGCCATATTACAAGATGCATCAACGGTTTGCGTTTATCCATTGGCGCCTCCTTTCTTTTTTGTGCCCGGAGTTGGAATGGGGATTGCTTCAGCGACCCGGCAGCAGTCTATTTCCCTTGCACCTTTTCTGCAACTTCTATATTTTATCGGACAAAGTTCGTCGGTTAAAAAAAAACTTTACAGTAGCAACACCCATCATGAAGGAGGAGACTTGAATGACGGATCTAATGGATACCATCAAGGGGAGGCGGAGCGTTCGGAAATATCAGGACAAAGGCATCCCGGAGGAGTTGCTCAATCAGATTCTGGAGTCGGTTCAGTGGGCGCCTTCCTGGGCCAACACCCAGTGCTGGGAAGTGGTTGTGGTGAAAGATGCGGGTGTTAAGGAGGCTCTTGCGGAAGCGCTGCCCAAGACCAATCCCGCCCGAAAACATTTTACGGAAGCGCCGGTGGTCCTGGTGTTGTGCGGAAAACTCGGGAGTTCCGGGTATTACGGTGGAAATGTGACCACCAAATTCGGGGACTGGTTTATGTTTGACCTTGGGCTTGCGGCCCAGAATCTCTGCCTCACAGCGCATGACCTGGGCTTGGGAACCGTTATTACCGGGCTTTTCGACCACGGCAAAGCAGGCGAGGTCGTGGGGCTTCCCGAAGGTTATGAGCTGTTGAGTTTGATTCCGCTGGGTTATCCGGCCCACGATTCCAAGGGGCCCAAACGTCGGGAAGTCAGCGATTTTACTCACTACGACAAATTTTGACGGATTGCTGAAGATTTCCAGGGGTTGACCGCGCCGAAACGCCTTTTGCGTGCATTAAAAAATTGGGAATATCCAAAATAATATACATAAAATTCCAATGTTTAGAGAGCGCTTGATATAAGGTGTGATGAATAGAAAAGATTGACAGATATTAAAATATAGTGATAATTAAAAACCTTAGGCGTTTTTTCCTGGGAATGGATGGGGAGAACCGCGAGCGGGCCAAGAAAGAAAAATTTTAAATGACGGGAGGCAGATCACCATGCTTACGGGCCGTCTTTTTTCATGGAACAAGACCAGGGGTTC
>Ga0233431_1006316_pt1 | contig 10758 bp, 10 predicted proteins | sample SI_118_April2016_FD_179867 | JGI IMG/M metagenome (GOLD analysis project Ga0233431, IMG submission 179867) | Seawater microbial communities from Saanich Inlet, British Columbia, Canada - SI_118_April2016_200_MG | ecosystem: Environmental > Aquatic > Marine > Inlet | place: Canada: British...
AGCTTTGTCAAGGCCTCGCATCATTGCAAAACCAAAGAGACTTATCCTCTAGAAGATAGGATGATTACCATCTGGATAAACAACCTCTACCACCAAACCTTCTTCAACCCAACCCAGTACCCAATCACGTTAGCCAAAAAATGCAAAAGAGGAGTCGCGATCAAAACAACAACAAAGACTTCCCAACCAAATGAAACAAAAGGCCACAAAAACAAGAACGCCCCGAGAATGAAGTCGATCTGATCAAACGGAAACCACACTCCCCCAGGCTTCACTCCTACTCGTCTCTTGAAAAATGACTTCACGCTATCCCCTATCAACGCCCCAAAACCAAACAAAGCCGCATAACCAAAAACCACCACTCCAAACGAATAATCCAAAATCACATATTCACCCATCCAGCCCTCACCAAAAACCCAACACTGCACCAGCAGCACAATCAGCGCCCCCACATACCCAGAAAACATCCCTCTCCAAGTCTTATGAGCCCCCAACCATCGCTCAGCAATCGGAACTCCTCCAGGCATCCCCATCTTCGCAGCAAAAACCGGCATCATGTTCGCAAGATATGCAGGTAAGATAAAATACAAGGATGTGATAATAAGCTCTAACATCTAAACCCATCCTATCATTCTCCCCTCGAAAAAGTAATATAAAGATGGCTCGTAGTCTCCCCCACAAACTTCTGGAAATAGTCCTGACTATTTGTGTGTTCGACCAACTCAACCTGATCAAACCCGCCTCGCTCAGCAAGCTGAGACACAAAATAAATCGACCCCGGAGAATCCAACTCAACATCCCAATACGCATCATAATCAAACCCAGCCACCACCTCAAAAGAAACCTCATCATATGCATCAGAAACTTCAGCAGTCATATAATGCGCAAAATCCACGCTCGCCACAAACAAAACATCCTTCCCAAACCGCTCCCCATACTTCCTTTCAAAATACCCAACCAACGCATCCAACTCTTCAACCCCAGCCTCCCCCTTCACAATCACAGGCAAAATCTCCGCCTCAGGGAAGAACCTCTTAATAAAATTAGCATGCGCATAAACCCCATGCTCAATCTCAAAATTTTCATTCGCCATCTGAACCAACCCGGACAAAAGCAACATCTCCAAGTCCTCACCCGAAGTCTCCAAATCCACCCCATCAAAAGTCTCATACGAACAATTGCACGTCTGAAAAACAGCCTCACCCACCTCGTAATGATTCGGCGACACAATCACAACCAACTTAGGATCCGCCACACGAGAAACCCCCCGATAAAATCGCGTCAACTCAAGAGCCGTAACCAAATGATGCGGCAAAACAACCCCAACCAAATCCTCAGCCAAATCATAAGAATCCTCCTCACTCAAAAACCGCTCCCACATCGCGTCGGTAGAATAATCGACACCATAAAGAACCGGCTCCCCGACCGAAACCGACTGCAAAACTGAGGACCCACACGCGCTCAAGCCTAAACTCAAGCACGCGCAGACCCCAACCAAAATTTTTAATAAAGCGCTCCGCCCCATTCAACAAGGGTAAATCCATTCCTATCAGCCCCCTTTTCCAAAACTTGCTCCTTCACACGAACCGGCTTGTCATAAACTTCATAGTCAAAATAAACACGAATCGAAGTATCAGGTGCAGGCGCAACCGTCAAAGGCGCATGCTCATCCAATTCCGCTTGATCAACAAACGAAATCACATAATATCCCTCATCAGAAAGCTGCTCCAACCAAAACTCTTTGAAATCAGCAATCTCATTTCGATTCAACCCAAGATAACTTAATTTTGCATCCCAAAACTTCTCAAGTCCATCATGCGAAACCAAGAACCCTTCCTCAGGCCTCTCCAAGTCAGCATAACCTTCCCAGAAAAGATAATCCCATCTAGACCCATCCTCCAAATTCACAATCGAACCATTCGGATAAGCAACAACCTCCCAACCATCACCAAGCTCAGGCTCAGAAATCGTCACCCCATATTCAGGCTCAGGCAAAACAGATACCTCCATCGCCCGCTCAGGATACAAATAAATAACTGGCTTTCCCATTTCAGCAGCAGAAGTATCTTCGTAGTAGAGAGTGATTATTTCCTGCATAGTCGCATTGCTACAATAGGCAGTAAAAGTATATTCATTAGCCCCAAGATCCAAATTCCCCCAATCGTGAGAAATACCATATTTAAAAGTTGTATCACCATAAGAATAATTCTGGAGAGTGTAAACATCATGAATATCAAACATTTGATTATCAGCAATAACCTTTATTGAAGAACAATTGCTAGAGGTCGTACCATAAACATAGAACGGCTGATCGTAGAAAACCGCCCCATCAACAGGAGACGTAATCTCTAAATCAGCATTTATCATAAACTCTGTCATCTCAGCATAAGACTTCGACGACTTATTCGTAACCTCCGCGTCCAATCTATAAATAATTTCCGCAACCTCACCCCTGGTCATCTCAGAATTCAATTCATGAATCGAGGTAGGAATCGTGTTTTTCTCCTCCAACTTCAAAACATAAGGCTCATACCAAGTATTAACGTCAGGATAAACGAGATAACCCATCGTCACCACAATCATCTTCGCCGCCTCAGAAAAAGTCACATACCCAGTTGGATCAAAAGTCCCATTTGGATATCCATCAACATACCCCTCCCCACTGCCATAACAAACATATTTCGAATACCAATCCGTCGGCAAAACATCAGAGAAACACTTCGAAGCATAAGAATCACTTATATCTCCCCCATTACGAGCAATCACAAGAATTTTTAGCAGTTCGGCACGATTGATCGGATCATCTGGACGGAAAGTCCCATCCGAATAACCACCAACGATATCATTTTCTTGAACATACATGATCGCATCATAGTTATCATGACCAGAACTTACATCCGTAAACGAGGCAAACGCCGTAGTAGACACAAGGAAAACCGCCACCACAGCAACGAGCGCAACCAAAGATTTCAAACCTTTCATAGAAATAAGGTTAAAGTTAAAACTAAAGATAATTCTACAACATTACCCTGTTGACCGCAAACTTTTATAAACCCCCTCTGCATCAAACCCATACTTCTTGTACAAATCAGCCGGCTTCCCCGACTCACCAAACGCATCCTTCACACCAATCTTCACAAGTCGCACGCCAACACCTTCTCCAGCCAAAACATCAGCAACCGCACTTCCCAATCCACCAATAGTATTGTGATCCTCAGCCGCCACACAAACCTTCGCTCGCCCAGCCCCTTCCAAAATCGCATCCTCATCAATAGGTTTCAAAGAACTCATATTATAAACCAAAACTTTTTTCCCATCCTCTTCCGTGAGCTTCAACGCGGCCTCCAAAGAAGACCCAACCAAAGCTCCAGTCGCAAAAACACAAAGATCAACTTTTCCCGGCTTAGAACCAGAACCTTTCCCCGAATCAAAAAGCACATCCGCCTTCCCAAACTCAAAATTACAAGGTCGCTCGTCCGAATAAAGCAGAGGTGTCCCCTGCCTCAAAACCCTCAAATAAGTAGGTCCATAATCATCGACTATCTTCTCCATAACACTCAAAGCTTCTACATGATCCGCAGGCTGCACAACCTTCATATTCGGCAACGCACGCATGATCGCGATGTCTTCCAAAGCCTGATGCGACGCCCCATCCTCTCCAGTCAAAACCCCAGCATGTGATCCAAGAATTTTCACATTCAAATTTGGATAACAAATCGAGTTTCGAATAATTTCCCACGGCCGACCAGTCGCAAAAACAGAAAACGTACAAGCAAAAGGAATCTTTCCGCGAGTTGCAAAACCAGCCGCAGCCCCAAGCATATTTTGCTCAGCTATCCCCATGTTGAAATGCCTCTCCGGAAACTCAGCCGCAAACTTTGCAGTCTGCACGCTACACGACAAATCCGCATCCAAAACCACAATTCCTTCCCTCTTAGCCCCCAACTTCACCAAAGCCTCACCAAACGACTTACGAGTCGCTTGCTTCTCCAGCTCACCTTCTAATTTTATGTGATAATTTGCCATTTTTTTGTAATTGTTTCGTACTTCTCCCGAACTCGGCTACCCCTTTTACTTAAGTCCGAACTCCAAGGTAAATTTCCCCTTCACCCACTCCCCCTTCACATAAGTCGTCGCAAAATTCCTACTATCTATACTTCCTTCTCTATTATCTCCCAAAACAAAATACTCACCTTCTGGAACATTGTAAACAAATCCTTCCCCATCCGCACTCAAAACAATATCCTCAAAAGAATCCACTCGCGTCTCCCCCCGAACATAAGGTTCACTCAAAACCGACCCATCCACAGAAACCCGACCGGCCTTAATAACAATCTCATCTCCACCAACACCAATCACCCTCTTTACAAAAAGCTCACTCTCCAAATCAAACCCATTGTCAAAAGAAAAAACAACAATATCCCCACGATCAACCCCTTCAACCTTCGCTTCATAATAACTCGCATAAATCATGTCACCATCATAGAAAGTCGGCATCATACTCGCACCATTAATAATCACAGGAAAAGTAAGTAAAAGTTTCAAAAAACCAATTATCCAAGAAAAAGAACCCATTAATTTTTTTTAATTACATTTAAGCTCCGCTTCCGCAACCTTCATCTCCTCTTCACTCAAAGCAACCCCATGATATTCAACCTTGTTCTCAGCAAAAGGAACGCCCTTCCCCTTAACAGTATGACACCATATACAAACAGGCTTTCGCTCCTCAGCCCGCGCCCTGCGTACAGCATCAATCAACTCTTCAAAATCATGCCCATCCACAACTTCAATAACTCTCCATCCAAACGCAACAAACTTATCTCGAATAGGCTGAACATTCATAACCTTCTTGCACGACCCATCGATCTGGAGCCCATTGTTATCAACAATCGCAATCAAATTATTCGACATATAATGCGCCGCACTCATCGCAGTCTCCCACACAATCCCCTCCTGCAATTCACCATCTCCAAGGACCACAAAAACCTTCTGATTCTCCTTGTCGAGCTTCAAGCTCAACGCAATTCCATGTGCCACAGAAAATCCCTGACCAAGCGATCCAGTCGAAACAGCTATCCCAGGAATCTTCACAACAGGATGCCCCTGCAACAAAGCCCCCGCCTGCCTCAAATGATCAAGCTCACTCTTATCAAAAAACCCTTTATCAGCCAAAATAGCATACTGCGCCGGCGCCCCATGCCCTTTAGACAAAATCACATAATCTTCCTCCTCAGCCCCACCCGCGTAATACAAAGTAACCAAAGCATCCATCAACGACATCGACGAACCCGTATGTCCGCTTCCAGCTTTTGATATTGCTTTCAAAGCAGCAATCCGAAGCTCGGATGCCTTTTTTTCAAGATCCTTAATTGAGAGTTCTTTCGCCATAGCGAGAAGAATATATCACAATTACCTACCTTTCAAAACCATAATGCGCATAAAGCAACCCCGGGTAACTAAAACTAAAAATTGTTGACACTAAACCCTCCATTCCAAACCATTCCTCTGGCGATTATAATCAAGCCCAGAACTAAATAGCTCCTCTGCAAGATCCTCCATAAATCCAGCAGCCCTCTTCAGGCCAGGATCATCATAGAGAAACGCATCCCACTCCTCCATATACTGACCAATCCCAAAATCATGCATCTTAGAATTCAAAACATCATCCTCAAACTGTCCATAAGCCATAATTGTATTCTCAATCTTCTCAGATAATTCAGGATACTTATCGATAACCTGCTTAGCCATATCGACTAAAGAAAGCGCATAATCTATGTAATCTTCATCATTTACAAAACCCTTCCCTTCCTCTAAACGAGCAACCCTCTTTTTATAAAATTCCGGGGCATACGAACCCAAAGAATCAATATCCAGCGCAATTTGTTTTTGCTCCAACTCCTTTTCCTTAATTTTTCCCAACTTTTGACTTAACTCATCAACAGGCAAACCAGCAAGTTCATTCAACTCTATCAACATAGTCAAATCAACAAATTCAGAGGGGAAACCAACCCCCATCGTCAACTTAGCCCAAGTATCAAAATGTGGGTATTTTAAATTTTCATCAACCATTTTTAAAAACACATCTTTGTAATCAGAGAGTTTAAATCCATACTTCCTTACAAGCTTAGAAAACCTAGGATAAATCAAAGATTTCCACACAATCATAAGATCCAAATAATTCTGCCACACAATCTCTCCTTTATATTTCAAGTTCACCTTGCCAGTCTTTCCAGAAGTCTCTTTATCGATTTTCAGATCTCCACCAAACCTCTTCACACCATCCAAAAACCAAATAGCATATGGATTCGTTTCATCCGACAAAATTGCATGAGCCTCTAGATCAGACATACCCGTCGCCTCCAAAAAACCAACAGCCTTTTCATACAAGACTATTTCTTCATCCTGCTTCAACAAAGATTCTCCAACAGACCCAGAAGCCTTCGTCCTGTCTATCTTAGGAGAAAACTCGCCTCTTTCGACAGAACCTCTCTTCTCTACAAATGAACTCCTAGGCCTATCAACCATTCTTATTTATTATTTGTTTTTTACACTTGATTATACCACAAAGCCACCCGTCTCGCAACTCCACCAAGCCAGTCAACAAGCCTGTTTACCACAAAAGTGGCAAGCTCCGCCTACCCCCTTTCATCCTCAGCATAAACATGCATGTACTCAGATTTGTCGTAAGAGTGCAAATCATCTTCCTTGAAGAATCGAGAAACCTCAGCTTCCGCATTTTCAATAGAATCAGACGCATGAACCACATTACAAGCAACACTCATAGCAAGATCGCCTCTAATAGACCCAGCTTCAGCTTCACGAGCCTTGGTAATTCCGCACAACAATCGAACCGCATTCACAACCTCAAGCCCTTCCCAACACATAGCAACAACAGGTGTACTCTGCATAAATTTCGCAAGTCCACCAAAGAAAGGTTTGTCCGCAATATGAGCATAATGTTCACGCAAAAGCGCCTCCTCCAGCTCCATCATCTTGCATCCAACAAGCTTCAATCCCTTCTTCTCAAATCTAGAAATAATTTCTCCCATCAATCCACGCTGAATCGCATCCGGCTTAATCAAAACAAGTGTTCTTTCTTTTACATCTGACATAATAATTTGGTTAAATATTTTTGAATGACTCAAGTTCAAATTAAACCTCCCGAACTTAAGTAGGACCATTAGTTAAGTCCGAACTTGGCGCCATTCTACACCACTAAAAAAACCATCTCAAGGGTGAAAACCTATAACGAAACTTCAATTCCTACTAAACATCTTTTTTTGTCTCCCCAGTATCTTTCTTTTCTTTCAGCTTCTCTTTACCATCATCTTTAGAAGCCATGTATTCACCATAGGACCCTCTCTTGCCACCCGTCGAACCACGAGCTATATCAAAATCCACCTGAACTCCTTTTGCAAAGACAGTCCCTTCATCTAAATACTGACCACCAGCAAGCCTAACCCTTCTTCCATTAGGACCCCCAGCCAACTTTTGACCTGATACAAATTCAATAGGTTGCCCCGTCTCCAGATCAACTAAGTCAAGTTTATCTTCGTTAACTAATTGAACAAAACCTCCAGCAGGTATAGTCAAAGTCAATTCTTCGTCGGTACGAACAGATTGAGAATCTTCAAACTCAACAGTTTCCTTCAAGGTACTATCCCCTGAACTAAGCCTCAAATCATCCAAAACTCTTTTTTTCCTAACTTTTTTAGATTCTTCAGTAGCATCACCTGTCAAATCAGTTCTATAACCGCTCAACGTCCCCATCCAGTCCTTAGCCTTTTCGCCCATTTCAGGACTCTTGCTTGATATAATGCCAATAACTTTTTCCGTGTCTTTTTTGGCAAATTTGAAACCAAACAAACCACAAATCACCCTTCCTATATAATTATTTCCACCAACAATCCCTCTAAGTTGCTTGTCCATCTCAGCACCCTCCTTGGTTGGATCAATCACACCCAATAATCCCAAGACAGTGGTCACCAAACCAGCCTCTCCTAATTCTTTCATCCCAGCTTCAATCTCTTCTTCCTTAGGATCAACCTTTTCAGGAACCTTACCTCCCTCAGTTACTTTCACATCCAAATCACCCTTATCAACAACTGAAACATCATCAAACGTAAAAGTCTTGCGCTCCGTCAAAGCATCCAAAGTTCTTACCTTTAATTTCCCAGCAATCTTTGCAACTAAATCACTTGCAAACATACTCGCAACATCATGATTCCTACTTAAACCACCTACAACATCCTTCAAATCAGCAGATTTCCAAAAATCATCACTTACAAGAGGCGAAACATCGCTAATAATACTTTGCTTCGCAGCTTCATGCACTCCTTCATAACCAACTTTAAAACTCTTTGGCCCTTTATAAGATTCAACAATTTTTTTGTAAATCTCCTTCCTCTTGGCTACAAGCGAAGTAGCAAGACTTTCTTTCTTGTCCTTAGAGGAAACTAAACCCTTCAACCCTTCAGTCATACCATCCAAAGTAGTTTTCATATCTTCCAATTGCTTCTCTCCTGGTAACCCACCTGGAATTCCTTCTCCTGTCATAACTAATAAATTAAATTATAAATCATATAATTATACCAAAAAAACACCGAAAACTCAACCCCGTAGAGTCAAACCTAATACTTCAACAACCTCTCAAACACCTTCGGATCAGAATATGGTCCAATAATTGCCATTTTCAATCGAGAAGAGTCACCAAACAAATCAGCAGCAACCCGTTCCACATCCGCCAAACTCACAGCATTAATCTCCCTCATTATCTCATCAGGAGTCATCACATCTTTATGAAGCAATTCAAACTTCGCAAGCAGATGAGCGTATTCTTCACTATCCTCCAGGCTCAAAATCATCTTTCCCTTCAAGAAACTCTTTGCCTTAGCAAGCTCATCAGCATCGATTTCCCCAGCCTTAGCTATCATGCCGTACTGCTCAACAATCTTTTCAACAGCCATCTCAGCTCTCTTTATATCAACACCAGCTGTCGTCGAAATCAAACCAGTATCCACGTAATCGTCAGTATTAGTCCTTATATAATAAGCAAGTCCATGCGCTTCACGAACATTCAAGAACATCCTACTACTCATATTCCCACCAAGAATCACAGACAAAAGCTTCAAAACCCAATGATCAGGATGCGTCTCTGAATAAGCCTCAACTCCAATAACCAAATGAGCCTGCTCCGTCTTCTTCTCCTTCAAATGCACACGAGGAGCATCACCGATAAGAGGTGAATATTTCTCAAAATCATAAGCTTTCTCCCCTCTTTCCATAGCAAAAAACTTCTCAACTTTCTCCAAAGCTTCATCATGAGCAATATTCCCAGCAACAACAACAACAGTATTATCAGAAGTATACAATTTTTCCTTATACTCAACAAAATCTTCGTGATTAACCCTTTCAATCACTTCCTTTTCACCAATCTCATCCCAGCCAAGAGGCTGATCACCAAACATCAAATTCTCATAATTCCATCCGATCTGATACATTGGCGTATCTTGATACATATTATATTCCTCCAAGATCACTCCCCTCTCCTTATCAATCTCATGTTGATCAAATCTAGCGTGAAGCATCATGTCAGACAAAACATCAAAAGCCGTATCCACTTTCTCAGAAGCAACTTTCACATAATAACCCGCGTATTCCTTTCCGGTAAACGCATTGAAGTCCCCTCCAACAGAGTCGATCGCTCCACTAACAGCCTTCGCGTCTTTGTATTTTTCAGCTCCCTTAAAGAACATATGCTCCAAGAAATGCGAAATTCCGCTGATCTCTTTGTTTTCGTATCTGCTTCCAGCCCCAACCAAAACCAAAACCGTCACCGCTTTGGTGCTTTCAAGCTTATGGGTCACGACTCGAAGTCCGTTTGATAAAGTAGTCTTTTTCATTAGGAGAAATCTACCACTACCATTTTAAAATATCAAATGATATATTTGTCAGGCGCTCGCCCAAAAAGACCCCGCCCAAAACCTATGAGAACCTACAGCCCAAAAACTCCAGTAAACAAAATCACATTCCTCCAGATAGGAGCGGTTCTTCTCACAACAATTTTAATCTCACGACTTTTCTATCTTCAAATAATAAAACACAGTGAATTCCAAGCAATAGCTGCAAAAGAACACTACGGATACGTAGAACTCCCAGCGCGAAGAGGCGAAATAATAATCACAGATTACCACTCAGGCGAAGAATTCTTGCTAGCAACAAACATAACTCTCGAACTCTTATACGCAGATCCATACCTGGTAGAAAATCCACAAGCAATCGCAGAAACTTTATCCCCACTGCTTTTTGACCTGGAAGAAGCACGCGAAGACGACGACAAAAGAATTTCCGAAGCAGCAAAAAAACTCCCACCAGAATTAACGGAAGAAGAAATAGAAGAGATTCTCAAAGAAAAAACCGACGAGGAAATGGCCATAGAATTCAAAACAGAAATATTCGAAAAAGTAGCAGCAAAAGTACGACCAGAAATCCTACTCGCAAACGAACTGACTCAAGAACAAATAAACGAAATCAATTCATATACAGTGGCAGGATTAGAGATAATTGAAGACTCCCTGTACGCACATCCACCACTAATGACAAACAAAGGAGCGGCCGCCCTACACTTGGCCCCAATCATAGAGATCCCAACAAGCAGACTCGAAAAAATCCTAGAAGGAATAAATAGATACACAATCCTGAGCCGCAAACTCGACCCAGATGTTGCAAACCAAATCCATGATCTAATCTACGAAGACC
>Ga0233431_1006317_pt1 | contig 10753 bp, 9 predicted proteins | sample SI_118_April2016_FD_179867 | JGI IMG/M metagenome (GOLD analysis project Ga0233431, IMG submission 179867) | Seawater microbial communities from Saanich Inlet, British Columbia, Canada - SI_118_April2016_200_MG | ecosystem: Environmental > Aquatic > Marine > Inlet | place: Canada: British...
GGATGCCAGCTTTAGTTAACATGGCTGATGTGTAAGCTCCGATCCCTAAAAAAGCAGCGTGTCCTAAACTAATTTGTCCACAAAAACCCAAAATCATATTAAGGCTTAAAGCACCGATCACGCTGATTCCCATGATGGTGAGTAAGCTTATTTCGTATCCCATTCCTTACTCCTTAGTAAATAACCCTTTGGGTTTTATCATTAAAACAATAATCAAAAATGCAAAAGCAATGGAATCCCGATCAAAAAAATCACCCAGGTAAATGGTTCCAAAAGATTCAGCTAAACCAATAGCCAAAGCTGCTATCAGAGTGCCCCGAACGTTACCTAAACCACCCAAAACAATAATTGCCAGGGCCTTATAGCTGGGGATACTTCCCATGGTGGGTTCCACCAAATTATTGGTTAAACCAACCATGGATCCCGCCGCGGCCGCCATCATTGAACCAATAAAAAAGTTCAGATAGCGTACTTTTAAGACATCAACCCCAAATGACTCAGCCATTATCGGGTCCGTGACAGTGGCTCGCCAGGCGATACCGATCCTTGTGTATTTAGTAAAAAGCGATAAACTACTGATTAATACTAAGGCCAATATCAAGGAAATAATTTCACTTTGTCTTATGAAGATACCGTAAAACTCGATCGTTCCTTGTAAAGGAGCAACCGTATAGCTAAGACCATTGGCTCCGAAGAAAATCCGATACAACTCCTCCATACCAATGAACAGACCGATCGAAACAATTAAAGCAACAACAGGAGGTTTATCTAAGATAGGTTGATAAAAGAGGCGGTAAACAGCCATTCCTACGATTCCCACAATGATCATTGAACCGACAATGCCCAGAGAAAAACTGCCAGAGGCTTCTGTGATCAACAAGGCACAGTAACCTCCCAGGGCATATAATCCGGCATGGGCGATATGTAGTATCCTGAGGAGACCGTATACCATGGTTAGTCCAATGGCTATTAGGGCGTATACCCCACCTTGAATAAGACCTTGTAATATTAAGTCAATAAATAACATGAAATCTCGTTGTTGATTGATGGATTAGTATCTGAATTGCAGAATCCAGTGGACTTCATGATTGATGGGGTGATCCCGAAATCCAAACCCACTGGAGTTTTAACTGGCAAATAATCCGAAAATTATTATTTTTCCGGTGGCGCTAACAATACTGGATCATGAATAATGGAGTGGTAGTGAAAATGTGCACCTCTGACGACCTGAACCTGAATATCTTTAATCAGTTCACCCAATTTATTAAATGAAACCTGACCACTTGAACTCATTATGTTGATCTGAAACAAGGCATCCTTGATAGCTGCTTTATCAAGGCTTCCTGCTTTTTTGATGGCTTCGGCGGCCATTTGCATGGCTGTATGTCCTGTTGATGCAACCATATCCACTTTATGATCAAATTTTTGTTCAAACTCTTCAATAAAATTTTTAGTGGCAGGTTCCTGGGAATCTCGGTTCAAAGAAGTAGTAATGATTACGCCCTCAGCTGCTTTTTGAGCAATTTCAATGAAATTTTGAGAATCAAAACCATCGATGCCAATGATCGGTACTTTGATACCGGCCGCTCTGATTTGGCTCACCAACGGTCCTGCTGTGAAAAAATAACCGGTGGCATAAATAGCTTCAGGATTATCGGCTTTAACTTTTGCGATGATGGAACCAAATCGGCGATCCTTGATTGAATAGGAATAATCATTCAGAATTTTGACCCCATATTGAGCGGCCTTTTCAACAAACCCATTGGCTACGGAGACGCCAAAGTCATTGTTTAATCGGATGACAACGGCAGTTTTTTTCTTTAGAATTTCACCAACTAATTTGGCACCACCTCTTCCCTGGACGACACCCATCATGTTGGTTCGAAATACATAATCACCGGCTTTAGTGATTTCCGGATGAACGGCATAAGCAGCAATATAAGGAACCTTAGCTGCTTGATAGATTCCAGCTGCTGCTCTGGAAGCGCCTGAATAACTGGCTGAAATACTTAAGGTAACATTATCTTTTTCAATTAACTTTGTAGCAATCGGTACTGAATGTTTAGGAGATGCCTGGTCATCATAAACCACCAGTTCCAGTTGTTTACCTAAAACACCACCGGCAGCGTTAATTTGGGACACAGCCAGTTTAACACCGTTTAGGGAAGACTTTCCGTCAGCTGCTGCAAAGCCGGTCAATGGCGCATTGACCCCAATCTTAATGGTATTTGCTGCAAAAATGTTTGATGGAAGCAGTGATCCAATAAAAAAAAGAAATATCCCAATGGAAAATACTTTAGTTTTCATATTAATACCTCTAGTATCTGTATCATTATTAAAAAGTAGGAAATTTAGAAACATTTTTATATTTATTTTTTTGCCATATTTGCTTGATATTAAAATCAACACAAATAAACAGCCTTTCGTATTGTAACCTCCTAAAAAATTGTTGTTTCTATACCCCCTTTTGGTTGGAAACATGTTACCTCAAAAATTAAATTTGGGGATAAGCCAAATAATGCATTAAGATGAATATGGAATCAAGAGAGTAGTTAAAAAAATTTACCGAAAACCATCATGAAAAAAAAATGACACTTGTTACCATAATGAAAATCACCTGCAAGTGATTCATATCAAAGTAATAGTATTAATTAAATTAACATTCGAAAAAAGAAATGGACTGGTAGAGGTAAATAACTTGCTGCTTGAATTAGGATTAGGGTGTGCTATTAATGAATTTATGATTTTCAAAATAATGGTCTTTTAATCGGATCTTGTAAAAAATATCAGTATTGAGGTAAGTTAGTTCATAGTTTTTTCGAAGGAATACTTTATTATTTATTATATTAGCCAACGGGAGTAATATGGAAGATCTCGCTAAACAATTGGAAGAAAAGGAAAAGCAATTGAAAGACCTGAAGGATAATAAATCAGGATCATTTTGTGTTAACGAGCATGGTTCAAAAACCAACATGGAATTTGAAATGAAAATTGAAGAGATAGAAGATGAAGTAGCAGAGCTCAGAAAAAAAATTGAAGACCAATCATAAACTGAGCGTTTAGTAATTAACCACTCTCTGCTTAAAACTTTGTAGCATATCCTATGATAAATTCCTTACGATTATAGCTATAATAGCCGTCGACATCATCCTGGTGATGTGAATTAAGAGTTATATAAGCATTTGAGGTTTTATTAATGGTATATTGCCAGTTAAGTTTATAATCCGTTGTTCTTCTTTTTCTTAACTCTCCCAGTGAATTGGTTTCCTTCGCATAGGTTCTATTCGATTGGCTGGCATTGATGGTTATTTTCTGATTACTTGTGGGTTTATAACGAATCTTCCCTCCCGATGTTTGTTCTTTATAACTCCAATAGTCTGCATAGGTGTCCTTACTTTCAAACAATTTAAAATAAGGTGTTATAGAATAGTCGGTAAATAAAAAGCCAAATTTTAGAGAATTGCTTGTATCCACCAGTATCTTATCTGTTCCTGGAACCTGTTTCCCGTATGCATTTTCAGCCTCATGAGTCGTATATTTTTTGGTCAGTTTTTTATGGGAAACTTTTAATTGATAATCTTTATCGAAAAGCTGTGACCAGGCTAACCTGTATGAATCTTCATCTCTGTCCAGGCTTTGAAAAATCTCGACTTCCTTATAGTCTTTATGATAGTTTTTTATGTCAAAATAAATATAAGAACCTTTTTTAATCTTGTATCTATAGCTGATAAAAGTTCCCGAACTCGTATATTTATATCGCTGCGCCAATGGACTTTCCTTTACCTTCGTGACACGACTTGTGCCAGTCCCACGATGCAGATAGTTATAATTGCTTGTTTCGATTTGATAGCCGAAATGCCAGCGGTGACCTTCAAAGCGACCTTTATATCCCCGTTCAAAATTTACAACATTGCCATTAGCGTCTTTTAACTTTTCATTGCCGATAAATTGAGTTTCTTCCAACTGAAGTTCTATAGCAATACCATGATTCTTTATAAAATTATATTGTCCACCAAAAATTGCAGATGGATTAAGAAAGAAAGCACTTGTGGGTGAGGTGGTGGTCCAGTTACCGGTTTCAGGGTCGACGTATTTTTCTGAAGGTGTTCTAAAGGCATTGCTTGTGTAAACCAAGGGTAAGTCAAATTTAACAAATACTTTAAACGATTTGTCGGGTTTTTTCCTACTGTCCACTACTTTTACTTTCTGTTTTGGTGCCAGATCCTGTTCAGGAATATCCTGGTTTTTCTTGCTATCATTCAAAGTGTCTTCTTGTCCAAATGCCTGATTCAATCCCAGGTTAATGAAAACAAGAATTATTAGTATTCGAAGGTTTAATTTTTTAAGCATAGGTCTTTCCATTTTTGGTTGTATTGGTTCATTGCGTACTTCTTTGCCAATTTTAAAGCACTACAGCTGTTCGGTTTTATTCTTAGTGCTAATTTGAGTTCTTGCTGTCCTTGCTTTTTTCGTCCTTTTAAAGAGAGTAAAAGTTTGGCATAGTCCAATCTGGCGGAAAAGTAACCGTTATTCAATTCTAACGCTTCTTTGAAAGTTTTAATTGCCGGAGTAAATTTCTTGTTTTTTGTATAAGCATTTGCTAATCGTTTTTTGATGAGAGCCATAAAATGATGATCCTCCTGGTCCGAGTATTTTTCAGCATTTTTAAAAGCTTTAATTGATTTGCGGTATTGTTTCATTTTGAACAGAGTGATTCCATATCGATACCAATCCAGATCATCAAGTGGTTGTAAGCTAAGGGTGAGTTGATAATATCGGTCAGCTTCTGAATAATTTTTTAATTTGTCTTGGACTTTTGCCAGATACTTATAAGACCGATAAGGATTACTGACAAATTTAATGGAGCTTTCGAGGTATTTTGCCGCCTCAGTAAGCTGATCTTGTTTTAATAAAGCAATACCTAGTCGGCGAAGATAAAGTCCATCGTTTGGGTCCAATTTTAATGCCTCTTGATAATAGTAAATTTCCCTGGTGGAATTTTTATTTCGTGAGAAGTATTTTGCTAAACGGCCCAGTACTTTTTTATTATTAGGCTCCAATCGTAAAGCGGTTTGATAAGCCTCTAATGTTAATTTACCTTTTCCTAGGATTAGATAGGTATCCCCCAGTTCCAACCAGGCTTGGGGGTAGTTTCCCCCTTTTTTTTCAATGGCATTGATCATTAATTTAGTGGCTTCAGGATAATTTCCAAGTTTTAATTCTGTTTTGGCTACCATTAATACCAGTTCCCAATTATTCTGGGATTCTTTCATCATCCAGCGATAATGTCGCAAGGCTTTAGAATAAAGTTGTTGAGAAAATAAAATTTCTGCTAACTTTGCTCGAAGCTCTTGATGATAGAGATTTAAAGAAAGTGCTTTTTCAAAGGTTTTGATGGCTTCGGATTTTCGGTCCATTTTTTCCAGTAATATTCCGTAATTATAGATCCCTTTAAAATAACCTGGATATTGGGTTAAAAGTTCTGCATAAATCCTTTCTGCTTCCTGGAAACGGTTCATTTTTCTGTAAATTATCGCTTTGTTGAGAGTGACCTGATAAAATTTGGCATCAAGAGCTAGTGCTTTGTTAAGTTCAATCAATGCAAGTAGGTACTCTTTTTGACGAGCATAAAGGTTTCCAAGTTTAAAATAGATATAAGGATGAATTTTATTTGGAGTTTTTCCTAATACCTGGTTGATGAGAGCTAATCCCTCAGGGCTGCGGTTTAGATTAATCAGTGTGAGTGCCTTTGCCAAATCGGGTAAGTATCCATTTTGGGTTTCAATTACCTGATTCAGATGTGATAAAGCTAATGGATATTGGTCATTAATTAATTTCATAATGCCCAAGTTGTAATGAAGTGTAGATGTTATAAGTGTCGATTCTTTTTCTTGACGTAGAGGTTTGATGAGCATTGATGCCATTTTTTTTGCATCGGTGTAGGCGTTTTGTGCCAGTAAGTTGGCAAAAAGATTATTTTGCTCCACCAGATCAAATGAAGTGCTGTTTGCATAATATAGACTCAATTTTGACAGGAGTTCCTTCTTTTTCAAAGTGGGCTGATTTGATAGTGACTTTTCGTTCAGAAATAAGGGGCGTAAAACCCGAATAACTTCATCAGTACCACGTTCTGCTGTATTGGTTGATTTTGGAACTTGTATCACCAATGGTTGTTTGGATTTTTCCTCAATAGAATTATGTCCCCAAATTAAAAAAAGACTCAATAAAATAAAGCCCACTAGCAAAGGAATAAACGATTGAAACAAATTCTTTATCATAAATGCTCCAGGATTCCTATCTGGTTGGCATTCTGGATTTCAAGTCCCGGTCTAGCGTTAAACTCTATCACCACCGGTCCGTCATTTTCTTCCAATATCAAATCGATGCCAATATATTTCAAAGGGCACTTTTGTGCGATCAAATTGGAAATCTTAATCAATCGATGCCAATCAGGAATTTGAACCCCGATTAAAGGAGCATCGATATCCGGATGTTTTGTGATCAAATGATTTTTAAAAATCGCTTGCGTAGTAATTCCCGATTTGAGATCCACACCAACTCCTATCCCACCTTGGTGCAAGTTTGCTTTGCCGTCAGAGGTTTTGGTTGGGAGTCGTAGCATCGCCAGTATCAATTTTTCCCTGGCGAATAGGATTCGGATATCTGCAAACCCACCATAACTGAGCGCTCTGATTCTGGAATCCGGAATGAGTTTTTTTTCGATTAAAGCGTGGTCCTGATGGCCCATACTGAATTTTCCAAAAATTATCGAAGCGATGAAATATTTCAGTTCTGAAGGGTTGTATTGTTTACCAGATAAGCTTCGATATTTTCCTTTTTCAGATTGTTCTAAGATCAGGATTCCATTTCCACGACTACCTTTTGCTGGTTTGACTACAAAACTGGCATAGTTTTTCAAATCATCAACAATATTTCTGAGATCATACAGTCCTCTATAAATCTGATAGGTCTGTGAGGTTGGTACTTTTATACAATTTAGAAAATCTTTGGCCTTGATCTTATCATTCGCCAATTGATAATCAAAACGGTTGTTTAATTTATATATCAAACGAAAGTTTCGATGATTCAAACCAACAATCGATTCAGATGCTTTTAAAAAAGGCCATACATATTTTTTTAGCATTAGATCCTTGAAAAGATGATATTTCTAAATCGGATAAACTCAGTCAATCGAAGACCAACCCAGCGTCCTAGCCAAAGATTCATACCGATGATCATTAAAGAAAGTTCCGGAAAAGCTAAAAAAGAAACCTGTAAAAATAGATTACTCATAAATAAATAACAAATAAAAGTAACGAGTAGGGTTTGAAAAAGCATCCAAAGTGCGCTGAGTGCTCCTTTTTCTTCAATGGTGATAGAAAATCGTTCGGTAGTTAAGGTTAAAATAGCGATTGGAAAAAGACTAAACCTTTCCAAACCCAAACCGGTATACCTTGAACTAGCCAGGCTAAGCCCTAAAACCATAATGACTACAATAGTCAACATGGCGGATAATTTGGGCGTATGCATCAGGTCCATATTCTCCAGTAGCAGACGAATACCTGCCAGAGAAAAAATGACAAAACAGAACCCAGCTAAGCCCCACCAAACCCCGGTTTGATATGATGCCGCAGCGATTAAGGCTGGTAAAAAGGTACCAAAGGTCTGGGTCCCGATGACATTTCGAAAAAAAGTGGCTATCAATCCTCCCACAGGAATCATGAGGAGGATTTTTAAGATGGTCAGAGATATTCCGGCTTCCTGGAATAGTTCATAGATTCCAAGAACATTGAAACTTTCAGACTTTAAGTGATAGATCTCTGAGGCAGGAGACAAAAAGCTTTTAATTTCAAAATTCCAGTTAAATCCGATATTTTTGGAATGGGTAAAAAACTTTTCATCATTTTCATATACTTTTAGATAGTTGGACGGAACATGGGCGAAATGACCGTTAGTTGGATCAAAAGCTATCCAATTACCATTGATCCAAACCTCAACCCATTGGTGACTGATCTTTTTTTGTCCAGTTTTTAAAATCAACCCTCCAATCAGTTTTGTGGGGATTTTATTCATTCTCAATAAAGCAGCCAGTAAGTGTCCTTTGCCATTACAACTTGCTTGCTGCAATAGGACAGCTGTTTTAGCACTGGTTGAGCCTTTAAATGAAATGGTTCCTAGATTGTGAACGTAGTTAAAAGTACTTCTAAGTATTTCTATCAGTTTGATTTCATCTTTGATTAGTTCTTGGTGAAGCTTGATCAATACCTGGTCATTGAGAGGCATCATATTCGTGCTACGCAGAAAAGGTTTTAACTCAGCTGGTGTTTCATTCGTTACTATGGAATCTTCAGGAATTTCCCAGCTGACCGCTTTGGAATTAACAGAAAATTGATAGTGGACGTCGAACTTTCCAACTTGCTCTACTGCCTTCCATGTTGCCTGATTGTTAACTTCGTTTGATGTAATCGTAAACTCAAAGCCATCTTTTTTATATGATTCATCATAGATTCTTTGCCGGAAGCTTTCCCTGGGTAAAAAGGTTCTTAACCTGATATTATCTTTTACACTATTACCAGTCATATGGATTTTTACCTGGTAATTTTTCTCTGGAATGATCAGATTCGGTAGATAGCCCAGAAAAATGACTTTTATGCTGATAGCTAAAATCGGAATTATCATCAAAAATAAGATTACAAGACGAGAAATCATGATTATAAAATCTATTTATAGGTTGTTTCAGGAGATTGGTGAAACTGATTGTGACTCAATTGACGAAAATTGGCTATTGATTTGGTAATCCACAATTATTGTTCCAAATATCTGTTCTTCTCACATAAAAATCTACCTGCAAAGATTAATGGTCATGAAAAAATGATGCGCTTATTATTCCGGTATTATGACGCTATTTTACCGTGTCATTCAAGCGCTCTTCCTTATCATCTAAAAAACAAGGTTTTTTGATGGGAAATTTGCCTTGGTTATTTCTATTACTAAAAAATCATAATATGTCATCGACTTTTTAATGGTCCCATAAAATCCATAGTCATGTACTAACATTAGATTATTACATTGATTGATACAGTCATTAGAATTGTGAAAAAATTTTGGGCGTAGAAGTCTCTGATTTTTGGGGAGATCATAAATCAGCCAAAATCAATGGGATTCGAACACGTTTGTTAATTGATAAAGCTGATGTAGTGGTTGTTAAATTTGGTGAGAAGTACCGACAATGGAATGCCGCTTTTGATGTCGGTTACGCGAGCGCTAAAGGGAAATCAATCATTGTAATTCACCCCAAGGAATATACACATGCTTTAAAAGAAGTTGATGCTGTTGCCCATGTCGTGACAGATTCTGAAAATAATGTGATTGAACTATTGAAATATATTATCCAGTAATTAAGCTTTTTTCGGATTCATTGGCTTTTTCAATGGCTTTTGATCGGATGGTGGTGTTTCTGTTTTTACGACGGTTTCAGCTTGATTCGTTTCCAGACTCTTGGCTTTAACAGAAGCCGGTGAATAAGTCTGAGATGCGTCTGTCTGGTTATGAATCAAAGAGATAAATTCCGGACTTCTCAAAAAATCAAAACCATCAATGCGTTTTTTATCGTCTTGAAAAAGCTCGGTTAACGAATCCTTCATGGTATTTAAATTGATAATATTATTCTTTTTGAAAAATTGAGAATCCATTAATCTTTTTTTACGAGTTGTATTTAAGGAACCAATTCGTTCGCTAAGATTATCAAATATCTTATCCAGCTCCTTTTCTTCAATCTCATCTTTTTTCAGCTTATTTTCAAAGCGAGAAATCATTTTTAAATACTGTTCAATTTCTTTGTTCTCATTTTTGACCCCTTGATCCGCTTTGGCTTCGGTTTCTTTTTTAACTGGCGATGACTTGGTTTCTGTAGGAGTGGTTTTCGTCTTGTTAGAGACAGGGTTTTTGTCACTCCGATTTGATGCTGCAGAACTATAATTTTGAATCGGACTGCTTTTTGCGATTTGATTTGTAGCCATCTTTATCCGTTATCGATATAGTGAATAATTGACTTGTATATAAGATATAATTTTGAAAACTTACGATCTTTAGCTCGAAATTTAATTTTGGACTTAATTCGGTTAATCAATTTTAGTGCCAGGTTCTTTCCTCAGCCTTGAAATATTTGAAAAATATTTTTTTGGATAGTGACAATATGACTGCAGAAATCGCCATTGTGGGTGCTGGTTTGGCCGGTAGTGAAGCCGCCTGGCAATTGGCAAAACGTAATATGAAAGTGGCTTTGTTTGAAATGCGGCCTTTGACCAAAACCCCTGCCCATCAAACAGATCTGCCGGCTGAACTGGTCTGTAGTAATTCCTTTAAATCTGAGGATATTAATAACGCCCACGGGTTGCTGAAGACAGAGATGACAATGGCAGGATCATTGATTATGAATTGTGCCGTTAAAACCCGCATTCCGGCAGGGGCTGCACTGGCAGTTGATCGTGAGCAGTTCTCCGCTTGTATTAAATCTGAATTGACAAACACAGGGCAGATCGAGTTTATCACCCAGGAAGTAGTTGATCTGAAGGAGTTAAAAAACCGATACCAGCATGTCATTATTGCCACTGGACCATTAAGTTCTGAAGGAATTTCAAAGGCTTTGATAGATTTGATGGGGGAGGATCAACTTTTTTTTTATGACGCCATCGCACCGGTTGTCACTAGAGATTCCATCAATATGGATATTGCATTTTTTAAATCCAGATAT
>Ga0233431_1006319_pt1 | contig 10749 bp, 7 predicted proteins | sample SI_118_April2016_FD_179867 | JGI IMG/M metagenome (GOLD analysis project Ga0233431, IMG submission 179867) | Seawater microbial communities from Saanich Inlet, British Columbia, Canada - SI_118_April2016_200_MG | ecosystem: Environmental > Aquatic > Marine > Inlet | place: Canada: British...
ATTTTGGAACGGCCGCATAAGCACTGACGGCCAGGGATCTACCGGCACTTTATTATGGGGTTCAGTTTCCGATAACGAAAGGCTCGAATCCAAACCGGTCTGAAAAAGAAATGACGGCACATAGCCGCCCTTGGGAATGGTGATTCGCACCCTGTCGCGCCTGCCTGCTGTCAGATAATAGTGCTCAATGGCCCGACGAAGCCGCCCGGCTTCGACGCTGACGATGGGGTCCGCGCCGGGGTCAAAGCCCCCATCGCGGCCAAAAACATCCGTTGCAATGGTGTAGCCTTTGATTTCGCCGGACCGCCCTTCAAGAAACATTTGAGTAACAAAGCGCAAAAATTCTTTTTGACGCGCTGTAGCCTCGAATTCAGGGCTGGACAGAATCCGATTGAGCTCTTCCTCGATGGCTTTTGGGTCTGTTGCAGGGTTACTGTCCATTTTGGCGTACCTGCCGGATTGAGGGTTTGGGATCGTGCCGGCTAACGATCGGTTGGCAAAAAACGAATATTTACGACCTTTTAAACAGCCTATGTTAGGTCTAGTTTAACCTAACGTAGGTTGTTAAATTTTTCAAGATATTTATATTATCACATTAATGCAGGCGAGCAGCAATCAACATGAAAAATGCTGCTTTTTAAAAATCTTATCCTCAGTTTTAGATGAAGCTGAGTCTTAGTACGCTGGGAATATTTGCTCATGACCCTTACAATATCAGATCGTCTTTCCGTAATCCAAAGCTACATCGAAAAACGATACAAGGCCGATGAGACCTTCAGAGATGTTTACAATGATTATTTGACCTACCTCGATGCCCATCGGTTTTGGTCCCATAACACTACGGATGTTGCCCCTGTTCGTTGCAGAGAATACGCCCAGCTTGTCAGTGAGCTGGAAGAAGAGCTGATGCAGATGCTGAAAAAAACTTAGAACGGCAGGCGTCGTTTCAGATCTTGATGAACAAGGAAAAGATCCCCGTGATCATGAAGGACGGAGAGATACACAAAAACGCGCTCTGAGAAAAGATCCCCCCATACAAAAAGGAGAGAAGACCATGAATACTAAGATCCAAAAACTGTACTCCCTGTTTTTGACGAGCCTTCTAGTCCTGGGGGGCACCGCGGCAGGTCTTGCGCAAAACACCCCCGGTTATAATAACAAGATACCTGAGTCCATCCTGACACCCGACCACGTGAAGACGCCGATCGGAGACCTGAATTTCTTCGACGGCATGCCGGATAAAGCAACCGTTCGGAAGCTCTACGACAACTTGCTTTTCATGCGCGGGGTAGAGACCTTCCTTAGCGGGATTCCAGCCACCTCCATCGAGGCGATTCGCCTGGGTTGTGCCGAAGTTGGCGCGAAGCGCGCCAGCGACGTCGTCATCTTTGACAAGTTGATGGACTCAGACCCGCTATTCCTCACCGGAAACACGGATACGGTTTACGCGACGGCTATCCTTGAGTTGGATCGGGATGGGCCGACGGTCGTTGTGATACCGCCGAAGTGTGGACCGGGAACCCTGGACGACGCATGGCAGCGCTTCGTGGTCGATATGGGAGCCCCCGGTCTTGACAAGGGCAAGGGTGGGAAGTACCTGATCCTGCCGCCTGATTACGAAGGGGATCTCGATCCACCCGTCGGTGGCGAGTTCGCCGAGGTGGACGGCGAGAAATATATTGTGGCCAAGTCGCCCACGTACGTGAACTGGCTGATCCTGCGTGGATTTCTCGTGGACGGCAAGCCGGACGCCGCCAATGCCATGTTCAAGAACGGCTTGAAGATCTACCCGCTCAAAGACAAGAAAAACCCGCCAAAGATGAAGTTTATCAGCGGTTCGGAAGTTCCGTTCAACACGATTCACGCCAATGACTTCCAGTTCTACGAAGAACTTCACCACATCATCGACCGCGAGCCCCTTTCACTGATTGACCTTGAGCTACGCGGATTGATCGCCTCCATCGGGATCCAGAAAGGGAAGCCGTTCGAGCCGGATGCGCGGACAAAGGAATTGCTCACCAAGGCCGTGGCCGTGGGGAACGCCACCGCACGCGCCATCTTCTTCCGCCCAATGAAAAAAGCGTTCCTCTATGAGGACAGCGGTTGGTTTGCCGCGTTCGTCGGAGGCAGCCACGAGTGGCTGAAGGACAAAGGCCAGGGAGGCCGTTACCTCGATGCGCGAACCCTCTGCTTCTATATGGGAACGGTCAACACCCCGGCGATGGTCAACAAGATGGTGGGAGCAGGTTCGCAGTACGCGCTGATCGCAGTCGATGAGAACAGCGAATATCTTGATGGCGGCAAGAACTACAAACTGAACATCCCAGCCAATGTTCCGGCCAAGGACTTCTGGTCGGTCGTGGTGTATGACCCGCAAACTCGCTCGCAACTTCAGACGGATCAGCCGTTCCCCGCCAAGAATAATAAGCGGGACAAACTGGAACTCAACAAGGACGGCTCGGTCGATCTCTACTTCGGGGCGAAAGCACCCGAGGGCAAGGAGGCGAACTGGATTCAGACGGTGCCCGGAAAAGGCTGGTTCGGTGGTCTGCGCCTTTATGGACCGCTGGAGCCTTGGTTCGACAAGACGTGGCGGCCAGGGGAGATCGAGCTGATGGACGGGCCGAGTGCCTCGGCGCCAACGACTCCAACAAAGGAGCCCGTCAAGGTCACCGCCAACAACTACGTCCGTGCCGAGTCGGACATTCAGATGCGAGGCTATATCAAGAGCCTAGACTGCTTCGGGAAGTTCGGGCATTACCGGAAGCCCTACGACGTCGACAACCAGGTGACTGTTAGCGGCAACCGGGACACGCTGTACTCAATCGGCGTGTTTGATCTGAAGTCTCCGCTCACGGTCACGCTTCCGGAAACCGAAGGGCGCTATCAGTCCTTGATGATCGTGAGTCAGGATCATTCGATCTGGGGGCTCTACGGTCCCAAGACAGGCACTCTGACAGAAGAGAAGGTGGGCACCCGCTATGTTTGCCTGGCCGTGCGGACCTTCATGGATCCGAACGATGAGAAGGATATGAAGGCGGCGCACAAGCTTCAGGATGCGGTCAGCGTCAAGCAGGCTGATATCGGAACATTTGAAGTGCCCGCTTGGAGCAAGGAAGAAGTCGAGAAGTTGCGAGACACGGTCAGAGTGGTCGCCTCGACGGTCACCGATTTGGGAAAGATGTTCGGCAAGAAAGAGGAGCTGGACCCGGTCTATTGGATGCTGGGCGCTGCTCTCGGTTGGGGTGGGCTGCCGGCAGATGTCGCCAGTTATGTGAACGTGGTCCCCGAAAAGAACGATGGGAAGACCGCCTACACCCTCACCGCGAAGGACGTCCCGGTGGACGCCTTCTGGTCCGTGACCCTTTACGACAAAGAAGGTTGGATGCCGGTCAACCAATACAACGCCTACTCCTTCAACAACGTCACGGCCAAAAAAGACAAAGACGGCAGCATTACCATCCATTTCGGGGGTGACCCCAAGCAGCCCAACTTTCTGCCCATCGTACCTGGATGGAATTACATTGTGAGGCTTTATCAGCCGAAGAAGGAGATCCTGGACGGAAGCTGGACCTTTCCGGCAGCTGAAGCGGTTGAATAAAATCCGAATACGTGAACCGCATGGTGAGAGAAGTCCGTGCTGGAAACGGAAACAGAGATCAAACATAGGAGAATACGTGATTCAAATAGCAGGTTTGCTACACGCCCTAATAGTTAAAAAGTTAAGAAAGGAATCGAATATGAACACAACATTGAAATTACATCGAACACTACAAGCCTTGTTGATAACAGGGATTGCAGTCTTTACCCTGGCGACGGCTCATGCTGCGGAGGCCCCTAAGGTCACCGCCAACAACTACGTCCGTGCCGAATCAGACCTCCAGATGAAGCTCTGGATCAAGAATATGGACTGCTTCGGCAAGTTCAATCACAACCGGAAGCCCTACGAAGAGCAACGTGTGACCGTTCGGGGCAACCAGGACACGCTGTACTCATTTGGCGTGTGGGACCTGAGGTCGCCGGTCACGGTTACGCTTCCGGAAAACGAAGGGCGCTATCAGTCTTTGATGATCGTGAATCAGGATCATTCGATCTGGGGGCTCTACGGCCCTAAAACAGGAACTCTGACAGAAGAGAAGGTCGGCTCGCGTTATGTGTTCCTGGCCCTTCGGACCTTTATGGATCCGAACGATGAGAAAGACATGAAGGCAGCGCACCAGCTCCAGGATGCGGTCAAGGTCGAGCAGGCCGAACTTGGGAAGTTTGATGTGCCCGATTGGAAAGCAGAAGAAGTCGAGCAGATGCGAGAGACGATCAATGTGATTTCCGCCACGGTACCGGAGACCTCCAAGATGTTTGGCAGGAAAGAGGCCCTGGATCCAGTCTACCATATGCTGGGCGCGGCACTGGGATGGGGCGGATTGCCGGCAGAGGCAGCCACCTACGCGGCCGTGTTCCCCGAAAAGAACGACGGCAAGACCCCCTATACGCTCACCGCGAAGGATGTCCCGGTGGATGCCTTCTGGTCGGTCACCCTCTACGACGAGGAGGGGTATATGCCGGACAACGAGTACAAGGCCCACTCATTCAACAACATCACAGCTAAGAAGGCCAAAGACGGAAGCATTACCATCCACTTCGGCGGTGACCCCAAGGCGGACAACTTCCTGCCGATCGTGCCGGGCTGGAATTACCTCGTCAGGATGTACAAACCGGGGCCGGAAATCCTGGATGGAACCTGGACATTTCCGAAGCCGCAGGCCGTTGAATAGCGTCTGCATGCGTTTAACCTTGTCGCGGTCGGATGGCTCGGCCAAAAGGATGTGCATCATCCCGCCCACATCGGCAAGGTGATCGCAACACAGGCCCCCCAAATGGCTTCCAGCATTTCCGGCTTTTTTCCGCTGACGTTGTATTGACCGGACGGCACGTATGTTTTCAGAATTTTCGGTTTAATTTCCATTGGGTCTCGCCACTATTACGCTTATGCTTCAACATCCTATTGAAACCGGGGCGGCTCAATTTTTTGATGGTGCCTCTATACACCATTTGTAAGATAAGGAAAGGACCAACGACGACGTGTTAAGGGATAGCAGGATCTTTAGACCATTAAATGCCTATAGCGAGGTTAAACGGATGCCCCCTGGGTTTGTCTTCAATGCCGTTCAAACAAGAATCTTGAAGATGAAACTTCATTCGACACTCATTGTACTGCTCATGCTGTTCGGATGCGGCGGTGCCATCGGCACCCGGGATGTGGGTTTCCGAAAGGCTTACGAGCAGATCAACAGCAATGCGTTCTTGGACGAGAGTTACAGCACCACCTCCAAAAACGTGCTCCAACGCTACAACATGGGACAATTCTTCAAAGAAAGCCCCCTGAAGTGCCTCAACCAACTGCATGAAAAAATCAAAACGGACAACCGTCGGGATCTCCTCTTTGCCCTGGCGGAACTGAATTATTTCACGGCAAAATACACGTTAAGGGATCTGGATGACAGCCCGCTTCCCGAGAACAGGGAATATTACCTGAATGCAACCATCTACGCGTATTTCTACCTGTTCGATGAAACCCGAAACAAACCGGCAAATCCGTACCACCGACGTTACCGTCTGGCCTGCGACCTTTACAATATAGCTCTGGCCGAAGCCATGACCAATGCCAAAGGGACCCTGTTAGTGGAGACCGGCATTCGAAAGCTTCCCTTTGGAGACATCCAATTAACCCTTGATGCGGAAAATTTTCCCGTGGAATTGGATCGTTTTGAAAAGATTGTCGCTGCGGACCGATTGGATATTTATGGCCTCAGTAAGCGAAATCGCGATGCAGGACTGGGTGTTGCCTTTATCGCCGTGGGCAGAAAGAGCGCGGACCTCCCCATCAAAAGCAGCTCTCCCGGCACCTTGTTCATGCGCATTGACGGGAATATTACGGATCTCGAAAATGGATCCATGAAAGGGAACCTGGAACTTTTTGCGCCCTTTGATCGTACCCATGTTAAGATTAATGGAAAACCGGTACCCCTTGAAAGTGATCTGAGTGCCCAACTGGCATACACACTCAATCAGCCGGTCCTCTGGAAACTGGATATTACCGGGTTTTTCATGGGAAAAAGCTCTATTCCCACCGGCCTTTACTTCGTTAAACCGTTTAATTCACAGCAGATCCCCGTCGTATTCGTCCATGGCACCGCCAGCAGTCCGGTGTGGTGGGCGGAAATGGCCAATACCCTCACATCGGACCCGATTTTAAGGAAGCGTTGTCAGTTCTGGTTTTATTTCTACGACAGTGGAAAGCCCATCGGTCTTTCCGCCCATCAGTTTCGGGAAACGTTGACGCGTACGGTGGCTGAACTGGGCCCCAACGGCCGAAACCATGAATTGCATAACATGGTCATCATCGGGCACAGCCAGGGGGGCCTTTTGACGAAACTCACCGCCACCGATACGGGCGAGAAAATTGTCAGGAAGGTTACGGGAAGAGGGTTAAAAGAACTGGATCTGACCCCGGAGCAGCGTGAGCTGATCGCCGAGAGAGCAGTGTTCGAATCCCTGCCTTTTGTAAAGCGAGTAATTTTCATCTCCACCCCGCACCGGGGCAGTTTCCTGGCCGGAGACTGGGTCCGCGAAATGGTTCGCAGACTGGTTTTTCTGCCCGTGGAAATTGTCAAGCAGACGGTCATCCTGGGCAAAGCTCTGGCTTCGGCGCAAGTTCCCGAGGAATGGCGTATTTCGGAAAACCAAACCAGCATTGACAGCATGAGCCCCAAAAATCCGTCGCTTCTGGCCCTTTCGGAAATTCCTTTGGCACCGGGCGTCAAAGGGCATTCCATCATCGCCGTCCAGGGAGAGGGGGAACTCACGGAATTGGACGACGGGGTTGTGGAATACAAGAGCGCGCACGTGGGTTATGTGGACTCGGAATTCATTGTTAAAAGCGGACATTCCTGTCAGGGACACCCCCTGACCATTGAAGAAGTGCGCCGGATACTACTTCTGCATTTAGATACGGCGAAAAACCCGAATGTCGTCACTCCCGGAGAGACCGATAATTGAAGAACCGGGGTCTGATGCACTCATAAAAGGTACGATTATGGCAATTTCGTCAATTTTGACTTTTTACGGGACCATCAACCTTCATAAGGCCTTTTTTGAACGGAAACAATGATACAGCCTTTGCTGTCTTTTGGATCAATCTCAAGAAGGGAGGGTTTTCTTAATGCGAATCACTTCATGCAATTCTGAAGCAGCTCAGCCATTCCGCGGTGCGGTAAGGTTTGCCAATCCGGTTGCGCGCAGACTCGGATCGTTTCTGTTGCTCGTTATCACATTGTTGCTGCCAACGGTAGTTTGTGCGGAAGCCCAGACCGCAATCAAGGGCGGCGAACCATCCGACCATTTCAAAATAGTGGATTCGGCCCCGGTAGTGGTTAACGGCAAGATGCGGTTTCATGTGGTGGGGGTTTCGGCTTACCCCGCAAAACGCCGAGCAAATGAAATCGCCCGACGCATTGAGGCGTTGGCGAAAGATCCGAAGTTCGACCCCAAGACACTCCGGATAAAAGATGTCGGCACCTATCACCAGATCTTTCCGGACAAGAGTGATAAGCTCATCTTATCGGTACTGGAAGCTGATGCTCAGTACGAAGGGGTCCACAGGACGGTGCTTGTCGAGACCTTGCGAAAGACCATTGCCGAATCCATCAAGGGCTATCGTCATGATCGCAAGCCGGCCGTATTAACAAGAAATATACTGTATGCGATCGGAAGCACGGTATTGCTGATTGCGCTCTTGTTCGGTCTGTTCTGGGGCTTTCGGCACCTGAACAAATTCCTGGAACGTCGCGGCAAACGCCGTATGCAGGAACTTGAAGCGCGGTCTAAACACCTCTTTAAGGGAGAGCAGTTCTGGAACCTCCTGCACGGTGCACTGCGGATATTGCGGGCACTGATCGTTGGATTTCTGCTTTACACATTCGCGAATTTCTCCCTGAGTTTGTTTCCACAGACAAGGTACACCGCCCACACCCTGTTCAAATTCGTGGCGGGGCCCCTTGGCGGCATGGTGGATGCCGTCATCGATTTTATCCCACCCCTCCTGTTCCTGGTAGTGGTGTATTTCATTACCCGTTATGGATTGAAGCTGGCCCGCAGCATTTTTGCCGCGATTGATAACAATAGTCTGCAAATCAAGGGATTCGAACCCGAATGGGCGTGGCCGACCCATCGAATTGTGCGGGTGGGGATCATCATCTTCGCACTGGTGATCGCGTATCCCTATATTCCAGGATCCAATTCTGCAGCCTTCAAGGGGGTCTCGATTCTGCTGGGGGTCCTTTTTTCTCTCGGTTCCACCTCCGTGATCTCCAATGTGATCGCCGGCTACACAATGACCTACCGGCGCGCCTTCAGAATTGGCGACCGGGTAAAGATCGGTAATACTGTGGGTGATGTCACTGAAATGCGCGTATTGGTCACCCACTTGCGGACGGCCAAAAATGAAGAGGTCGTGATTCCGAATTCGACCATCCTTAACGGAGAAGTCACCAACTACAGCACCATGGCCCGCCGCCAGGGCCTGATTCTGCATACCACTGCCGGGATCGGTTACGAGGTACCGTGGCGGCAGGTGGAGGCCATGCTGCTACTGGCCGCTGAACGCACCGAGGGTCTTCTCAAGGAACCCAGGCCGTTCATACGGCAGAAATCGCTGGCGGACTTCGCGGTGAACTACGAACTCAATGCCTATTGTGATGATGCCTCACAGATGTTGAAGCTGTACACCGAAATGCATCGCAACATTCAGGATGTCTTCAATGAAAATGGCGTGCAGATCATGACACCGGCTTACAAGGATGACCCGCCCGAACCGAAGATCGTCCCGAAGGAGCTGTGGTACACGCCGCTGACGCCCTAGCCAGATTAACGTATGGAAGGAGAAAACATGAAATGGGGACTTCTCATCGTGATGATGCTGATTGCCGCTGTTCTCACCGGCGGTTGCGCCGGGGTGGGGCCATCTTCCATCTCGAACGGCCGTATGGCATACAACGAGGTGATCAACTATACCGAGGACCAGCAGCTCCTGAACGCGATCGTCCGCGAGCGGTACGGCCAGACCTTCGGCATGCTGTCGGTCTCCAGCGTGGCGGCGAACGTGAAGTTCCGGGGGAGCGTGGGCGCGCAGTTTCGGGCATGGGGCAGCGCTGATTCCACACAGATGGTGCCGCTTTCCCTCGGAGCCGCTTACGAGGAAAACCCCACGATCTCTTACGTGCCGTTGCAGGGCGAGGCCGTGCTCCGGAGCCTGGTCACGCCGTTCAGTATCGAGGAAGCATTTTTGCTTTTGTCGTCTGCAAAGGAGCGCCATATCGTGACCCGACTCCTCTACCGGCGGTGGAACGATCTGAAGGTGCCCATTGATGCCCCGTTACCGCCGGAGATCCAAAGAGCTTTCATGCTTTCGAACATGTTCCGTGAAGCGGGAATCGGGCGATTCGGCCGCACGCCCGGCTCCGACGAAAAGCGGCCCACATATGTCATCATCTTTAGTGGCTATTCGGAAAAAGACCATGACGCCATCCGCGAGTACCTCGGCCTGATTGGGGTCGAGGGGCAGGTGGTCGACGGGAGGAAGATCGTGCTCCCGTTTGGCCCGTCGGTCGACGTGGATGCAGAAGACACGATCTATGTGGAGACCTGCTCGGTGCTCGATTGGCTCCGTCTCGCCGCGAGCATGGTCGAAGTGCCCAAGCCTCACCTCGAGGCGGGCATCGTCGACCCCGGCGGCTGGCACGGATTGCCGAAGTTCCGTCTTATCACCATCCGGTCATCCGAAGAACGGCCGGGGAATGCAGTCGTTTCGATTCCGTTTCGCGGCTGGTGGTTCTACATCGATGAGACCGACTCGAGGAGCAAGGAGTCGTTTCGGCTCATCAAGTTCATTTTCAGACTCCGCATCAATCCGGATGGAAACCAACAGCAGGTTCCGGTGCTGACCATTCCGGTCGGATGATGAGGCAGGGCGATGACCCACCCCGTAACCGTTCAAGATTACATCTCCCAGTTGTAACCAGTTATTGATGTATCTGGTATAGGCCTCGCAGTTAAAGAAGAACTGGAAAAATCAGCCAATTCAGGTCCTAGGCCCACAATATACCTGCTATATCTCTCAGCTTTATAAAAGGTTCTAATCAGTGTAATATCAACTATATATCTCAGTTCTGCAATTTCTCAGACTTGAACATATTACACGTTTTTTGACCTGCCAATATACTGGATCTTTGTCAAGATAACGCAAGCCATTTAGGTAATGAGATTCCATCTGTATGCTTGAGTTTTCAGTTGTGCCCACCGCTCAGGGATAGGATAATTATCATTGACTTTTATTGCGCAGAAAATCCATGACACCGGTCCCATCTGAGCCCTATCTTGTTGGGACTTGACCTGTATATTCATCATCGTTCTCATATATGTGTCATTGTGCACACCTCGATTCAAATTTTTTCCCCTTGACCCTGACTTCTTCCTTCCATATTCTCTGTATGTCGATTGATTTGCAGAGAAAAGGTGATCTTATGCAACGTATCGTATCTATTGATGTTCTGAGGGGTTTCTCCTTGACGGGAATGGTTGTCTGTCATTTCATGCTCGAATATGGGGATGCCCATGCGCCGGAAAGTCTTTTATATTTCATTATGAACCACGCCCTTGGCGACTTCGGTGCGGTCTGGTTTCTGCTGTTGGTGG
>Ga0233431_1006323_pt1 | contig 10745 bp, 10 predicted proteins | sample SI_118_April2016_FD_179867 | JGI IMG/M metagenome (GOLD analysis project Ga0233431, IMG submission 179867) | Seawater microbial communities from Saanich Inlet, British Columbia, Canada - SI_118_April2016_200_MG | ecosystem: Environmental > Aquatic > Marine > Inlet | place: Canada: British...
ATCACAGATTTAAAGATGCCTGAAGTCAATGGTATTGAGCTTTTGAAAGCGGTGAAGGAACACCAGCCGAAAACGGAAGTGATTATTCTGACCGGGTACGGGAGCATAGAAACCGCTGTCGAAGCCCTAAAACTCGGGAGCTACGATTATCTACAAAAGCCCATCAAGTTAGACCGCTTGAAAGTATTGATTGATCGGATTCTGGAAAAAAAGAGTCTGAAAGAGGAAAATCTTTTCCTTAAGAGCCGGTTGCAGGAGAGGTACAGATATGATGAGCTAATCGGTGCGAGCCCCAAGATGCAACGCATCTATGAAATAATTGACCGGGTTACCCTCAAAAGCCCAACGGTCCTGATTAGTGGGGAGAGTGGAACCGGAAAAGGGGTGGTGGCCAAAGTCATTCAGCAAAATAGTGATCGCAAAGATAAGCCCTTTATTTCGGTAAATTGTGGGGCCATAGTAGAAGGGCTTTTGGAGAGTGAGCTTTTTGGTCATGTGAAAGGTGCATTTACAGGGGCGGTTAGGGACAAAATCGGTTTATTTAGGATCGCAGAAGGAGGGACAATCTTTTTGGACGAGATTGCCGAAATGCCTCCGCACTTACAGGTGAAACTCCTCAGGGCCCTCCAGGAAAAGGAAATAAGGCCCGTAGGCCACACAGGAGAATTTAAAGTAAACGCGCGGATCATCGCTGCCACCAATATGGACCCTGAAGAGCTTGTGAGAAGCGGGGCCTTGAGAAAAGATCTTTACTATCGACTGAACGTGGTTTCCATCAATATCTCCCCGTTGGCAGAACGAAAAGAGGACATCCCTTTGCTGATAAACCATTTTATAGAAAAATTTCGGGGAAGCGAAAAAGGGCTTGGGAATAAAGTCTCCCCTGAAGCGATGGGGGTACTCTTGGATTATGATTGGCCGGGGAATGTGCGAGAATTGGAGAATGTCATCCAAAGAGCTTTTGCTTTAGGGGTAAGTGAAGAAATTGAGGTTGTTGATCTTCCCTCTGCCATAACCAAAAGAGGAAATGAAAACCCAGAGGCAGCGCTAAACACATATTCATTAAGAGAGAATGAGATTATCTTGATAAAAAGTGCACTTCGTAAAGCACGCAGCAAGAAAAGCAAGGCAGCCAAACTGTTGGGTATAGACGTCAGCACGCTTTACAGAAAAATAGAGAGATATGAGATTTCCGATAAAGCATTGCAAATTGCGAATGCATGATCGCATTTTGCAAGAAATGTCGCCTTTTTTCGTAATATAATCCTTGTATTTGAACTGTCCCTACTTTTTAGTTGTTGGAATAACATATTAATATCGTTAACCTAATTTCCTATTGTGCGCCTGATTACGATTGTGGCATGGCCTTTGCTTAAAAGTTCCAAGCGGGGCCCATCAAAACCGTTAGGTTCGGGCCAAGAGTCATGAAGGAGGAAAAATCGTGTTGAATGCGGCCATCGGGAAACGTACACAGAAAGATCGAGGTCTCTGTTTGGTAAATGATGTCCCAACCCACGGGTCAGTGAATCGAGGGAAGTTCGAGGGTATTATTGGTCAAAGCGTTAAGATGCAAGAGATTTTTACCCTGGTCGAAAAAGTTGCAGACAGCGACAGCACCATCATCATTAATGGAGAAAGTGGTACCGGGAAAGGATTGATTGCCAGGGCAATCCACAAGAATTCAGATCGAAAGGATAAACCCTTTATTACCATAAACTGCGGGGCTATTCCCGAAAACCTCCTGGAAAGCGAGTTGTTCGGGCATGTCAGGGGGGCCTTTACCGGTGCCACATCGTCTAAACCAGGGAAATTCGAACTGGCCAGCAGAGGGAGCGTTTTTCTGGATGAGATCGGCGATATGAGCGCTAATCTTCAGGTAAAAATTCTGAGAGTCTTGGAGGAGAAGGAATTTGAGCAAGTTGGCGGATCAAAAACCATAACAGCTGATGTCAGAATTATTGCGGCCACGCATCGGGATTTGGAAAAACTTGTCCAGGAGGGATCTTTCCGGGAGGACCTCTTTTATCGGCTCAATGTGATCCCCATAGAGATACCATCGTTAAGGGAACGTAAACCAGACATTCCCCTCCTTGTTTCGCACTTTCTCAAGGGATTCAACCTGAAGAATGGTAAGGATGTTCAAGGCGTGACGAATGATGCAATGATCATTATAAGGGAACACGCCTGGCCGGGAAACGTGAGAGAATTGAAAAATCTGGTCGAAAGGCTTGTGGTCTTAAAAGGAGAAGGGGATATAGACCCTTTGGATTTACCGGAGAAGTTGAGGAGAAAAGGCGGCCATTCAGAGCTGCCATCAATGAGGATATCAGAGGATGGGATAAGCTTGAATACAGCAGTAACCGATTTTGAGAAAGCCCTCATCCTCGAATCATTGCAAAAAACCAACTGGGTGAAGAATCAGGCCGCAAAGCTGCTTCGGCTCAACAGAACAACCCTCGTGGAAAAGATAAAAAGACACCATTTACAACCGTCACACACCTAAGATCGAGTCCTGTCAATTAAGTGACACATTGAAAGCCTTTTTGACATGACTCTCTCGCCGCTATTTTCAAATCTTGCACTCCAAACCTTGGGGAACATGCTGTAATCTAACCAATTTTAATTCTTACATTCCTTTAAGAGCAATGGCATAGGATTTGCAGAGTCATATGTCTGAATCCCATTTTCAGCGGGCAAATCCAAGCCTGTGAATGATTGCTTTCACAGGTAATTTCCCGAGACCATGCAAATATTCCGTGCGGAGCCCGCAGCCGGGAGCCACCCAGGATATTGAGAGTAATTTAGTGGATGCACATCCTATACTGATAGTTGGCGATGAACCTGATATGAGATCAGCCCTCATTCATGCGTTGGATGGTGCCGGATATCCAGTTGAAACTGCTTCCACTGGCTTTGAGGCCTTGGATAAATTCAAGAAAGACGAATACAGTTTGGTAATAACCGATGTGAACATGCCTCAGATGTCCGGTTTTGAGGTCTTAGGGGAAATAAAGAAAATGTCGATCGAGGTCCCGGTTGTATTGATTACTGCCGATGGCTCTGTAGATAATGCAGTGGAAGCTATGAAAAAGGGAGCCGAAGATTATATCCTGAAACCTTTTTCCCATGAGATCATACAACTTGCAGTCGGAAAGGCCATAAAGAACCGAAACGGTGGAGCCAAAAGTAATTTCCAAAACAACTATTTAAAGAGAGATGAAAAAAACAAAAGGATTATAACCCAAGATCCGAAATTGCTTAACATAATGAAACTGGTCGAAAACGTGGCACAGAGCAACGCAACAATCCTCATTCAGGGCGAGAGTGGAACGGGGAAGGAGATGGTTGCATCCTTTATCCATCATCATAGCAGTCAAAATAATGGACCTTATATCGCTGTAAATTGCGCCTCCTTGCCGGATGGCCTAGCCGAAAGTGAGCTATTCGGCCATGAAAAAGGATCTTTTACAGGCGCTGTGAACAGAAAGATAGGCAAATTTCAACTGGCGGATCACGGCACAATTGTCCTGGATGAGATCAGTGAGATGCCCATGCCAATTCAGGCCAAGTTGCTGAGGGCGCTCCAAGAAAGGATCATTGACCGGGTTGGAGGGAGCAGGCCTGTCCCGATCCATGTAAGGGTCGTCGCCATAAGCAATATTGATCTGAAGAAGGCTGTCAAAGGAGCAAAATTCAGGGAAGACCTTTACTATAGGTTGAATGTTATCCCCATTACCATCCCTCCTTTGAGAAAGAGGAGGGGGGATATCTCTCTATTGGCAGATCATTTTTTGAGGAAGTATGGCTCAAGCAATGGAACAGGGGTCAAGAAGATGTCTGACAGTGCGATTTCTATTCTCCTCAACCTTGAGTGGAGAGGGAATGTGAGAGAGTTAGAAAACACCGTTCAAAGGGCTATCCTCCTGTCGGATGGAGAAGTAATCTTACCGGAACATCTATTTTTGGGAGAAGTCGAAAGTGAGGAAAAAGAATCCGTCCAGATCAGATCGGGCCTCTCTGTAAGAGAGATGGAAAGAGAACTTATCTTTATGACATTAAAAGACGTAAATGAAAATAGGACCCATGCGGCAGAGATGTTGGGCATCAGCATCAGGACCTTGAGAAATAAATTGCATGAATACAAAGAGGGGGGGGAGTAACCTATGGAATCACAAGGACTATTCAAAGGAACATTACCGCTATTGGAAAAGGCACTGGATTTAAGGTCCTTGAAACATAATGTGACTGTTTCCAATATAGCCAATAAGGATACTCCTAATTATAAGGCCTTTGACCTGGTTGTTGAGGAAGAACTTGAAAAGGTAATGGGATCAGAAAAAGAGCTGGGGCTTAGAAAGTCCCGCCGAGGGCATCTCCCCGGGAGGACAATCGGTGGCGGCGCCGTGACGCCCGGAATTGATAACACGTCACAACACTCGTTTAAACGTGATGGCAATACGGTTAATATTGATAAAGAAATGGCAAAATTATCAGCGAACAATTTAATGTATGATGCTTTGGCTCAAATTATATCAAAGAAGTTTCGGGGGCTTAAAGACGTTATCCAAGGAGGTAAATAGATATGAATTTTTTTAACGCACTTCGCGTGAGTTCCTCAGGCCTTACGGCTCAGAGGATCAGGATGAACCTGGCCGCCAATAATCTGGCAAATATCAATACGACAAAGACGCCTGAGGGCGGGCCATATCGAAGAAAAGATGTGGTTTTTGCCAGTCAGCCACTTGAGAAATCCTTTGGGGATACATTAAATTCGCGGATGACCGGCAATTTATCAGAGGTTCGGGTGGCCAACATCATTGATGATCCCAGGCCCCCCCATGAAAAACATGACCCTCAACATCCGGACGCGGATGAAAATGGGTATGTGAAAACGCCAAATATAAAGCTGATGGAAGAAATGGTAAACATGATATCGGCTACCCGGAGCTATGAAGCAAATGTAACTGCCATTAAGGCCACTAAAGACATGGCCTTAAAGGCACTGGAGATAGGTAAATAGCCATGGAAAAGATTACGATCAATAATAACCTGGAAACATCGTTTTCCCTCCCGATCAACGAAAAACAGCCATCGGTAGATGGGGAAGGGTCTTTTGGCAAAGCGCTTTCGGGGGCGCTGGGTAAAGTCAGCGATCTCCGGAATGAGGCGGACCAGGCTGTCAGGGAGTTGGCGACCGGTGGGACTAAGGATATCCACCAGACGATGATTGCCATGGAGAAGGCCAATGTCTCATTCAAATTGATGATGCAGGTGCGTAACAAAATCGTAACGGCTTATCAGGAAGTCATGCGGATGCCGGTTTAAGATGGAGGATTGAAATGGCGACCAACGAGGTCTCTTCACAGTTAAAAGCGCTATACAAAGGTATTACGCCCGCTAAAAGGCTTACCCTCGTAGCCTTTGTGGGAATAACGATAGTAGGCTTTGTCTTTTTAATGAATTGGGCGGGAAGTCCTGATTTTCAGGTTCTCTACTCCAATTTAGGTCCGGAAGATGGCGGCGCCATAGTGTCTGCATTGAAAGAAAAGAGGATCCCATACAAAATTTCCGCCAATGGCAGCTCCATTTTGGCGCCGAGTGAACAGATATATGACCTCCGACTCGAATTGGCTGCAAGTGGTTTGCCCCGGGGGAGCGGCGTTGGGTTCGAGATTTTTGACAATGCCAAGCTCGGGATGACCGAATTTGTGCAAAATGTGAATTATCAAAGGGCATTGCAGGGCGAGCTCTCTCGAACAATTGACAGGATTGATGGGGTCCAAAGCTCAAGGATTCACATCGTTATGCCGGCTAAGTCTCTGTTTATAGAGGAGGATACCCCGGCAACGGCTTCGGTTACCCTGAAACTTCGTTCCGGAAGATGGCTTAGCAAAGATCAAGTCCAGGCGATCGTTCATCTTGTTTCGTCGAGTATTTCCGGCCTGAGTCCCGAAAATATAACCATAGTGGATAACTATGGCAAAATGTTATCCGGTACAAAGAACAAATCCGGAACGGGCCAGGTTAGTTCCGATCAGTTGGGTTTGCAGGAGAAAATGGAGAGGAGCTTAGAAAACAGAATCCAAACCATGTTGGAAACGGTATTGGGCGCCGGAAAAGCGATCGCAAGGGCTTCGTGCTCCCTGGATTTCACGAGGGAGGAGAAGACTGAGGAGTTGTATAAGCCGGATAATAAAGCGATACGAAGCGAACAGCTTTTCAGCGAGCGATCCGGTGTGAAGGAAGCAGCACCTTCAGGTGTACCCGGGGTACTTTCCAATACCCAAGCCAATGAATCTATCCAGGCCACGGAAAACACGGAAGCGGCGGCAGATCAGGCCCCCGGGTCCGCCCAGGCCCAAGAAGCTGAAAAATCGGCCTCAAGTCCATCATTTGAGAAGCAAGATCGCACTGTTAATTATGAAATAAGCAAGGTAACCAGCCGCATCGTGGAACCATTTGCAAGATTGAAAAGTGTGTCGGTGGCAGTGATGGTTGATGGAATTCACAAAAGTGTTGTGGGCAAAGATGATAAAACGGAGTGGAAATATATTCCCAGGAGTGATGATGAGATGGCGAAACTTGAAAAAATCGTAAAACACGCCATAAACTTCAATGCCAAGAGGGGGGATAGTGTGGAAGTGGTCAATCTCCCCTTTGAACCCCCTATGACGATTGAAGATGAAGAAGATGAAACAGCCGGGGGTTGGCTCTCCACCTTGAAGGAGTATGCGCCTTCCATGAAACTTGTCTCTCTAAGCATTTTGTTGTTGTTTTCTTTTATCTTCGTGATAAGACCGGTAATTCGGTGGCTGACGGCCAGTTCGGCAGAGGGAGGGCCAATGCTGACGCAACTTCCCAAAACACTAGCGGAAATTGAGAGCGAGTCCGGGAAAAGCATGCCCAACAGAGACAAGGCGTTACGCTTGTTGACAGGAAATCAGGAAGCGAAAACTTTAGATTTGATGAGAGGCTGGATGAAGGAAGATGAAGCCTGAATCTCGAACCCTTAACCTTTGAACCTGTGAGATGGATACGGAATAGATAGCCTATGGACCCTAAAACTTTACCCGGTTCCATTAAAGTTGCCATCATCATTCAGTCTGTTGGAAAAGTGGGGGCAGAAAATATTCTCAGCATGATGAATGAGGGGGAACGGCGGGTGATAGAAAATCATCTCGCACAGATGGGAGAGATATCACCGGATGTGGTGGAAAAAGTTTCACAAGAGTTTATCCGAATGTCGGGAGTAACCGAACCTCGCCAGATTGGAGGCCTTCCCCCGTCCCAGGGAATGAAAACGAGTGGGGCGCGTTCTGGTAGTTCAAATATTACTGCCCCGGATTTAGAGAGCCTCACTTCGTTACCCGCGGATCGTCTCTTTGAATTGATTAAAGATGAACATCCACAAACCGTTGCCGTTATTTTAATACATGTCAAACCAGAGGTGGCAAGTGATGTATTGGCCAATCTGTCCGACGAAATGAAGGCTGATGTGGGGCTTAGGATTGCCACATTGGACAAGGTTGGAATGGGGATGATCCAGGAGGTATCCAAGATTTTTGACGAGGCCCTGGAAGATAGTAAAGACTCTGTGAGTGCTGCGACAGGCGGCCCGGGCTTGACGGCAGAAATATTGAATCTGATGGATGGCATGTCCAGCCAGGTCATATTGGAGGCAATTGAGGACGATGATGTAGACCTGGCGGCATCCATAAAACAGAAGATGTTCACTTTTGAAGACGTTGTGTTGATCGATAACCAAGGTCTGCAAAAGGTATTGAGAAAGGTGGAGTCTCGGGAATTGGCAATCGCTTTGAAGGCGGCTTCCAACGATGTAAAAGAGAAGATTTTTTCAAACATGTCTGAACGGGCAGCGGAGATGCTGAAAGAAGAGCTTGAGATCTTAGGTGCTGTCAGGATGAAAGATGTAGAAGATGCACAATATTTGATCACAAGAACAATTCAAGAGATGGCAGATCAGGGAGAAATAGTAATAGCCGGCCGTGGAGGGGAGCAGCTCATTGTATAAGATCATTAAAAAGGATGTATCGGCAAAGAAAGACCGATTTATATCCCATCTTTTCCAGGAGATAGACGTCGGCAGATCCCTAACGAGCCGGGGGGAAACGGAAAAGGGGTTTGATCCTATTGACGTCAATGGAAATAATTGTTTTTTCCCTGATTCCGAAAAAGCATCCGTTGACAACGGAACCTCTCTCGAGAACATCAGAGAATGCGCCTATAATGAAGGATTTATAAAAGGGGAAGCGGCAGGGACGGAATCTGAAAGAAATAGACTCCGGAACACCTTTGACACCTTTGACAAGACTATTTCGGAATTGCGGGAACTAAAAGAGAATCTTTGTATCGATATTGAAAAGGGGGCGGTGAAATTGGCTTTGGCGATTGCTGAAAAGGTCGTGTATCATGAGGTTTCAGTAAACAAGGAGACCCTCCTGGGGGTTCTCAAAGGGGCGCTTGAGAAAGTTATTGACCAGGAAAAGATCAAGATCAGGATCAACAAACTCGACCTTCAATTTATCAATGAATCCGGATATGAGGTTTCGGGATTAACCGATAATCTCAAGGATGTTATTATCGAAGGTGACGATACTATTACCAGGGGAGGTTGTGTCATTGAAACCGGGTTTGGCAGTATAGACGCAAGGATTGAGAGCCAACTTCAGGCGGTTGGGGACCTGCTCAGATCAGAAATGCCATAGGTTTGAAAACGTTAAGATTAAGTGTAATGGAAGAAATAAATGGAATCAGCTGTTGATCTAACAAGATATCGTTCAGCCCTCGATAGTTCAAGCTCAATCGTTGCCATGGGAAGGGTAACAAAAGTGGCTGGTTTCGTAACCGAAGCTGACGGCCCGGCGACCCAGTTGGGGGGTATCTGTCATATTTACCCCGCCAACCTCCCGAGGGTAAAGGCCGAGGTCTTGGGTTTCAGGGACAATAGAGTGCTCCTTGTGCCGTTAGGTGAAATCAGGGGGATAGCCCCTGGAAACAGGGTCGTTGCCAGGGATCAGGATGCATCAATCGGAGTGGGGGATGGGCTCTTGGGAAGGGTGGTCGATGGCCTTGGAAATCCGATCGATGGGAAAGGCCCTGTTCTGTCCAGAGTTGCGTATCCCCTTTATACAAACCCTATCAACCCTCTTTTGAGGAAGCGAATTGATCGACCTTTGGATTTGGGAATAAGGGCCATCAATGGGGCTTTGACTGTGGGATGTGGGCAGAGGATGGGTATTTTTGCAGGATCGGGTGTGGGCAAAAGCGTCCTTTTGGGGATGATAGCGCGGAATACGACAGCGGATGTCAACGTAATCGCACTGATCGGGGAAAGAGGGAGAGAGCTGAATGGTTTTATCCAGAAAGAGTTAGGAGAGGAGGGGCTCAAAAGATCGGTGGTCGTTGTTGCCACTTCCGATCATCTCCCGTTGGTCAGGATGAGGGGGGCATTTATTGCCACTGCCATTGCGGAATATTTTCGCGACCAGGGTAAACATGTTATCCTTATGATGGATTCGGTGACCCGGTTTGCTATGGCCCAAAGAGAGGTAGGGCTTGCCGCCGGGGAGCCACCCACAACCAAGGGATATACACCCTCTGTCTTTACCATATTGCCAAAGTTGCTGGAGAGGGCGGGCACCTCTTCGAACCATGGCACCATTACCGGCCTGTATACCGTATTGGTTGAGGGTGATGACATGAACGAGCCTATCGCCGATGCGGTAAGATCCATATTAGATGGCCACATCGTTTTATCGAGAGACCTAGCCGAGCAAAACCATTACCCCGCAATCGATATCTTAGGGAGTATCAGCAGGGTGATGACCGATATCGCAAGTTTGGAGCACAGGGAATGCGCCAACCGGCTCAAGCAGATTTTGGCCACATACAGAAAGGCGGAAGACCTGATAAATATCGGGGCGTATGTAGCGGGGAGCAATCCAAAGATCGATTATGCCATACAGATGATAGAAAAAGCGAATGAATATCTCAGACAGGGGATACTGGAAAATGAGGGGATTGACAATAGTATTCAAAAACTTGAAGAGATATTCACCGCCCAAAAACCAAGTTGATATTTTCGTGTGAGTCCTAAATAATGTACAAATTCAGCCTGGAACCGGTTCTAAAATACCGCAAGCTTTTGGAAGAAGATCTTCAGAAGGATTTTGCGGTTTTAAAAAGGCAGCTGCTTGATGAGAAAGTCAGATTGTCAAACTTTGAGCAGGTGAGGGATAGATTTTCAGGGGAATTGCAGCAAAAACAGGTGAAAAGCATTAGCGTTTCTGATATCTTGCTGTACACCGACTATCTCCAAGAGGTATCAAAGGAGATTAAAAAACAGTCGAAAAGGATTTTGGAAGCTGAGAAAAGCGTTGATCAGAAGCGTGAAGAGCTGGTTGGCGCCATGAAAAACAGGAAAACCATCGACCGATTGCGGGAAAAAGGGCTCAAGGTTCACGTTCAAGAGTTGTCAAAAAAGGAACAAAACCTGATGAATGAGGCTGCGATTAATATCTTTAATAAAAAATAAATAGGTTTTTTTTACGAAGACTGTCCATTCAGTGAACAAACGGTAGATGAACCTTTAGGATCGATAAAAATGATACAACCATTCAACGCAGAATTCTTTGCCCCCACAAAAAAATTAAGGTGGTTGTCTATTCTTCTGTCTATTCATAATACTTCCGAGATCAGCCAGCATGAAATTGGACGAATTACAC
>Ga0233431_1006326_pt1 | contig 10744 bp, 8 predicted proteins | sample SI_118_April2016_FD_179867 | JGI IMG/M metagenome (GOLD analysis project Ga0233431, IMG submission 179867) | Seawater microbial communities from Saanich Inlet, British Columbia, Canada - SI_118_April2016_200_MG | ecosystem: Environmental > Aquatic > Marine > Inlet | place: Canada: British...
AATTCACCGCCACTGCCCGCCCGCTTCTTCATGAGCAGACTGCTGAGCACAGGGGCCAGGAAGATCGCGAAGAGCAGCGACCCGACAAGCGCGAACACCATCGTCTGCGCCAGGGGTCGAAACGTCTTTCCTTCCACGCCCTGAAGCGTGAATAGCGGCGCGAACACCAGCGCGATGATCACCACCGCGAACAGGATCGGCCGAATCACCTCCACGAACGCCGTAGCCGTAGCGTCCTTCACAGAGGCGCCGTCCCCACGTCGCAGCAGTCGGTCCACGTTTTCGATGATGACCGTCGTGCTGTCCCCAAGCAGCCCCAGCGCGATGGCCAGCCCACCCAGCGACATCAGGTTCGCCGACACGCCGAAGTAGCCCATGAGCACAAACGAAAATGCCACCGAGAACGGTATCGAGAGGATAACGACCAGGCTCGGCCGCAGCCCGCCCATCATCAGCAGGAGCACCACGACGATCAGCGCGCCCGCCTGCGTCAGGGCCGTCGTCACCGTCTCGATGCACGCGGACACGAGCGTCGCTTGATCGTAGTACGTCTCGATCCGAACGCCAGGTGGCAGCACATCGTTGATTTCGGCCATGCGCTGCTTTGTGTCGCGGATGACCGTCGACGTGTTCGTCCCGATGAGCTTCAGCACCATCCCGACGACGGTCTCGCCCTGACCGTTCATGATGGCCAGCCCGCGCCGCACTTCCCCGCCGATGACGACGTCTGCCACCTGATGCAGATACACCGGCGTTCCGTGGTGGGACTTCAGCACGATGTTTCGCACGTCCGCCATCGTCTCCGCGAGACCCACCGACCGAACGACGTACTCCTCGGCGTTCTTCACGATGAACTGCGCGCCGACGTTCGAGTTGTTCGCCTTGATCGACTCGACGACCTCATGCAGCGACACGTCGTACCGCAGCAGGTCTTCTGGCCGCACGAGCGCCTGGAACTGCTTCACGTCCCCGCCGATCGACAGCACCTCCGTCACGCCCGGCACGGTCTGTAGGTTGAACTTGACGATCCAATCTTGGATCTCGCGCATCTCCTGCGGCGTGCGCTCGCCCGTCTCGTCCTCGACGAAGTAGAACAGGATCTGTCCCAACCCCGTCGTGATGGGCCCGAGTTCCGGCTCGCCGAAGCCTTCGGGGATGCCCTCTCGCGCGAGTTGCAGACGCTCGTTGACGAGTTGCCGCGCGAAGTAGATATCCGTGCCGTCCTGGAAGTACACGTTCACCACGGACAGCCCGAAGTTCGAGACCGACCGGATCTGCTCGATGTCCGGCAGGCCGTTCATGGCGACTTCGACCGGGTACGTGACGTAGCGTTCCACCTCCTCCGGCGCGAGACCTTCCGTCACGGTGAACACCTGCACGAGCGCCGGTGTGACGTCCGGGAAGGCGTCCACGGGAAGCTGCGTGTAGGCGAAGAAACCCGACGCGAGCACGATCAGCCCGACGATGACGATCAGCAAGCGACTGCGAAGCGCGAACTGTACGATGCGGTCCATGTCCGCCCTTCCTAGTGCGCGTGACCGTCGCCGAAGGCGCCCTTGGCGAGCTGCGCTTTCAGGGTGAAGGCGCCCGTCGCGGCGTACCGCTCTCCCGGCGCCAGGCCCGAGACCACTTCGACGTGCGTGTCGTTCGCGCGCCCCGTCACCACGGGATGTGGCTCGAAGCCCTCGTCCGTCAGAACGAACACGGACAGGCGGTCCTCGAACGTCTGCAGCGCGGTGCGCGGGACAAGCGCGGCGACATCGCTCTCAGAGACGACCACCTCGCCGGTAACGAACAGCCCAGGACGCCAGGCGCCGTCCTCGTTCGGCAGCACGACGCGCGCACTTGCGGTGCGGGTGGCTTCGTCCACCGTCGGGCTGACGTACGAGACGACCCCATGCCCTGACTGGACCGCGTGCCCCGCGGAAATGCGGGCGTCCTGCCCCACGTCCACGTATGGCAGGTCTTTCTGATACACCGTCAGGTTCACCCACACGCTGCTCATGTCGGCCACCTGGTACAGGTCCGCGCCCGGCTCGACGAACTCCCCGACGGCAATATGCTTATGCACCACCGTGCCGCCGAACGGCGCCCGCAACACGAACCGCGTGAGGTCCGTGTCGTGGTTCGCGCTCTCGTGCAGGTCGGCGATCTCCTCGTCCGCCATCCCGAGGACATGCAGAGCGTGCCGGGCGCCCGTTGCCTTGGTTTCGGCCATGAGTACGCCCAGTTCCGCCACGCGCACAGCTTGCTCGGCCGCCATCACGCCCTGGTCCGCGATCCGGGACACCTGCTCTGCCGCGCGCACGGCCTGTTCCGCCGCTCGGATCGACTGACACGCCGCGTCGGCGCCCTGCTCACCCAATCGCACTGCCTGACGCGCCATCAGCAGCGACGCGCCGACCTCGTACGCCGTCTCATCGCGCGCTGCTTCATACGTGGACTCCGCATTGCGCCGCGCCTGACGCGCCACGACCACCTCGGCCGCGCTCGATATTCCCTGTGCTTGCAGAGCGGCCTCACGCTCCAGTTCGGTCTCGGCGGCGAGCAGATCGGCGTACGCGACGAGCAGGATCGCCCGGTTTGCCCCCGCGTCCTTCCCCGCCAGCCGGTCGCCGAGTTCCTCTACCGACACACGTTCCGCGAGCGCGCCGAGTAGCGCCGTCGTGTTCTCCGTCACCGCCTCCTGACGATCAAGCGCAGCACGCGCCACGGACGCGGCTTCCTCGGCCACGCCCAGCCCCTCGCGCGCCACGTCCACGTCCGCCCGGGCGACGTCGACGGCGGCCCGCTGCGTCTCCGCGTTCGAGGTCGCCACCGCGACGCCCGCCGCCGCGATCTCCGCGGCCGCCCTCGCGCCGTGCTCCTCCAGCTTGCGACCGAGGTACGCCACAATGGCCGCGCCCATCTCCGCGCTGTCCAGAACCGCCATCGGCTCCCCGGCGGATACCTCGTCGCCCAAATGGCCGTACACCTCACGCACCGTCCCGGCGACGCGCGCCGTCACGTGCGCCCGACGGTCCGCGTCGAGCGTGATCTCCCCGGGCAGGGAGGCGGACTTCGACAGCGCGCCGGGCTGCGCCACCGCGACGCGGATGCCGAACTCCACCATCTCCTGCTGAGACAGCGTTACTACCTCTTCGTGGTCATCGTGGGGGTCTGCCGCCGCATCGCCGTGGGCATCCGTTGCGGGCTCGGCTTGGGCCGCGTCGCTACCATGCCCGTCCGCGCCTTGGGCGTACGTGCGTACGCCTCCGAACACCACGATCGCCAGCGCGAGCCCGACTGCTATCCAGAGTCCATGAATCCTCGTCATCGGTTCCCTATCCTCTTCCTGCGCTTATTCCGCAGCCGATTCCGTGTCGTGAAGCTCTCGGGCGATGAGTCGCTCGACCTCCGCGAGCGCCATCGCGTACGCCGCCCGCGCCTGGAGGTCGGCCTCCTGCGTCTCGACGAACTCCTCCTGCGCCGCCAGCGCGTCGAAGTAGCGGAACTTCCCCGCCTTGTAGCCGGCCATCGTCTTGTCGAGGAGTTCCTGAGCGCGCGGCATGAGTTCGTCGCGCGTCGTCACCGCTTCGTGATATGCGGACAGGAGGTCGGAGTAGGCCCGCTCGAACGTCGCGTGTGTCGTTGCCAGGGCGTGGCGCAATTCCATCCGCCCCTTCGCCGCGGCGGCCCGCGCCTCGGCCACGCCTCCCTGGTTCGTGTCGAACACCGGCAGTGGGATGCCCAGTTCGATGAGGAACGACCGCTCCTTCACGTCGCGGGAGTACTGGCCGCCGACGCCCACGCCGATGTCCGGCGCCCCTTCCGCGTCGGCGACAGCGACGGCGGAGTCGAGGGCGTCGAGGGCGTCGCTGTAACGCGCGAGAGCGGGGGCCTGTGCCAAGCCGTTCCTCGCCTCGGCGGCGGGCGGCGGCTCGACCGGCGGGGTCAACGCCCCGTCCACCCGCTCGAAGTTCACGACGGTCGCGCCCCACCGAGCCGCCAGCGCGCTGTACGACGCGCTCACGGCGTTGCCGGATGTCCGCAGGACGCTCTCCGCCTCTACGACGGCCATTTCCGCGCGCGTGCGCTCGATCGCAGGCGACCGGCCGGCGGCGACCTGTGCGGTCACGGTATCCAGCGCGCCAACCGCCAACTCGACCGTCCGCACAGCGAGCGCCTCGCGTTCCTGCGCAACGACGGCCGCGAGGAACGCCTTCCGCGTGTCCGTGTAGATGTCGAGGCGCGCCGCTTCGTAGTCCCACGCCATCAGACGGCCCTGCGCGTCTGCGGCACTGACGCGCTTCCCGCGCTTGCCGCCCAAGGGGAGCGTGTACTCCAGGGTCATCGACGCCGCGGCCGAGTCGAAGCCGCTCCGCCCACCCGACCCGAGTATCTTCTCGCTTTCGATCGCGATCTCGGGATTCGAGCGGAAACCCGCCTGCCACGCCGCGGCCTCCGCGACGCGCACGTCCCATCCGGCGGCAGCCAGTTCGGGACTACCAGCAAGCGCCAGGCCGACGGCGGCGTCCAGCGTCAGGGAGGCCGGCGCCTCGACGGCGGCCTCAGCTTCGGACGAAGGTACCGCAGGGGCCGGATCGAGCGGCGGCCGAGCCGCGGTGGCCTCAGCTCCAAGCGGGCGCGCCGAGCGCCAGAGATAGTCGTGTTTTGGTGACGACGAGCAACCGAGGGCCACCGCGAGCAGCGCGATGGCGGCGCACTTCGCGCGAGGGTACGTACGCATGACACACTCCGACGTTGAGCACAGTCGTGAACGGACGCTCAGCGTGGAGCAGGCCTATATCAGCAGGACAACGGAGCGCAGGAGGACGGGCGAGATCGGTGCCATGGACCGATGCCGGGCGTGCGCGTTCGGACGTGTCGAAGTCGTATGGGCCGACAGCGAGTCGGCTGCCATCGTCGGGGTCGGCGGGGCGATCTCGTGCGACGACCCGTGCGAGCGCCTCGCGGGATCGTCGATGAAGACGAGGGAGTCGATGCACTCGCCACAGTGTCCACGATCCACGATTTCGACGCGGCCGGATGTCCGCGACTCGGGCGCGCACTGCCCTTCGTGGCTCCATTCGAGCGCGACGTGCCCGTCCGATCCACGGCACAGCACGACCGTAGGAAGCGACAACTGCGCCAACAGCAGTGGCGCGAGCAGCCATACGTTCACGCGCATGGGAACACGACGGGACATCGACTTGGCGTCGCCTCAGCAATGAACACGGAACTGTGCGGAGAGCATACCGCACTCGAAACTTAGTGGCAACTAAACTTCACGCAGAGAGCCGGCATGTAGAGAACGCTGTCGATTGCAGGTCCTCGCCTCGGCGCTTATCATCGAAGGGGCGAACGTCCTACGCGCGGCCGTCCCCGGCGGCGCGTGCATGGGAAGTCGAAGGGAGATGCCTGATGCGGATACGAACTCTGTTCTGTGTGGTTGGAATCCTCGCGATCGGCGCGCGCGTAGGTTCTGGGGCGTCGTTGACGGACGATGATCTCGTCGGAGCGTGGCTGTTCGACGACGAAAGCGACGCCACGTTGGATTCGTCGGACGCCGGCAATGATGGGGAAGCCATCGGCAACGTGACGTGGGTCGGCGACGGGAAGTTCGGCGGCGCGTTGCTGTTCGAGGGTGACGAATCGTGGGTTTCTGTCGAGGACGACCCCAGCCTGCACTTCCCGGAAGGCACGGACTTCACGGTAGCGACGTGGCTTCGAACCGACATGGCGGCGGGCGATCCGCCGATGGTCGTCGCCAAGAACTACCAGCCCGCAGGGGTCAATCCCTGGTGGGCGCTGTACTACGCCAACCAGGGCAAGTCGTTGGACGGGAGCGCGAGCCTGTTCCTGCGGGACGCAGGAGGCGCGAGCCACCACATCGCCGGCGGGCCGCTCGTGAATGACGGCGCCTGGCATCACCTCGCGGGAACGAGACTGGGCGACACGATTCGCTTCTATGTGGACGGCGTAGAGGAGGCCACCAAGGACGACGCTGGCTTCGATGTGGGCACCGGGGCGGCCCCGCTCCACATGATGAGCCACCTGGACCGATGGCTGATCGGATCGCTCGACGAGGTGATCATCCTACGCCGTGGGCTCGACGGAGATGAGATCGCCGGGCTGATGGATGCCGGGATCGAGGAGTTCCTGGCGGTCGATTCGAAGGGCAAGCTCGCCACGCAGTGGGGAACGCTGAAGGGCAGGCAGTAGAGCCCCGACAGGCGCCGCAAAGACGGGACAGGCTTAACTGCCAATGGTGACACCGGGCCATCGGGGAGTAGTGTGCCGCTTCGCGCCACCCGGCTGGTCTGCCACCGACCCGAATCCATACGCCGGGGAACACGACTCCCCGGGCGGATGGACGCACGCCGAGGTAGAGGACAAGCGGCGCGGGTGGATGTTCACGGGATCCACGCCGCGCGGCATGTTCTCCGTCCGGTGGGACCGCGACGTTCCTGACCTCAAGTCCCGCCTTGCCGACCTGTTTCGCTACGAGACCCGCCACGGCCGCGCGGTGCTGCTGTGCGTGCCGCCGGACATCGACGGGGACACTTTCGTTAGCGATGCGCTCGCCCGGACCCCGCCTCCGCATGTCGTCCGCGACCCCGATCCTCAATGGGTGACGCATTCCACGGATCTCGACGCGTGGGCAAGGATCCGCGAGGACGGCGCCCTCAAGTCGTCCGCTCTGCTCACTGCCGAGGGCGCCACGCCGGACGATCTCGGTTTCCGCGTGTTGGGCGAGCCGGCGGATTACGCAGAATATGTCATGCTCGGGTCGATGGAGCGCGTGGGCGGCGAGCACGTGGTGGCATCACGACGGGCGGGTCGCATCATCACGGATGAGGACGCGCCACACGAGCCGGGGGTGTGCCTCTACTTCGACAACCGCGAGCTGATACGCGCGGGGCTGGGGGAACGCGACGGCGCGCACCTGATAGAGGTCCGGGGCCACCTCCCGCTCGAGCCCTATCTCGTCGAGGCGATCAGCGCGCGTGACATCGAGTCAGAGGCGGGCGTCGGGTGGACGCCCGCGAGCTTCCACGCCGCCGTCACCGCGGCTTTCCTTGCCCGCCTGCGCTGACAGCGATGCCTCCACGACGAAGGCGGCCGCGGTCGTTCTACCTCGCGTCCAGATGCTTCTTCATCACAGCGTCGATGGCCTCATGGCCGACCGGGTAGCCCGACAGACAGTCGTCCAGGCCTGCCTGGATCAACGCGTCGATGACGCCCCCGTAGTCGGCATCCTCGTACTTACGCGCCTCGACGGCGCTGTGTATCGCGTACCCCGCGGCAGACGAGTTGTATGCGGGGTCGATCATATCGGCTGGATGCCCGTGCTGCAGCAATAGGCGGACGACTTCCGCGTTGCCGCTCCAGGCTGCGTTGTGGAGCGGCGAATACCCGTGGTTGTGCTCTCGAATGCCCACCGGGAACCCGCATTCGAGCATGAGGCGTATGGCCTCGGTGTCGTTGTTCGTCTCCCAGCACGCCTTGGCCAGTAGCATCCGGTCCTCATCGTCGAACTCGTCGACAAGGTTCGGATGTGACTCCAGCAACGACATCGCAAGTTCGCGATCCGTCACCATGCACGCGATCTTGAGCTGGTGCTTTGGCGGCGTGGACTGCATGAGCAACTCGTAGACATCCCGATGCCCGCGCTTCATCGCCACTTCCTGCGGCGCCAGGTTGAACGCGAGGGTCCACTGCATTATCGACCCGCCGCCGTCGAACCCGATCCCCGGGAACGGGCTGGTGTTCACGCCGAGTCGATAGGTGACACACTCCGGGTCCTCTGCAACGGCTCTTTGCGCCAGTTCGAGATCGCCAAGTCCTGCGGCGAGAAAGACGTCCAATTCGGCGCCCCGGTCCAAGAGAAGCCGCGTGACATCAGGCGACACCTTGATACGCCATTGCGCCGGCGTCGAACTATGGTCTCCGTCGCGCGGATCGAGGTTCGCCCCTCGATCCATCAGCAACGTCGCTACCTCGACCGTGCGGGCGAAGTGGAGCGGCGTCCCGCCGTCCCCACCCGGCGCCTCCAGCAGGTTCGCATCGGCATCCAGCAGTTCGCGAACGACATCGGCAAGCCCGAGGGCCGCCGCGGCGTGCACCGTGGGAACGGCCCCGTTCGCCAGCAGATGCTCGGCCACATCCGTAGGTACCTCGTCGAGCCAGAAGCCCCGCGCCCAGAACTCGCTCATCTTGCCGATATCGGCGCCAGCGCCGAGCAGCGCATCCACCATCTCGGGAGCGCGCGCCTCGAGTAGCGCCGGGCGCCCATACCCGAACATGCCGTCGTCGATCGCGTCGCGGACCTCGGCATGGGTCAACGCCGCGCCGACGGCAGTCACGTCTGCGGCCGCAATCGCCGCCTTGAACTGATCCAGGGGAGTCGTCATGTTCCTTATCCTTCGAGCGATGGCCTTCCCCGCCGACCACGGCGGAGAGAGCAGCGCGGGCTGCCTGTAGGCGATGCGTACCGAACACGAGTGGCGTCAACGTCCGCCACATCCAATACGCGCGCCGCGCGACCGAGGATGCAGGTAGCGCGTGTGCGACCAAGGACGGGGCCGGCCTGCGTGGCCCGACCTGCTGGCGCGGACGGAGACGCCGGCAGGTTCGTGAGTCGGGCCCGCTGACGCTGGGTCATTCATCAAGGGTGGACGGCCCAGCCGACCGTGAGCCGCTTCCCTCTTCACCCTCACGTTGCGTGGCCGGTCGCTGTGTCTTGATCTCCTGCACGTGGCGCTTATCCGGCTCCACGAGGGACTGCATCCCCACGAGCGCGTTGCCGATGCTTCCCCCTCGGCCCTCCGTCTTGCGATAGTACAGCCAGCCGCGGCGTTCCAGCCACAGCCCGAGCCGGTCGAGGGCGAACAGACCGACGGCGACGAGAGCGAGGACCCCGATCACCTTCAGGTACCCCACGTCCATGGGAAACGCCTCCGTGCAAGTCGCGCGCATCGGATGGGAGAGTCGCGAGCAAACAAGCGGAACGATGGCGCCGCTGAGGCACGGGTGCCGGCTAATCGCCGCCATCTGTCGTCTGGCCTCGACGGAGCCGACGCACGTACACGATACCGCCCGTGATGCTCGTCTTCGCCATAGTCGCGCGGGCCGTTCCCGCGATAAGGCTCGGCACAGCGATCGCGGGTTCGATGGACGGCATGATCGGGCCCAGCTTCCCAGCCGCGGTCCCGTACATCAGAATAGCGCGGGTTCTGTCCGTCTCCCGGATCCCGCCGCGTGACGCCGTTCGGGGTGGCGTTCTCGGGCGAGCGCCGAGTCTGGCGGTCGGCAGCCAATACCCATCTCGGCATTCACTCCCAATGGGCCCAACGATCACCACCGCCCCCGGAGAAACTGCCGGGCCGCCAGCAGAATTCGCGAGTCAATGCGGCGTGCGTGTCCGTGGGAGTCGGGCAGGAAGCCGGAAGACGCCACAGACCACCCGCGGCGGCCCATCGCACGCCAGAGTACCCGAGGACAGCACGAAGAGGGACGCCCGCGTTCTCGCGTGTTCCCGTGCCGCGGGACCGTGGCTGTCCAACGGCCGAGTTCCCGGCCGGCACATAGGCTCGTCGTCTATTCGGGCGAGTAGCGATACACGTCGACGCCATCCACCTCCCTACCCGTAGCCGCAAAGCAATCCGCGTTCGAGATGGCATTCCACGTCTCGTGGCTGATTTCGAAGCGGTCGGGCTCGGCCTGCTTCTGTAGATGTCCCGTGATGTCCAGCGCCGCGGAGAACATCTCGCTCACGCGGCCGGCCTCGTCGATGACGACAGGACCCGTGTGAGCGCCGCCGCGAAGCGTAAACGGAGCAGCCAGTCGGTTCGTCTCCCGGTTGAAGTCTGGCAGGGCTCCGTAGAGCGCGATCCCCGCGTCGACCGCGTCCTGTGCCGACGGGAACAGGCACATCACCCCGTCTCCGGCGGTGCTGTGGACGGCGCCGTTGTGAGACTCGACCGTGGTCTGGACGTACCGGTGGTATTCCGCGAAGGAGAACTGTACGAGGAACGGATCTTGCCCATCCTTCATCCGCCCCGATCCCACGACATCTACGCACAGGAACGTGCGCACTTTGAGGTGCGTCGTCATCTCCCGGTGAAGTCGCACATATTCGGCGAGCGTGTGCTCCACGCTCTGCCGTTCGAAATAGCGCTCGACGATGATGGCCAGCTCGTCGAGGGACGGGAACGGCTTCACGACATAGTCCACCGCTCCAAGGCGCATCGTTCGCACGGCGGCGGACACGGTGTCGGTGCCACTCATCATCACGACGCCGATGTCGGGGTACTCCTCGCGGATGCGCGCGAGAAGCGTCACGCCGTCGGTTCGCGGCATTCTGATGTCCGTGATAACCAGGTCGGGCGCAGTGTCTTCGGACTGGATTATCGCCCATGCCTCCTCGCCGTCTTCGGCCTCGCGGATGTCGTAGGTCTTCCCGAGGAAGCGCGCGACCAACGTGCGGACCGGGCGGTCATCGTCCACGACGAGAATCGTGCGTCTGTCAGCCATGTTCCGACCCCGCCTCGCGCCTATCCTCTGAAGTTACTTCGGCGATGGCGCCCTGCAGTTCGCCGCGGGTGACCGGCTTCGCCAGGATGGCGTCCACGCTCTCCGGTCGGTGGTGCATGAGCGGGCCGAATCCCGTGACCATGACCACCGGCGTTCCGGGGAACCGCTCCTTGATGATGTCGGCCAGCCGGTCGCCGCTCATTTCAGGCATCGCCCGGTCGGTGAC
>Ga0233431_1006328_pt1 | contig 10739 bp, 11 predicted proteins | sample SI_118_April2016_FD_179867 | JGI IMG/M metagenome (GOLD analysis project Ga0233431, IMG submission 179867) | Seawater microbial communities from Saanich Inlet, British Columbia, Canada - SI_118_April2016_200_MG | ecosystem: Environmental > Aquatic > Marine > Inlet | place: Canada: British...
ATCTTTTGTCAGGCGGCAAGGCCCCATACTGCAAATTTTGCAACACATACCCGCAGAACCGATATTGCAAGCCACCATATCATCTGCGCGTGTAAATGCGGTTCCAATACCCAACTCATCTGCGCGGATTAATAGTTCCTGCGCTGCCGGGTCTTTGCTGGCTTCCTGTGGAGTTCGTCTTTTTTTAGCCATTTTTTACTCCTCATCCATACTGGTAATTGGGGTCATGCCAGGGCAGGGCCAAAGGCCACGAGTGCCTTGCCCAACCTCCTGCCCAAAACTGACAACTTTGCCGGTCTGCGCATATGCCTCTGTATGGCGATAATAGGTATCTGCGCTACCATTTCCTTGATTAACCGGAATCCCCGTCTCTTTGGGGATAAATAACTCACCAATATAACCGGCTTCATCAAGCCTGGACACGATATCCTTTTTCGTTATCTTTTTCGCGTTGTAGGTGATCTCCGCAGCATGAAAACCACTACTGGCGTACACTTCTTCTACGCCTTCGAGGTCAAGCAATATACGCCTGACTTCAACAACATGGTGATCGCCATACATAGCGGGGAGATCAAGAGTTATTACTGTCACGGGTCTGGCCTCCTTTGATTTTGAGCAGATTGCATTCGTTAAATATTAAATGCAGATATTCTGAATATCTGATTTCATTGGTAAAAAAAAGAAAAAGCCAGCACGCATCCATGCGCACTGGCTCTAAGTATCACAAAACCTGAATATTGCTCTCGTATTGCCCTAGTGAATGACTAATATACGGGTACAACCACACTCTTTGCAGTCTGGAATTTTTACTAAGCCACATATTCTTCATTGACCTCTAAAACATAACCGTAAAAGTTTTATATGATTTCACCAGGGTACCCACTTCTTGGTAAGGGCACAAACTAACCTAGACAAGTACCATAATCAGTTACAGTATAGAAGATTAGCATACTGCCCCGTAGTATTCACTGTCACTAAGAAATCAGATATTTGTCATCCTTGGTTTGCGCCAAAAAGCACATACTACGCCATGATACAATTTATCCATAAGTCAAATAAGCTGAGGAATAATCCATGAAGATTTTGACAATTATCTCTGGGGAATATGGGGAACGCCATCTGCAAAACATCAAATTGCACGCCCCAACATCCTGGAGCTTGGAAGTTTGGCAGGCCCCCACAATCCTCCCCCCCATCATTGACTACCCCGAAGAATATATCCCCGAAGATCTCCCTCAAGCTGATCTTCTTTTATCTTTCGCCGAGCATCGCGGCGTAGCGGAATTACTGCCCGATATTGCAAAGAATATCGGCGCAAAAGCCGTCATTGCCGCAGTAGATAATGAAGTCTGGCTGCCACGCGGATTAGCGCGTCAGTTACGAGGCTGGCTAGAAAGAATGGATATCGCTTGTGCAACGCCAAAACCACTATGCTCACTAACCGAAGATGATTACGGCATCACCCGTCGAGACAGACTCCCCTACGAGAGTAAAGAAATTTCAGAATTTGCACGCTATTTTGGAAAACCCAACCTAAAAGTAGATGTTGACCCCGAAACCCGAAAAATCACATCAGCCGAAGTCAAAGTAGATGCCGTCTGCGGATGCGCCCGCCACGTTGCAGATGGCCTCATCGGCTTATCTGTTGACGAAGCCGAAGAAAAAGCGGGGCTTCTCCATCACCACTTCCCATGTTTGGCAAGCATGACAAAGCTAAATGATTTCAATCACGATACCCTCATGCACGAGTCGGGGCATCTGATCGTGAACAATATCGGTGAACAGATAAAACCCTACAAAGAAGAAAAATATATTACGCCAGGAAAACGGAGTTCATCTTAAGCAAAGAGACCTGCATTGCACTTTCGGAGTACGCTGCGGGTCTCTTTCAAAATTATCTCTTACTTAGGCTTATTCTCCGACTTAATCCCCAATGCATCGTATATTTTCAAAGTTGGCTTTGAGCGATTTAGCGTATAAAAATGAATACCTGTTACACCACGATCGAATAAACCAAAGACTTGTTGCGTAGCCCAATGGATGCCGACCTTCGCAACTGCATCATCATCATAAGCACGCGAGACCGCCCGTTGCAACTTTGCGGGTACACGTGACCCTAATGCCAATTCTGAAATGCGTTTCATACCGCTTCGCGAAATGATCGGCATAATCCCTGCGATAATAGGAACATTGATTCCTGCTAATTCACAGCGGTCACGAAAATCATAATAATCTCTGTTCTGGAAAAAAAGTTGCGTACAAATATAATCTGCACCGGCATCTACCTTGGCTTTCAGAAAATCCATTTCCTCTAAGCGATTAGGGGTTTCTGGATGCCCTTCAGGGAATCCGGCCACACCAACGCCCATATGAGGGAAATGCTTCTTCACATAAGATACCAACTCTGCCGCATAACGGAATCCATCTTTCGGCTGTACAAAGCCAGGCGAACCTTTTGGCGGATCACCGCGCAAAGCCATAATATTTTCGACACCATTTTCTGAATATCGCTCTAAAATCTCGTGGATTTCGCCTCTCGTGGCGCCAATCGTTGTCAGGTGCGCTACAACGGAAAGATTGGTCTCTCGCTTCAGGCGTACAACCAGATCATGCGTCAGATCACGTGTAGAACCACCTGCACCATAAGTCATACTTACATAGGCAGGCCCAATGGAGGACAACTCTTTCATGGATTGAAAAAGTTCATCAAAACCCTTCCCTGATTTCGGCGGAAAAAACTCGAAACTAAAATGAAGACCTGGTTTCTGTAAAATTTTTGCGATATGCATCTTTACCTCTACAATTAAAATACGCAGGATGTGCCTTGCACATCGGCTCTGTAAGGGAAATACCTTTTATAAAATGCCAATAAAAAAACACTCACATAGTATTTCCTGGAACCTTTTCTGCAAAACAGAAATTCCTTGCCATTATAATACCTGAATAGACAAATTCAAAACGGAAGGTTCTAATGAAAAAACAAGTTTACGACTACGTCATCATCGGTTCCGGTTTCGGCGGCTCGGTTACTGCAATGCGCCTAACCGAAAAAGGTTATTCCGTCCTCGTCATTGAGCGTGGTAAACGCTTCAACGATGACGACTTCCCCAAAACAAATTGGAACTTGCCCAAATTTCTTTGGCTGCCGAAATTGCGCCTTTTTGGCTTCTTTGAAATGACCTTCATGAATGGCCTGCTCGCTCTGCACGGCAGTGGCGTGGGCGGCGGCAGTCTCACTTATGGCAATGTTTTGATGGAGCCGGATGACAAACTTTTTCAGACTGCCGGTTGGCAACATCTTGCCGACTGGAAATCTCTTCTCGCCCCGCACTACGCGACAGCACGCCGGATGTTAGGCGTGGCGCGCAACCCCAAACTTTGGGCGGCCGATAAACATCTTCAGGAAATTGCTGGCGAGCTGGGCTATGCAGAATCTTTCCACGCAACAGATGTTGGCGTTTTCTTTGGTGACCCTGACGAAGAAGGTGAAACTGTCCCCGACCCATATTTTGAGGGAGAAGGCCCAGAGCGCGCAGGCTGTATTCATTGCGGGGGATGCATGGTTGGGTGCAGACATAATGCCAAAAATATGCTCACGAAAAATTATCTTTATTTTGCAGAAAAAAATGGGGTGAAAGTCATCGCAGAAGCAAAAGTGGTCGATATTCAGCCTACCGATGGAGATGCGCGGTACAAGGTAATGTACAAACCCTCGACCAAGTTATTTAAGGGCAACCCAACCCAAATCCGGGCGCGAAACGTGATCGTCGCTGCGGGCGCGCTCGGCACAATGGAGCTTCTCTTCAAATGCCGCGACGAGACTCGTTCCCTCCCAAAAATCTCACAAAAATTAGGTGACCTGGTTCGCACCAACTCTGAGAATATCATGGGCGTTGTGATGCGTGAAAAGGATATCGATTATTCCGAGGGAATTGCGATCACATCCATTTTTCAGGCCGACGAGGTGACGCGAATAGAACCAGTGAAATATGCTGAAGGCGCGTCTTTTATTCGTGTGATGACCGCACCTTTCGTGGAAGGCGACCATCCTATTTGGCTACGCTTTTTGAAAATGGCGGGGAAAATTTTGCGTCATCCCTACGATTTTATTTACGAAAAATTCCTGGCAAACTGGGCGCGTGTCACAACAATTTTACTGATTATGCAAACTGAAGATAACCTGACGCATGTACGGCGCGGACGGAATATCTTTACACTCTTCATGAAAGGCTTGGTCCTAAAACCAGATGCAGATTACCCCATCCCAAAGCAGATCCCTATCGGGAACGAGGTGGTCAAGAAAATCGCCGAACGCGCAAATGGTATTCCGCAAGCCGCGTTTACGGATGGTCTTTTCAACTTCCCGACAACAGCACATTTTATGGGCGGCGTACCAATAGGGCGCGATGAGAACGAAGGTGTGGTTGGCCTGGACTTTGGCGTTCACAACTATTCGGGCTTATATGTGGTGGATGGCTCGATCATGCCGGGCAACCCGGGCGTAAATCCTTCACTGAGCATCACAGCGTTGGCAGAGTATGCCATGAGCTTGGTCGAGGAAAAATAATGTGCGATTGCTCAGCAACAAATAAGTGGGTAGAAGGAACAAGAAAAGATAGTCGCTTTTCCCCTATGAAAGAACTCCTCATTGGAGACTGGTGTTATCTCGTCAAATGTCAAGAATGTAATCAGCTATGGCAAGTAGATGCTTGGGATAAATACTGGCATGGTATTGCTATCAAGTATTTTGGCTCCGCAAAAGAGTGGATACAAATATCAGGTGAGGCAATTCGAAAAGAAATCATTATTGGAAACTATGGAGGGATTTCAGACAAATTATGCCAGTGGCATAGATGCAAAGAAAAGGCTTTATCCGATTTAGCTTTTTGTGTTGATTGTGCTTATGACAAAAATGGAATTAGGTGGTAGAAGATATGCAAAAACGAAAAGTTTTTGGGGTTTTCGCACTGCTAATATTAATGATTATTATGGGCATGCACTTAGGAGCACGTCCTGCGCCAGCGCATCCCTTTTTTGAACAATTCGAACAATACCCGCTGGTTATCGCCCATCAGGGCGGCGATGAAGTTTGGCCCGGAGAAACGCTCTATGCCTTTGAGCAATCTGTAGCGCTTGGTGTAGATATCCTCGAAATGGACGCGCATATCACGGCTGATGGTGTTTTGGTGCTTATCCACGACGAAAGCGTTGACCGCACAACAAATGGTAGCGGATCGGTCGAAGAAATGACCTTGGCTGAACTGAAAGAATTAGATGCCGCTTATTGGTGGAGCGTGGATGAAGGGGAGAGTTATCCATTTAGAGGAAAAGGGCTTGTCATCGCAACTTTAGAAGACATTTTCAAGGCTTTCCCCGGTTACCCTGTCAATATCGAAATAAAGAAAACGAAACGCTCGATAGCACAGCCTTTATGCGATCTGATCCGTGAATATGATATGCAAGATAAAGCACTGATCGCATCTTTTCATGATGAACGTATGGCAGAATTTCGGGAAGTATGCCCAGAAGTAGCCACGTCTGGCAGTCGCAGCGAAGTAAAAGAATTTGTTATTCTGAATTATGCCTTTTTGGGCGGTATTTATTCTCCCCTGGAAAGCAGTATACAAGTCCCTGAAAAAGATTCAGGAATCCTATTGGTACGCCCGGGGTTAATGCGCGGCGCACATCGTCGCAATCTGCAGATCCACATCTGGACACCAAACAGTCCCGAAGACTTGCAACGTTTCATCAATATGGGCGTGGATGGCATTATCACCGACCGACCAGACATCCTGATGGAATTGCTTGGTCGATAGAGAGGCCAAAGCATAAAAACAAAAAGGCTGTGAGCAGAAAATCTACTCGCAGCCTTTTTTATATCAGCTATTTTATTTAGAGCTATAAAACCCCAACATCATTCAAAGCTTTCTCCAGTTGGTGAAGAGAGGCTGGTTTAATGATCATTGCCTCAGCGCCACCCTCCATCACACGCTTTTTGGTTTCTGCCTGATCGTCAGAAGTGACCACGATCACGGGCACATTCATCAAACGCGGTTCACGGCGTAAATAAGCCAAGATCTCAAAACCATCTACGCCGGGCATATTCACATCTAGCAAAATCAAAGAAGGCGTATGTTCTCCAAGCAAAGCCATTGCGGGGCTGGAGCCATAAGCGGGGCGTGCTGCCACACCCAAAAGGCTCACCATCTCTATAAGAGCGTCTGCTGTTTTACGATTATCATCAATTACAAGGACTTCCTTCATTTCTCTTCTCCAAAGCTATAGCCAGGCATATTCGCGACTATTTTTCTAAAATCTTCTCTTTCAATTATTTCAAAAAGCGGAGCCAAAAGCGGGCTTTCAAAATAAACATCAGGAATGATCAACTCATAACGCTCCTGATATAAAGGCAAAAAGTCCAGTTCAAGAGCTTGTGCAGCAGCAGCGATCCCTAAACCGCAATCTGCGCGTCCCGAAGCAACAGCCGCTGCCACACCCAAGTGGGTAAACTCTTCGTTATTATAGCCAAGAACCTGCTCTGGTGCTATCCCCAATAAGTTCAGATGATAATCAAGGAGGACGCGTGTCCCCGCGCCGCGTTGCCGGTTGACAAAGTGGATATCCGATCTAATGACATCTTCCAAATCCCGTACATTTTTCGGATTCGCTCGCGAGATAATCAAACCTTGCTCCCGATTAACCAACATCACCTGCTGGACAGGAGTCTCCGCTAAATACTTTGCGATATAAGAATCGTTATAAATGCCTGTTTCTGGGTCAAGCAAATGCGATCCTGCAAGATGCGCTTCTCCGCGCTTGAGCGCGACCAAGCCACCCAGCGAGCCAACATTCGATGAAATTAATCGTCTACCCTCCTGAGAGAGATATTGCGCTAATAAGTCAAGTGTCATATCGTGTGAGCCGATGCAGAAAATGGTTCGTTCCAGTTCAGCGGGAGAGCGATAGAGATGGATATCCACGCTATCACCAGCCTCTGCGCCTTGTGTGCCGCGCGACATAATTGCTAAACCATCTGCGCGGACGAGGGAAGAGATCACACCAGCACCTCTGCTAAGCGGCGCAGCCAACACCCTTTCACCGACACGCCCAACGGCCATGCGGATGTAATCGTCGTCTCCAGCGGGAGATGTTGTTTTTCGAGTTAACTCTGCTTTAACGGTAGCAAGTTCGGTTGGCGGGCGTCCCGTCCATTTGGCGATCAGCGGCTCGACAAAAATTTCTCCCGTCAAGGCAGCCGAGACGGGGTATCCCGGCATTCCGATGATGGGGATTTGGGAGTTGGGAGCTGGGGGTTGGGAATTGGCATTCCGATTCCCGACTCCCGATTCCCGAGTAACCATTCCCAAAATAACAGGATGACCCGGGCGAACGGCAACGCCATGAACAAGCAACGCTCCAAGTTTTTCAACTACGCTCGCAGAGAAATCTTCAGCACCCGCCGATGAGCCTGCATTAAGTAAGATCAAATCATGTTCACGGGATGCTTCGGCTACACGCTCTGTGATGAGGTCAAAATCATCAATCGTGATCGGGAAGCGAGTTGCTTCACCACCCCAATTCTTGATCTGCGCTGCGAGAACGAGGGAGTTATATTCGAGAATATCGCCGCGCTTTAACTCGGAACCAATTTCTACCAATTCCGTGCCAGTCGGTAAAATAGCGACGCGCGGCTTGCGCGAAACAGCGATTTCAGTATGCCCCGAAGCAGCGATTGCGCCTAGGTCAACAGGGCGTAGAATATGCCCAGCGGGGAGAACAAGCTGGGTGGCGACGATATCTTCGCCGAGCGGGCGGACGTGTTTCCACGGCGTAACTGCGGCACGGATGCGAATTTCTTTCGGCTCACGAATGGCTGATGTGATTTCACCATCAACATCGAGCGCTTCTGTCTCTTCGATCATGATGACGGCGTTGAAACCATCGGGCAGCGGATCGCCAGTATCTACGTATTGCGCTTCTTCGCCGATTTGCAGTATGAGCGGAGCGGTTAAAGTTGCGCCAGCCGTTTCCTGCGCACGGATAGCAAATCCGTCCATCGCAGAGGCATGATAATGTGGCGAAGAATTTTTCGCCCAGATCGGTTCGGCAAGAACACGCCCGAGCGCATTTTCGTCGAGGGGAATATTTTCGGGAGCCAGTACACGCCATAAATCGGCATCTTGCAGGGCAGATTGGAGCGCGGCTTTGGCTTTGTCGAGGGGAATATCGTGGAGGTATACGGACATAGGGTTAGGATTAGGTAATTAGGAAATAGGGATTAGGCTCCGCCCCTCACCCTGACCCTTCGCTTCGCTTGGGTCTGTCCCTCTCCCAAGTGCGGGAGAGGGGAATCTGCTCCCTTCCCCGTTTATCGGGGAAGGGCTGGGGATGGGGTTAGAAATAAACTTCATTTTGCTCATCAGACAACCCTCGAATAACTTTTCGAATTCTTTCCAACGCAACGGCTAAATCCTTTTCAATCAATTCAGCGGATAATCTCAAAACATTCAAGCCAAGTGTCTTCATCGTTTCATCACGCTCTGCATCTTCTTCTTGTTGAAACTCATGAATACCGCCATCCACTTCAATTACAAGGCGATATTCTGACGAATAGAAATCAGCAATATAAACACCGATAGGTTGTTGGCGGCGAAATTTGATGCCATCCAGTTTTTTGCCGCGCAAGGCTTGCCAAAGAATTTTCTCGCTCTTCGTCGGGTTTTTGCGTTGTTCACGCGCGGCATCAAGAACTTTGTGACGCAGGTTATTCGAGATTTTAATGCGAGGGTGTTTTTTAGGCATCGGCTATCTCCATATTCCCCTCATCCTGACTTTTCGCTGCGCTCAAGTCTGTCCTTCTCCCATTTTGGGAGAAGGACAAACTCCCCTTCCCTGCTCGTCGGGGAAGGGCTGGGGATGGGGTCAGAAACCAAATTCGACATATCAACTCAAATCACTCACACTTTGATTTATCCCCATTCCCATCATAAATAATATCTACAGTTCTTCCCTCTGACAAGCTGACATCCTCCAAGCGCACATCTCCCGATATATCCACATCGTATATTTGGTATGTGGCAACATCAAAGTGCCCTATATTATCCGGCTCATTATATTTATTGAGCAATAGTATTTCTACAGGCTGAACCAAAACCTTATGTTTTGTGCAATTACGGATAAAAGCTGGCGCAGGCAACTCCACTTCCACGATCGGCAGCGATCTTATATGCCCTTCTACGGTGGAATATTTTGTTTCGGTCGTTACCCAACCTCTAACACCCGATTTAGATGGCAGCTCTATCAACAACCAATCCCCCTTCCTGTCCCGTCCAATTGCAAGAGCTTCATCACCATCATATAAAACACCGACATAGTTATAAGCTAAATCCGGACCGCGGCGCACGCTCAAATTTCCACCGGAAACAGCAAAAAGAACTTCTCTTACCTGTGTAGGTGCGAGCATTGGTGTTGGCGTATTGGAGATCGGGGTTTTGGTTGCTGTTGGCAGAGCGGTTGGTTCTTTCGGCTTCGGCGTCCAGGTTGGCGTTTCGCTCGGTACTGGGCTGGCTTGAGGCACTTCTATGTCTACCACTGAAAATCGAGTGCAAGCTTGCAAAGAAAACACAGCTACTGCAAGTATTGCAACAAGCATTTGTATCTTGATTTTTTCAATCATCTTTATCATAAAAAACTCTCTAAACCGCTATCTTGCCCATACTCATAACCACTGCATCGAGCGTAAAACTTATTTCTTTGCAGCTTTCGATAGAGCAATAGATTCCTGCGTCCACTTCATCAGCAAATCTTCATCTTCCAAAACTTCTTCTGGAACTTGATAGTAAGGCATTCTGGCATGTTTTTTAGCCCCAGCGTCTTCAAATTGTGCCCGATTGCTATCATCCGCTTTAAGATGAACATTGCCTTCCGATGTTATCAGGGCAAACATTGTACCCTCTTCAAATACGCCATAACCGCCGAACATTTTCTTGTGGGTAATTCCCCCTAAAGGAAGAATTCTTCCAGCAAATTCTTTAACTGCTTTTGTTGAGAGATTATCATCTTTTGTAGTCATTTGACCTCCAATATATTACAGTTTGAAATTAGACGAGCATCACTTTCACTATCTCACCTGCACTCAACCCCGTCGCATCGGGGGCGATCTTGAGCAGCCCATCCGCACCAACAAGAGTAAAGATAAGGTTTGATTTGCCAAAGATGGGGTCAGCCAAATAGCTTTTCTCTGTGCTCTCTGCGTGCTCTGCGGTTAAACGAATCGGTATCCAATCCTCCCGCCCCGCTTGGGATGAGAGATTGACTGTCAATTTTGCAGAAACGCTCGGGCGTAATTCATCCACGCTCTGCCCGAGCAAACGTCGTATTAGCGGCGCAACGAAAACGTATCCATTCACCAATGCGCTAACGGGGTTTCCCGGCAGCCCGATCACGGCTTTTCCTGCGCAAACGCCCAAAATGGTCGGCTTGCCGGGGCGGGTATTTACGCCATGCACTAGCACGCCCGGCTCGCCCAATTCATCTATCGCGGCGGCGGTCATGTCGCGCGCGCTGGCAGATGACCCGGCTGTGATGAGCACCATTTCGCATTCGTCCAAGGCTCGCGAAATCGCTGTTTTCATTGCGTCCATGCTGTCGGCAACGATGCCGCAGATTAACGGCTCGCCGCCATATTTTTCGACCAAGGTAGATAATGCATAGGAATTAATATCCCGAACTTGCCAGGG
>Ga0233431_1006330_pt1 | contig 10736 bp, 9 predicted proteins | sample SI_118_April2016_FD_179867 | JGI IMG/M metagenome (GOLD analysis project Ga0233431, IMG submission 179867) | Seawater microbial communities from Saanich Inlet, British Columbia, Canada - SI_118_April2016_200_MG | ecosystem: Environmental > Aquatic > Marine > Inlet | place: Canada: British...
CGGAAGTTTTCAACCGGTTTCAACATATCCTTGTTCAGCACCGCCCACACGAATGTCGGAGGCGACTCGATTACCTGATCCACAAGATCATTGCCCTCGGAATTGAAATTCACAGCGTCATACTTGCCGTTATCATCGGATATTCCCCAGTTCATCCATTCAACGGGATGATCGGACGGATTGTAAATACCGTGGGAACTTCCTTTCGGGCAGACAACCATTCCGACACCAGGAATTTCGGCGGTTCTGCCGTCCACGGTGAACTCGGCATATCTGTCGAGAACGATATACATTTCCTCCATGCGGCGGTGTGCGTGCTCACCGATGCCGCTCTTTGCCCTCATGATGCCGCGGTGCAGAAATATGAAATTGGATTTGAATTCATCGCGCGGGGTAAGTTCCGTATAATCAAGGACTCCGGCGCCGCCGTGCGGCTGTTTGCCGGGATTGTATTTCGATGGATCATTGCGGTAGAAAAACGTATTACCGCCGAACGCCTCGTTTTGTGCAAACACACATTGCGCTGTAATAACGCAGGAAACCGCCATCAGGAATAATACACGTATTAACGATTTTTTCATCATCTTTTCACTCCTCTGTTTTTTACAACGCAGGATTATAACTATATATTTTCAAGTATATTCAGTGTCGCGTACCGGGCTTCCGGCATTCGGGATATGCTATTGGCCTTGATTGCCCTTGATTGATTCGAGGATGCGGACAAGATCCTCCTCGGAATAATAATCGATCATGATCTTACCTTTAAGGGCATTACCTTTGATCTTAACCTCGGAGCCGACAAGGCGCTGAACGTCGACACGAAAATTTTCGATAATCGGAGGGAAAACCGGTTGTGCGGCAGGCGCAGGCTTTTTCTCGGCAAGTTCATGTTTTACAAGCGATTCGGCTTTCCGGGAAGAAAGTCCGTCCCGCGCTATTTTCTGCGCCAGCTTATACTGAATTTCACCGTCCTCAACGGGAACAAGGGCCCGTGCGCTCCCCGGCGCGAGAGATCCGTTGCGGATCATTGCCTGCACACGTTCGGATAAATTCAGGAGCCGGAGCGTGTTGGCAACGGAACTTCTGCTTTTCCCGACAATGGAGGAAAGTTCTTCCTGGGTCAGATTCATTTTATCCATGATATTCTGGTATGCCTTGCCCTCTTCCACCGCATTCAGATCTTCCCGCTGTATATTTTCGATCAGCGACAATACCATCATTTTCTCCTCGGATTCAACATCCATGAGTATCACTTCGATGGTATCGTATTTCAGCTCTTTTGCCGCTCTGAAACGCCGCTCACCCGCAACAAGCTCAAAAAAATCTCCGTTCCGCCTGACAACCGGCGGTTCGATAATGCCGTTTTCGGCGATCGATTTTTTGATATCCTCCATCCCCTCATCGGAGAAATGCTCGCGGGGCTGTTCGCGGTTGGGAATAATGTCTTTCAGCGGAATTGATATAATTCTGCGTTTCGAGGAATCTTCGTCCGGTATATTCTGCCGGGCAGTTTCAGACGGAGTATCGGCACCGGGATTAAACAGTGCATCAAGACCTTTTCCGAGGGCTTTTCTAGGCATGGCTGTCTACCTCTTTCGCGAGCTGAATATAGGCTTTTGCGCCGGATGAAAGTATATCGTAAAGTATGATTGGTTTCCCGAATGAGGGAGCTTCGCTCAATTTAACATTCCGCGAAATTACCGTTTCATACACTCTGTCGTCAAAATACGAGCGGACTTCTTCCAGCACCTGACGGGAGAGATTCAGGCGGCTGTCAAACATTGTGAGCAGAATACCCTCGATGGAAAGGTCCGAATTGATATTTTTCTGAACGAGCCGGATCGAATTTAAAAGCTGTCCCACACCCTCGAGCGCATAATATTCGCACTGGATAGGGATCAGCACCGATTTCGCGGCGGCAAGCGCATTTAACGTGAGAATCCCCAGTGACGGCGGACAATCGATGAGAATATAATCATAGTCGTCCTCGAACGCCTCAATGGCTTTTTTAAGTTTGTGTTCGCGGGCGATAGTGCTGACAAGCTCTATCTGTGCTCCGAAAAGGCGGGTATTGGACGGTATCACCTGGAGATATTTGATCTCGGTATCCATAATCGCTTCATTCACCGGAATTTTATCGATAAGAACTTCATACACAGTTTTATCTATGGAATCTGCGTCAATACCGAGACCGGTCGTGGCATTTCCCTGCGGGTCCATATCCACAAGCAGTGTCCTGCGTTCGAGCGCGGCAAGACTTGCGGCAAGGTTGACAGATGTCGTGGTTTTCCCCACCCCGCCCTTTTGATTCGCGATGGCTATTATGCGTGCCATTGTACCCCATCTATTTCAGGTGAAAAATCAGTCGGAACATATTATTTGCGCAATATTTTCACACAAAATTATCGCTAAAAAACGTTCATTTCAAATTATCAGATGGACAATATAATTAAATATGAGGGATAAAAAAAAGATAAAAGTTCTATTCGACGGAATTATATATCAAAACTGCGCCGCTTGAAGTTCCTATCCACATATCGCCGGTTTTATTATCCACTTCGATCGTGTTTACGATCGAGCCGGCAACCTCATCGGGCAAGCCGTACGGGTACCACGTGTTCTCAACGAAAAAGTACACTCCCATATCTGTAGCAGCCCATAATATCCCGTAATTATCCGCCGCAAAATCATTGATTCCATACGCCGAAAGACCGTCCGCAGCACCGTAATTGATCCACGACGCTCCGTTATACTTCGTGACGATACTTGCGGTCCCGCACCACATCGATCCTGCCGCATCCTTATATATTGCATTAACATACGTGCTTGGAAGAACCGAGGCGCCATATTGCGTCCAGCCGCCGGTTGAGGTATTGAGAACACTAATGCCGTTCGTCGTTCCCGCCCAGATTGTCCCCGCGTTTCCGATCTCAATGGAGGATATGTCGGACGTTGGCCCAATATCGTAATGCGTCGTCCATGTATCCTGCGCGGATTTAACTTTCAATCCGTTCCTTGTTGCAAAATATATCGAATAATCGCTCGCGGCGGTAATATCGGTCACATACCAGCCGTGCAGCGATGAAATATTTTTCCAGAGCGAATCGCCCGCGGCCATATATGCCGCGCCTTTTTCTGTCCCCGCCCATACGGTCCCGGAATTATCCACGAAAAGCGAGGTAATCTCCATATCCGGTATTCCCGTATATTCCGCACCGTATGTGAAAATCGTCGAATCCGCTTTTGAATAAAACGATATCCCGTTCCGGGTGCCGATCCATACGCCGTTAAACACATAATCCACTGCAATATCTGTCACCGTGTTGTCCGCGAGGCCGTCCCCGGTGTGCAAAACGACGACGCTTCCCCCGGAATCGGTATTGATATTGTCAAGAGCGGAATCGCCGCATCCGGCGAAAAACATGCTCGCCAAAAGTCCGGTACAGACTATAACTCCGATTGAAATTTTCATTACCGCCTCCATGTAAACCGGATTTCACACTATTGAATAGAAACCTTTGATTTAATTCTTGCGATGCCCCCTAAATCCCCCGCAGGGGGACTTTTTCGCACGGTTTTGGAGTTTTTTCCCCTTTCGGGGGTATGGGGGCTGTATTAAGAGAGCTTTTTTCCTATCTGAATAATTCAAAGGTTACGAAAACTTTATATAATATATAAAAAATAGTATCAACCTTAAATCATAATTTTTATTTGTTGAAATATTCATTTTAATAAATGTATGCTATATATATAAAAAATGATACTTTTTTTCTCAAAATTATGTATAATATACAGGATAGCCGGATTACGCCGGACGGATATGGTGCGGGTGAATTTTTCATGTTTTTTTACGGATACTGCCGATATGAAAGTGAAATTACTACTTATTGCGATAATTCTTATGTCTGCCGGCATCGCGGGAAATTCTGCAGCCGCCGGGTTTGAAAAAAATCTCGACCGGGTTTCCGATCTTATCGAGACAGGAAAACCCGACAGCGCGGTTGTGATACTATATGATTTCATGGACTCGATAGAAAACGCGGACGATCGTGTCAGAGCGCTCTATTACTACTCTCAGGCAATGGGCCATTTGGGACGCCTCGGCGAAGAAATCGAATATCTGAAAAAAGCGTATGAAGATTCTTCGGACAGCGATTTTGCCCATATTGTCGATCTTGATTATGCCCGGATGTTGTTTAAAACGGGCGATTTCGACGGGTGCATTGAAATCTCGAACACATTCAGGGAACGCAATTCCGATTCTCCGCTTTTAAACGAGATGATCTATACGGCAGGAAACGCGAATATTGCAAAAGGAGAATTCCGAAGAGCGTTCAATTTATTCACCCTTATAACCTCACAGAACGGCGCTCCGGATTCAGATGTAAAATCGGAATTGATTGCCGAGTCGATCATGAAAGAGGGGTTGTGCCTCTACAAACTTGATTTTATCGGCGGCGCAATCGAACGTTTTGAACAATATCTGCGAAAAAACACCGGCGGAGAAAATGTCGCCGAATCGCTGTATTATGTCGGGAATTGCTACGAAATAACGCAACAGCCGGATCTCGCCATCGGAGTCTTCCGCCGCCTTACGATCGAATATCCCTCGTTTCCCGAGATTATCGGTATCCATTTTAAACTCGGGCTGCATTATTTCAACACCGGATTATACACCCAGTCGAGAAACGCATTTTCAAACTTTATCGCAAACACGGATCCGTCCCATGAAAATTATGACACGGCGCTGCTTAATCTCGAACGCATATCGTACAGAACCGGAATTTACTTTTCCGAGATCGATATTTACGAGAATTTTGTCAGGAAATATCCCGATAATCCGCTTTCGCCTGCCATGCTGTTCGATTTGGCGGAATTTTACAAAACTGCGAACAGGCCGTTGACAGCGATAGAAAAATACGATGTGTTGACATTTGACCCGAATTTCACCGCCTATTCGGACTCCGCTGCGTTTCTCACGGCAGACACATACACTGAAAACAATATGCATGACGAGGCAGTGGCATTTCTCATGAAGCGGTCGTTTGAAAAACCGGACTCGTTACGGGCGCAGAAATTCCTTCTGAAAATCGGGATGATCTACGAAGACCGCGAGTTGTTCGATACGGCAATCTCATGGTATGACAGCTCGTTCGTTATTCAGGCGTCCGACGACCTGTCCGTCCGTTCGCTTATGGGGATCGGCAGAATATTTAAAAAACTGAACCGCTGGCTTGAATCCGGGGTGACATACGAACGAATATTGATTGATTACCCCGAAACGCCGCATATGAAAGATACGTACCTCGCGCTTTCGGAAATATATCATCTCGAGGGCCGTCTGAAAGATTCCGCGCTGACTGCGGAAAAAGCGATCCCGTATGCCGCCGATACCGAAAAGATAGACATTCTTATGAATGTGGCGGGCATTTACGAGGAAATCGAACAGGATCACGCGCTTCAGCTGTATACGATCATTTTTAATAATAACAGAAATTCAACTGCCCAGAAAACGGACGCCCTGAACAAATACGGCGATCTTGCCCTGCGTATCGGAGACAGCGAATCGGCGGCAAAGGTCTATGCTGAGGTAATCAACACCGACGCCGACTCCATACTGGTCAGCCTCGCACGCGAAAAACTGTACGTAATCGAGGGGGATGTGTCCCCGGACGCTGAACTGTCAGAGTAGCGCTGTCTGCCCGGACGCTGTGCGTCATCTAAAACCTGAGAGAGAAGTGCAGTTCACCCTCGGGCGAGACATAGCGAAGGATCAGTTTTTGACCCGGGGTGCCCTTTCTTTGCTTCGTTTCTTTGGGCAAACAAAGAAATGAAGGGGTCTGCGACCCGAGCTAAGAGTCTGTAAGAATTATAATGATTGTCCCGCTGTAAAATCAAAAAAACCGATTTTACGCTGATTCTGTGGGATCAACCGAGGAGGAGATTGCGACCCGGGCACTCGATGTAACGAAACTTGATTTACAGAGTATTTATGAATATAGGCTAAAACTGTTGAAAGGACACACATGATTAACAATTTATCGGTCAGAACAAACTCCCGCTCCGAACTGAATGATATCACACGTCAGGTTCAGAGTGTGATATCCGCGTCAGAGATCAAAACCGGATTATGCCAGGTATTCGTTCCCCATACGACCGCAGGCGTAACCATCAACGAGAACGCCGACCCCGATGTCAAACACGATATAATCCGCGCGCTGGACGAGGCCGTGCCCTGGGAGAACAATTACCGGCACATGGAGGGGAACTCCGCCGCTCATCTGAAAGCGTCGATGATGGGATTTTCCGTATCGATCCCTGTAAACAACGGAGCGCTTGTTCTGGGGACATGGCAGTGCGTATATTTCTGTGAGTTCGACGGTCCGCGTTCACGTAATGTCATTGTAAATGTGTTAGGCAGTTAATGGTACGGCTACGTTTATTATTTTTTATCATATTCATGTTATCCACGGCAGGCGCATTCGCTCAAACCGATTCCGAAAGGAAATTCGAGTTTCCGGGATATTCCAGATCCGACTCGCTGAATTACAGCGCCGAGACGATCGATTATTTTTTGAATGATTCGATAATCGTTCTGCAGAATAATGCCAAGATCGTTTCTCTCGGCAGAATGCTCAAAAGCAATTCCATTACATACTATCAGGATTATGAATATATGGAGGCGCTCGGAGCCAAAGATTCGACCGATGTGCTGATCGATACGCCGGTATTCAGCGATACCAACGGAGAGGAACTGAACGGCGAAAAAATAATGTACAATTCCAATTCGCGGAAAGGCGTCGTTGAAACCGCGAAAACGCAATATGAAAACGGATTCATGACAGCGGATATTATCAAACGCGGCTCGGATGACACGCTTTTCGTTGCACACGGAACATACACCACCTGCGACAAGGATCACCCCCACTTCTATTTTTCCGGCCGTCAGATGAAATTCATTTTGAATGACAAACTGATTATAAAGCCTGTCACCGCGTATATCGGGGATATTCCGGTGATGTGGTTCCCGTTTTACGTGTTCCCCATCGCAAAAGGCCGTCAGTCGGGTTTTCTCACACCGCGCTACGGATCATCTCGTCAGGACGGGCGTTATTTCTCAAATCTCGGATATTATTTCGCGCCGTCCAATACGGTCGATTATAAAACCGCAGCGACACTGAGAGAGAGAAACGGCTGGCTTCTCAATAACTGGGTGAATTATAACCAGCGGTACAAAATGTCCGGCTCGGTGTACGGCTCATATGAAGTGGCATCTGAGGAGGGGTCACGTCAATGGAAACTCTCGGGTTCGCACCGCCAGACAATCTCAAACGAGTTGTCACTGACCGGAAATGTCAATATGCAGAGCAGCGAGTTCTCCCGTAAAAATTCGCCGAACCTGTATCAGCGTATGAACAGGAACATGAACTCGTCGATACGGATTTCGAAAAAATGGAAAGACAGCGGCAACAGCCTGATCACGTATATGAGTCACACGAAAAACCTCGATTCGGAAAGCAGAACGTCCGTCGCGCCGAGTTTCAGCTTTTCCATGCCGAAACGGTTGATTTTCGGCCAGGAAAAATCAAAACGCCGCCAGCGCAAATATACGCAGAAAAGCACCGACATTGTCGAGGATGAAGACAAGAAATGGTATGAATCCATATACTATTCCTCCAATGCATCGTTTAAAAACACGGAGCGGGACAATTTCTCAATGAATTCGGTGACCAATCAATATGACAATCACACATACGATGGAAGAAAGGACCTGTCGCTCAAAACCAGCCTTACAAGCTCGAATAAATTCATGGGCTGGCTGATCGCGAATCCATCGGTTTCTCTCAATGAAAGTTTTTTGGCAACGACTGATTCGCTCAGCCATAAAAGAAATGACAATCTGTCTGTCGGACTTGCCATGAGCACGAAAGTCTACGGTACGTTCAATCCGTCCATCGGAAATGTGAAAAGCCTGCGCCATGTCATCTCACCCTCGATCTCATACCGGTATGGAAAAAAACGCGATTATGAGGGAACGTCCGCGGATGTATTGTACCGTTTTGACAAAAATGACAATGAAAAGGGAAAAATCAGCAGCATGAATATCTCCTTCCGGAATTTATTTCAGGCAAAAACGCTGAGCGGTGAAACGGAGAACAAGATCGATCTTTTCACGCTTGATTTTTCCTCAAGCGTCGATTTCGAACGTGAGGAAAGAATGGTGAGTCCGCTGCGTACAACCTTCGACATCAAACCGCTGAAAACCATTAAGATCAGGATGACCTCTTCACATGAATTTTATCACGATGACGATAAATTTTATCTTTTCAGCCCGTATCTCAGCACGATGGGTGTAACCACAACAATCGGTATCACCGATAAAAGTCTCGGGCAGCTCGGAACCTCCTCACGTGTGAATGCCAACAGGAATCTCGGCAGGGATTCTTTTGAGGACGATATCGACATATTCGACGAAGATGATGAAGGCGGCAGCAAATCATCCTCAATACCGTTCAATCTGAGATTTACGCATTATTACAAAGTGAACCGCGGCCAAAGAAGAGAGTCGGGGGGATATAAATACAGAGAAATTCATACGATCAAACCGAATATCTCTTTTTCACCGTCCGAAAATTTATCGATACGGTATAATCTTTATTATGATTTCAAAGACAAAGCGCTGAATTCCCATCAACTCCTGATAAAAAGGGATCTCCACTGCTGGGAAATGAATATATCCTGGGTGCCTTCCGGGATTCGCGAAGGGTTCTTTTTCAAGGTGAATATTAAAGACCTTCCCGATGTAAAACTTGAAAAAAGAAGGGGAGTTTCCCGTTTCAGCGGCTAAAAACATAAAAAAATGACGGTTTTCACCCTCATTCACAATTTTTCGCTTGACATGAACCGCCCGTAAAACTATCGTATATGAAAATCAATCGGGGGATTATTTTTTCGGAATTAATTTTTTTAAGGAGGAGTACCTAATGTCTAAAGATGAACTCGTCGCCAAAGCGGCAGAAGAAGCAGGTATAACAAAAACTCAGGCAGCTGAAGCATTAAAATCTATCCTCGGCAGCATTGAGGGCGCTCTTGCAAAAGGCGACAAAGTAAGTCTTGTTGGATTCGGCACTTTCTCTGTTTCTCACCGTGCGGCACGTGACGGCAGAAACCCGGCCACAGGCGCAGCAATCAAAATTCCTGCGGCAAACGTTCCGAAATTCAAAGCCGGCAAAAAACTGAAAGACGCCGTCTAATACATTCTGCATTTTGCACTGAAGGGCAGTCAATTAATATGGCTGCCCTTTTTTTATTACGTAATAATTCATGTCCATGTTGTAATTTTTATTTACTCTTAAGTATTCGTGTATTAAATTACTATGTAAACATCAGCCAAATTGAACGTTATTATCGGGAGATATAATTGATCGGTCTTGTTCAGCGCGTAAATAAATGTTCGGTCACGGTAGACGATGAGCTCGTCTCCTCTATCGGGCGCGGGCTGCTCATCCTGCTTGGGGTGCACAACGATGACACCGAAAAAGATATGGAGCTCCTCGCACGCAAATGTCTTGGTCTGAGAATATTTGAGGATGACCGGGGAAAGATGAATCATTCGGTTTCCGATGTGGACGGAGAGATCATTGTTGTCAGCCAGTTCACATTATTCGGCGATGTCAGACGGGGATTACGCCCGTATTTCGGTGAAGCGGCTCAGCCCGAAAAAGCGACTGATTACTATGAAAAATTTATCGCGCTCCTCAAAGAAAGCGGACGCACAGTTAAAGGCGGAGTTTTCGGAGCTCACATGCATCTTGATATTTTAAACGACGGCCCGGTCACCATCTCGATAGACACAAAGGATATTCGTTGAAGGAATTGATACTCGCATCAAAATCGCCGCGGCGCAGGGATCTTATGAAGCTGCTGGGGCATCCGTATAAATGTATAACCTCGAATGTAGAGGAAGATTATATTGAGGGAGAGACGCCCTCGGAACATGTGACACGGCTTTCAGAATTAAAAGCGAAAGACGTTGCGGCCGATATTACGGAGGGGCTCATTATCGGTTCCGATACTGTCGTTGTCATCGACAATGATATTCTCGGGAAACCGGAATCGCCCGCCGAAGCTCTGGAGATGATCATGCGGCTGCAGGGAAGATCGCACACGGTATATACCGGATTTGCCGTATACAATTCCGACACGGGAAAAATGCATTCGGGCCATGAAACAACGTCGGTTTCCATGCGTGCGATATCAACGGAAATGGCAAAGAAGTATGTCGAAACCGAAGAACCTCTCGACAAGGCCGGATCATATGGGATTCAGGGATTTGGAGCGGTACTTATCGATTCGATTGAGGGGTGTTATTTTAATGTCATGGGGCTGCCGCTTTCCAGGCTCATGGAGGCGATTTATATATCGTCGAACGGAACGTATAATTATTTTGGGACAACCGGAGAGTTTACAAAATGAAACCATTGCATGAAGAATTGAAAACGGTCAGGCTCGAAAAAAATATCAGCCTACAGGATATTTCCGATAAAATGAGAATCAAGCTGGATTTTCTCGAACGCATTGAGGAAGGTGACTATTCAATTTCGCCGATGCCGTTTCTTCGCGCCTTTTTAAGAGAATATGCCGAAGCTGTCGAAATTGATCCCCAATTGGTAATGCAGAAATTCGACAACAAAATTGACTCTATTATTTCCACGGAAACAACGGCGCAGACCTCA
>Ga0233431_1006331_pt1 | contig 10735 bp, 7 predicted proteins | sample SI_118_April2016_FD_179867 | JGI IMG/M metagenome (GOLD analysis project Ga0233431, IMG submission 179867) | Seawater microbial communities from Saanich Inlet, British Columbia, Canada - SI_118_April2016_200_MG | ecosystem: Environmental > Aquatic > Marine > Inlet | place: Canada: British...
CTGATTGAAAAGGCGGCAGATATTCTTGACGGCGCGAGCAAGGGTAATAGCGCAATTTTGCACACTGGCTTTGACGCACCTGTGGGTACGCTGGAACAAAAATGTGTTAACGAAGGATATAACGAATATCTCAGAATCCATAAAAGCTTTAATCTGCCACTCCTAAAAACAGGGGCACTGGTTACGGCATGGACGAAAGAAGAAGAGGATCAATTCGATAATATTATAAAGAAAGGACACGATAATAATATTAAAGATTTGTGTCTGTTGAGTAAACCCGAAACCCTTTCTCTTGAGCCTAATCTGGCTGATAGTGTACGGGCTGCCATTGCGGTTCCAGGTGAGTACGTTATTGATCCATGGTCTTTTCCCCTCGCTTGTCTTCAACAGGCACTGGATAATGGTGGGAAGGTACTCTTTAATGCTGAAGTAACCGGCGGTCAATTTGATGGCAGCAATTGGTACCTCAAGACCAAGCAGGGACAGGTACGTACACGTTATGTTGTAAATTGTGCCGGGCTTTATGGTGATATCGTTGATCGTAATGTCCTTGGTACTGTTGGATTCACAATCAAACCACGCAAGGGCCAGTTTGTTGTATTTGATAAGGCTGCTGGAAAATTACTTAATTCAGTTATATTGCCCGTACCAACCGAGCGTTCAAAAGGGATTGTTCTATTTCCAACCATATTCGGAAATCTTGCCGTTGGCCCAACGGCGGAGGAACAGGAAAGTAGAAATGATGCTTCTGTTGACAAAGAAACATTGATCTCACTTACTAAGCAGGCCATTCAGAAACTTCCGAATCTGGCTGATATTCCTGTAACCGCAACCTACGCGGGGATCAGATCGGCAACCGAAGAAAAACACTATCGAGTCACCCACGAGTCTGATCGAAACTGGATAACGCTTGGAGGAATTCGCTCAACCGGCCTGACCGGAGCGTTGGGTCTGGCTCAGCATGTCCAAAACCTACTTTCAAAGCAAAGTGCTGATTTTGTTGTAGTGGAGAATCCTAAAGTGCAACCTGTTCCGAACCTTGCAGAGCATCTTCCCCGTGACTATCAAACACCGGGTTATGGCGAAGTCGTTTGTCACTGTGAGATGGTAACCCAGCGCGAAATCCTTGCAAGTCTGGAAAAACCAATACCAGCTGGAAGTTTGGATGGGATCAAGCGACGTACCAGGGCAACAATGGGTCGCTGTCAGGGATTTTATTGCTCTGCTCGCCTTGCGGAGCTTACCAAAGGAAAATTTACCAACTCGCTAGGCTTTGGAGATTCAGATGAGTGAAGTGATTAAATGTGACCGCTATGACGTCGCGATTATTGGTGCGGGACCTGCTGGTCTTGCTGCAGCGACAACACTAAAGAAAATAGGAATTGATCGTGTTCTGGTGTTGGATCGTGAATCAGTCGCTGGCGGTATTCCGCGTCATTGTGGACACTCCCCATTCGGAGTTATCGAGTATGCTCGAGTGATGACGGGTCCCTCGTATGCTAAACGGTTGGTGGAAACGGCCCAACGCGTTGGTATTGAAATAGCACTAAAAACCTCCGTGATTTCGCTGAATTCTGGAGGAGCCCTTTCTGTTGTATCACCGGAAGGGGTAAGGGTGATTAAAGCAAAACGAGTTCTTTTGGCCACAGGAGTCCGTGAGACACCGCGGTCAGCACGATTGGTTTCCGGTGGTCGGATGCTTGGTATTAGTACTACCGGAGCCTTGCAATCAATGATCTATTTAAAGAATCTAATACCGTTTCGCAACCCCGTAGTGATCGGAACAGAAGCAGTGAGCTTTTCCGCGCTTTTGACCTGTAAAAAGGCTGGAATTAGACCAGCTGCATTACTTGAGGAAAAACCCAAATCAACGATTCCATGGCCGTTCTACCATGCGTCACGGTTATTAGCTGCTCCTTTGTTCGTGAATACCCGGATCATCAATATCATGGGCAAAGAGCGAGTTGAAACTGTTCAGGTTTCCGATGGGATGGGGAAAATCCGTGAGATTGATTGTGACGGAGTATTGTTCACTGGGCAGTTTACCCCTGAATCGACTCTGTCCCGAATGAGCCATCTTGAACTTGATCAAAAAACGGGGAGTCCGGTCATTGATAAATTCGGACGATGTTCCGATCCGGTATATTACGCCGCTGGCAATCTACTTCAACCACTGAATATGGCGCTAAACTGTTGGCGTGAAGGACGCAAAACCGCTCGGTGGATCGCCAAAGATTTATACGGAACGATACTCTAGTCTATTTGAAAGTATGGTGGTTTGCGACATAAAATCTGGTAAATAATTGTTATTATTATTAAAAAATCTAGTTGAGTTATGGAGAAGGCAAGTCTAACTGAGTAAGCTGAATCCCTTACCGTTATTGCCGATTATTCAAAATTTGTGATTTGGATTGAGTAACAAATCTCGTAGGTGATCTGTATCCATTGAATGACCTAAAAAACTTTATTCTTTGAAAAAAGGGAATGATTTATTATATATTACAACAACATAGTAAAAAAATAGAATAGTGTTCTATTATTTACTATACTATACAGTCATAAAATGCGACCATATAGTCAAGTTGAGCCAAATAAATATTCAGTGTTGTTAAAAATTGAAAGGCAATTGCACATTATAAGAATGTTATATGCGCCATTAATATTTGATAAACACTTTTGTACTTGGTTAAACTTAATGCGTAATTCACAGGTAGAATGAACGTTTTATTAACCTAAATTAAAGAGGGTGGAATTATGAAAAAACTAATATTAGTTGTTGCAATTGCATTCGCGCTTATTTCCAGTGCTATTATGGCACAAGGTTATGATACAGAAAACAACTATTTGGGAAGAAGGGGCAGCAATCGAGATATTTCAGATCGGAAAACCTACCAAATAGAACTTGAACAATCATTAATAGAAAAGGAAACTCTTCTTTACGAAATCCATCACCGAGTTAAAAACAACTTAACTGTCGTATCAAGTCTGTTAAAACTGCAAGCCAACAGCATGGAAGATGAACGGTTAACAGCAGCCCTTATGGATAGCCAGAATCGAGTGCAGTCAATGTCTGCTATCCATGAAACACTATATCAATCTGATAATCTATCAGCTGTTGATATGAAAACCTATTTATCAAATCTGGCCGGATCTGTAGCCCAGAATTATTCAATTGGCAGCAAAGTAAACTTATTAATCAAAGCTGAAAATATCTTAATTGGAGCAAAGCAGGCATCCCCAGTTGGATTGATAATAAACGAATTAATCACAAATTCACTTAAGTATGCCTTCCCCAACAATCTAGAAGGCAAAATTAAAATTAGTTTGCGGAAAGCAGAAAATCAATTCGAATTGAAATATGCTGACGATGGTACCGGCATACCTAAGGATTTTGACTGGAAAAGATCCAGTACTTTGGGACTCAAACTTGTTCGTACATTAGTAGAAAACCAACTGGACGGTTCAATAGATCTCGACAAAACAATCGGAACCAAATTCACCATTAAATTCAACATCAAGACCTAATCATGGAAAAAGCCAAGATACTCATCGTCGAAGACGAAGCCATTATCGCAATGGAGGTTGAAAGTCAGCTGCAGAGTTTAGGATATCAAGTTACTTCGGTTGTCGATACTGGAGAGAAAGCAATTAAGAAAGCTGAGGAAGAAAAACCAGATCTCATACTAATGGATATTCGCATTAAAGGAGAAATGGACGGAATTGAGACTGCTGAAGAAATTCGAAATAAGTTCGGTATTCCTGTTATCTTCTCGACTGCATATTTGGATCAAGAAAGAATTGAAAGAGCCAAGATCACAATGCCATTTGGATATGTATTGAAGCCGATTCTGGAAAGGGATCTGAGGGTAACAATAGAAATGGCGTTGTATGTTTTGAAGGTTGATAGCGAGCGCCGAAAAGTTGAAACAACACTGCGAGAAAGTGAAAAAAAATACCATCTTCTTTTAGACCTCACTCACGATGGTCTAATTGTAACTAAAAATAGTGTGGTTATTCAGACAAATAATGCTCTATTGAATATGTTAGGTTTAGACGATCCATCTGAAATTATTGGAACTAATGCAATTAAATGGATTGATCCAGAGTCACATGATTTGATAAAAAGCAGGATTAGTCAATTACTCACAAAAACAGAAAAATTGCCTGTTGCTAAATATAGGATTATTCGAAAGGACGGTGTTCTAAGAGATGTAGAGGCTCAATCGGTATCGATGCAAGACCAAAATGGTGAATTTTCTCTGGCTGTCTTGCGTGATGTCACTGAGCGCAAACAAGCTGAAGAAGAAAGGGAAGTGCTGAAAAAAAGACTTCAGGATGTTATGGATAAATAGAAATACTGGAAAGAATGTTACTCTACCATACTCTACCCTGATTCTATGGTTACCGATAAACGTTAAATTTCCTATTAGCTAATTAGTGATGTTTCCTGTTTGAGCCGTTTCACAAAGTTGACGCTGTCGAGAACAGCTTTATCCTGTGATACTATTAATTCTTCTTGTTTTGACTGAGAGTCTGCCAACCCGGCTAGTTCCGACCAGCTAAACGCATTCAGTTGATACGGATTTTTCAAATATTGATTGATGTAAGGAGCAACGACTTCCGGATTATAAGATGGATCAATGATATTGAAACAGCCCTGTCCTAGTTTGCCACCAATTCCATCTGCTTCAGGAATCCGAAATGGTACGATGTAGCCATAACAGACTTCAATATTAATTCGTTCCAATGGAGATTGTTGGTCAAGAATGCGATAACATTCAAGCAAATCGATACAACCTTTTCCCAGTTGTGTCCTAATAATCATTGGCTCGTCTTCTGGCATCACCACAATGTGATCTTTGAAGTGCGAACTGACCGCTTTAGGCGCCATTTTCTTAACCACCTCTATGGGTTCTTCCCATAACATCATTGAATTACCGACATCGATATGGGTTCCGACATATTCATTATCAACCTCATTCACTACCCTCATGATATCTTCAGAAGATTCATATTCATGATCATGTCCATTTTCACAAGCAGTGATCTACTCGACCTTAAAACACCTACTGAGGTGTATTTTTAAGAAAGAAAAACGAGAAAGGGGTCAAGATAAAAATGCGAAATTGAAGTTTCATCTTATCCGTTTTTATATGACTACAAAATGGTTTTTTCCGGACTGGGATTTGGGCTGCGGGATTTTCCATAGATGTATTTGTCCTTTTATACTGGACTAGCTCAAGTCTATTCATTATCTCTTTTATTTTTGCAATATCAGACATGTGTAATCCTGTTGTTGGTTCATCTAAAATATAGACATAGCCATCCTTTTGCAATTCACTGGCAAGCTTTTTTCGTTGACACTCTCCGCCCGATAATGTTGATAAGGGTTGTCTCAATTGCAGATAACCTAAACCAACTTCAATCAGTATTTGCAAACTACTTTATATGTCAGTATCACTAAAAAGTCATTTGCCTGATTAATGGTCATTTCGAAAACATCCACAATAGATTTACCATTTAATGTGTATTTTAGTGTTTCATATTTAAATCGTTTGCCTGAACATTCTTCACAAGTCGATTTAACAGAATCTAAAAATGCCATGTCAAAAGTAATGTGACCTAATTCGTTTCATACAGAACAAGCCCCGAGGAATTAAAGCTAAACAAAGATGCACCAACTTTATTGGCTTTTGAAAAGGCTTTTCGAATTAAATCAAAAACGCCTGTATAAGTTGCCAGATTTGAACGTTCAGATTTCCCCACTGGTTTCTGGTCAATTACAATTGCATTCGGGTATTTTTTTAGAAACGCCTTATGAATTAACGAGCTTTTCCCAGAACCGGTGTTGATTCCTAAATTATTTGGTGGAACTTCTCACATTATTTGGAAACCTACAAAAGCAGAAGACTTTTAAATCATAGCTAACCTTTTAATTCCCTTAGGTATTTCCCACCTTTTATGGTTCGTAAATTTTAACTATCCTTCGCCTACGATAACTGGAAAATGGTATTTTATATTTATTCCAAATGGACAGAATTTTTCAGTCTGAGAATTGAGAAATATTTATGATGTTGCTTCGAATTTGTCGGGACTAAGATCTGGGTATTTGATTAACTCGATTTAGAGAGAAAAATATTGACAGTATAATGGTAACACGGTACCAATATACCAAAAATTAACAAATGAAACGGAGACTGTTTATTATGGCAAGTAAAAAAATTGAGCGTGTTCAAACCGGCATGCGAATAGAAAAGCGAATCCTGAAGGTTCTGAAAATGGTCGCTACTCATAAAGATATGACGCTTGGTGATCTAATAGAAGGTATTGTATTGCACAGTTTTGAGAGCAAACCACCTTTTGGGCCGGAGAGTATAAAGTTGATTGAATCGATGAAAAAAGTAAACGGGCTGGTTTTAACAGCGGCGGATAGCCACAAGCTTTTTGAGGACTAAAGTATGCAATTTTCTTCTGATTTTTTTATTTTCTTAAGAATTAGGATATCTAATTTCACAATAACAATAGCGTTTGACGATTGCCGATTACAGTTGATACTGAGTAAGGAAAAATGAACCGGAGGTTTGGAAATGCTTTATTTCAGTGTAAAGGAGTACAGGGAAAGGATAAGGAAGACAAAGAAGAGGATGGAAGAAGCAGAGATCGAAGTGTTGCTTATTTCTGATCCAGGCAATATGAATTATCTGACTGGCTATGACGCCTGGTCTTTTTTTGTCCATCAGTGCATCATTATTTTCCTCGATCAGGATGAGCCCATCTGGATTGGCAGAGCAGGGGATGCTGGCGCTGCCAGGCTAACCACTTTTCTTAAAGAGGAGAATATTAGGGAATATACCGGCGAATACTTCCAATCAAAAACAATGCATCCCATGATGGTCGTGGCTGAGGTCATAAAAGAGAAAGGCTGGGAAAGGAAAATACTTGGACTGGAGATGGATCAGTGCTACTTTACTCATCGCAGTTTTATCGAGTTGGAGAAAGCCCTGCCCGGGGCAGTTTTCAAGGACGGAAATCTGTTGGTCAATATGGTTCGACGAATAAAAAGTGAGAATGAGATTCGTTTCATGAAAATTGCTGGTTTAATTGCCGTAAATGTCATGAAAACCGCAATTGACAAGGTCGATGTGGGCATTCGAGAATGTGATGTGGCCGCAGTCATTGCTCAAGCGCAGTACCAGGGCATTCCAGAATATGGTGGGGATTATCCAGCGATTGTGCCTCTGATAATGGTTGGGAAACGCACTATGACACCCCATTTGACATGGACTGAAAGAAAGATTCAAAAAGATGAGCCTATTATTATGGAGCTATCTGGGGTATACAAACACTACCATGCGCAAATTGCCCGTACAATTTTTATAGGAACGCCACCACCATTATTAGCCAAATCTGCCGATATTTTAATCGAAGGTCTCGTCAAAGCTTTGGAGATCATCAAACCTGGTCTTACCTGTGAAGAAGTACACAAAAGATGGCTCCAAGTCATTTCAGAACCACCAAAATTATTTGAGAAATCACGAATAGGTTATTCTGTGGGTTTGAGCTACCCTCCCGACTGGGGGGACCAGACCATGAACCTGCAACCGGGGGATAAAACGGTTCTAAAACCTAATATGACTTTCCATATAATCCCAGGCATCTGGCAGGAAGATGTGGGTTTTGAGGTGGACGCCACCATCAGAATAACAGAAAATGGTTGCGAAGTACTTTACGAGTTTCCCTATGAATTATTTATTAAATAAATCATAATACCTTCCTGGTTGACCTCAAAGGTTTAAAATAAATAAAAACCTATCAAATAAATAAGCTGACAAAGTGTTAAGGAATCTATTTTACGCTAATCATTGGAATGTGTAGAGTAAAGCCCACTAAATATTGGTTTTTATTGATTTGTTAATACACCTTTCAATCTTCTCAAGTGAACAGGTACCTATGAATGAACGACATCTTTCGCTCTCAGATAGAGTTTCTTCGCAGGCTGTTAACGAACTTGAATTTTATGCCTTTAAAATCAAAATGTTATCAGGGGTTATCTCGACGAAGTATGAGGAGAGATCTTTTTTCTCAACTAATAAGATTTCTCCTCACTGAATTTGCGAAACTTGCAGCAAAGAACTCGTCGAAATGACAGCAACCGTAGGATGGGCCTGGGTCGCACGCCCATCTTTTTCAGCGTGGGCAAAAAAAACTGCCCACCCTACGAATCCAAGCAAGTTCATTACAAACATTTTGCCGAGAACCGGTATAAACTACAATGATTAAATGCAAACTAGATTCAGTAAGCAGATCAGATAATCAAGGAACCAGATCAGCAACTTCTGAAAGAATATAATTTGGCTGATACGCAAATTTATTTAAGTCCTCACGAGATGTAACACCGCTTAAAACCAGAACTGACGTTAGGTCAGATTCAACTCCAGCGATAATATCAGTATCCATTCTATCTCCAATTATCACTGTTTCTTCTCGTTTTGTTTGAAGCTTTTTTCTGGCTTGTCGCATAATTAATGGATTTGGTTTTCCAATAAAATATGCTTTACGGTTTGTTGCTAGTTCAATCGGTGCAATCAAAGATCCGGCTGCGGGAGCAATTCCTTTTTCGGTAGGATCTGTCAAATCCGGATTGGTACCAATCAATTTTGCGCCATTTAATACCAAATGAACCGCCTGTTGAAGTTTATCAAAATTATAATTAGCCGTTTCGCCCACCACCACATAATCCGGATTACTATCATTCATGGAAAAACCAATATTGTATAAAGCATTGGTAATTCCTGTTTCACCGATGACAAAGGCACTTCCTTTTGGACATTGTTTATCAAGAAATTCGGCGGTAGCTAAGGCGCTCGTATAAAAATGATCTTCTTCGATATCGATTCCAAGTCTCAATAGTTTTTCACGCAGTTCTCGCGGTGATCTTTCACTGGAGTTGGTAAGAAAGAGAAAGTTTTTATTTTCTATTTTCAACCAATCAATAAATTCCGGAACCCGATTTAGTATTTTGTTTCCATGATAAATCACACCGTCCATATCAATGATGAACCCAGCTTTGTTTCTAAGATTGTCCATTTAATTATCTTTATTTAGTTCTTTTTAGAGATGATATATTTTAAATAGTCCTGAATTGTAAATTCTCATTATCATCACGTCAATTTATGATTAAGCTTTTTGAAGTAGAATTAATTTGGAGAAGCGTCTTTTTGCCAAGGATATCCCAGTAAGCCTTAGAAAGTAAAACTTGCTTGAAAAAATATTTTCAATATTTCGCAGAATATTACCTGTAATATTTAAATCAGGGCAGATCCTGAAAATAGGTATAATGTCAGTTGATTTTGAAATACTTCAGTTCCTTAACTAACGCGACACCACATTGATATTTAAAAACTATAAAAGCTAGGTATGGTATCAGCAATGCTGAAAAGAGTGAGAGGATACTGGTTACTACTTTTTCAAATTGTATTGTTTCATTCGTCGTTGCATTGTACGTATGCTGATTCCCAAAGCTTCTGCTGTTTTTCTGATATGCCATTTGTTACGATATAAAACCTCCAGGATCATCTCTTTTTTCTTTTGTTCAATTTCATCATCCATTTTAAAGGATCTGTTATTTTCCCTTATTAAATGATCTTCTACCGGAATGTCTTTGAATAAAATGCCTCCGGTTAATTCAATGGTGTGATTAACTAAAAAGCGATGGGTCACATTTTGTAACTCTCTAACGTTTCCTGGCCAATTGTACTTGAGCAGGATGGATTGATCCTGTGCGGAAAACTGAACTGGTGGTTTTACGCCACCGTATTTATCAATAAAATACTCGGCCAACATCAAAATATCTTCTTTTCGTTCCCGCAAGGGCGGCATTCTGATCCGAATACCGTTGATCCGGTAATAAAAATCCTCTCGCATACGGCCGGAACGTACTAGCTCTTCAAGATCCCTGTTTGTCGCAACAATCAATCGAAAATTTGAATGGCGAACCTTTGTATCACCAACAGGAGTGTACCCATTACCATCCAGTGCCCGGAGAAGCTTAACCTGCAGCATCAGAGGAATCTCTCCAATCTCATCCAGAAAAAGTATTCCTTCGTTTGCGACATCCATAAAACCTTGTCGATCAGTTAACGCCCCTGAAAAAGCACCTTTTCGATATCCGAAAAATTCACTTTCATATAAATTATCGGCAATGGCACTACAGTTAACAACCACAAAAGGTCTCTCATTTTGATCACTCAAGTTATGAATAGCACGGGAGGCCAACTCCTTACCTGTACCAGATTCTCCAGTAATCACAACAGTTGCAGGAGATTTCGCTGCTTTAGCAATCAGATCGTATAAAGCCTGCATGGCCATGCTTTTGCCAATTAAATTATCCAAGCGATGCTGTTCCTGAATATTGGTTCGTAGTCGAGTATTTTCTTTCATCAGATGTTCTTCTTTCATTTTCTGATCCGTGATATCCATCAGGAAACCATCAAGATATTCCAGTGAACCCTTTTCTGAAAACGAACCTGTCCCTTCTTCCTGTACCCATCTAACTTGACCGGCAATGTTTCTGATACGGTAAATAATTTTATAATGGGGATGTTGTGGAGAAATTTTCTCCAAGGCGATGTTATTTTCTTTGTGATCTTCCTTTGGGATCATTTTTTCAAATGTTTTTAAATCAATCAATTCTTCGGGAGCGTACCCCAGTAATGCTCTTGAACCTTCGCTGGCA
>Ga0233431_1006336_pt1 | contig 10728 bp, 9 predicted proteins | sample SI_118_April2016_FD_179867 | JGI IMG/M metagenome (GOLD analysis project Ga0233431, IMG submission 179867) | Seawater microbial communities from Saanich Inlet, British Columbia, Canada - SI_118_April2016_200_MG | ecosystem: Environmental > Aquatic > Marine > Inlet | place: Canada: British...
TATCACCTTGCAAGCGGAGAGAGCAGTGCTCAACTCTTTGAGACGGATGTCGAGGGGACAAAAACACTCGTCCAGGCCGCAGCGGGATCAAGTGTCCAACAGATCATCTATCTCAGCCACCTAGATGCTGATAAATCCTCCGCTTTCCCTGTATTAAGAGCCAAGGGGCTTGCAGAGGAACATATCCACAACGGAGATATCCCATATACGATTATCCGCTCATCCGTTGTTTTTGGACCTGAAGATAATTTCACCACGACAATCTCTCGTTTGGCACAAATTTCTCCGGGGGTCATTTTTTTGCCCAATAAAGGCGAAACTTATCTACAACCGCTTTGGGTAGAAGACTTGGTGACCTGTCTGCTCTGGTCTTTAGAAAACCCCGAACTGGAAAACCAAATACACACAATTGGTGGGAGTGAGTATTTTACGCTACGCCAAATTTTTGAAATTGTTCTGGCAGCAACCAATCGAAAAAAACTCATCCTGTCTGCATCAACACCGGTCCTGCGCGTGACCAATCTTACGCTCAAAGCTGCGTTTCCGAATTTCCCTATCTCTGGCTTTTTCCTCGACTACCTCGCTACAGACCGCACCTGCGAAACAGATTCTTTACCGCGCATCTTTGGCTTAATGCCCGCGCGCTTCACCTACAGGCTTAATTATCTAGGTAGGGAAAGCTGGTTTGCCAAACTGCGCGCAAAACTGAGCAAAAAATAATCTCTTCATTTTATCTAAAATGCCTTCTTATCAAATCCGTATCCTCAAAAACGCCGACGAGCTATCCCCCATTGAAAAATTGGCAGACGAAATTTGGCATAGCGGCGCACAGGATATTGTCCCCACCCACATGCTCACTGCTTTCGTTCATAATGGCGGTCTTGCTATTGGCGCATTTGAAGACGATAAAATGATCGCCTTTGCCTTTGGTTTCCCAGGCTTATATCACACACCAGATGGATTAAAAATCAAACATAGCTCACATCAAATGGGCGTTCATCCGGCGCATCGCGGCAAAAATATCGGTTTTGCGCTCAAGCAGGCACAATGGCAAATGGTGCGTCAGCAGGGGCTTGACCTCATCACCTGGACTTATGACCCCCTTCTCAGCCGCAACGCTTATCTCAACGTAGCTCAACTTGGTGCGGTCTGTAATACCTATAAACGTAACGAATATGGTGAGATGGTCGACAGTCTTAATGCAGGCGTTGCCTCCGACCGTTTTCAAGTAGATTGGTGGCTGAATACACCGCGTGTTTTTCAACGATTGGATACAGAGAATCGGGTCGCATTAGGATTAGAGAATTATCAAGCAGCCAAGGCGCAAATGCTCTACACCCCCGAAACAAACATGGATTTAGGCTTGCTGCTTGTTCCCAAGCATTATTCTCCCCCAAGCGGTAAACTCCTTCTCATCCAGATTCCCAACGATTTCCAAAACCTCCGAGCAGTTGATTTACCCCTGGCAAAAGACTGGCGCTTCTTCACCCGCGAAGTTTTTGAAGATGTCTTCAGTGCAGGTTATATCGTCACCGACTTCATCTACGACCGCAGCGAGTCAACCCCTCGCAGTTTTTATCTCCTGACCGATGGGGAGAGCACGATAGGGTAAAAAAAACACTAGACCTCTTGCATAAGTGCTCTAGCTGCCGTCCTCGGCGGCGTGTTTTGAGAAATCTGCGCCGAGGACGGCGCAGGGAGCATGGTAAAAAACAGACTTTTGCAGGGAGTCTACTAACTAAAACGACCTTGTTCCATTTGAATGGAACAAGGTCGTTTTAGTTGACAAAACTGACAGGCTTCATAAGGTTTTTATAAAACGTAGGAGAGGAAATGCGTTTTATCGGGAGTTTGCCTCATGAAGACCTGTCAGGTTTTGAGAATCCTTTTTTACCTCCACGGGGGTTGATTATCATCACTCGATTGAGCCGTCATTCCAACAGGATGGTAAGTCGGTTCACTACGAGATTCTGTACGTTGGGAGGAGGATGCAGAGAAAGCAGCTTGCTGTTTCGGGGCAGGTCTAAAACTTTGGGTTGCGGGGCGGCGTTTAGTTGTCACGACAGGACGGCGCTTATTCTTTGTATAAGTTTTCGAGGCAAAGGGTTTATCGGCCATAGAGAAAATGCGCTCTCCCGCAATTGAGAACGCGCCAATAATTAGAACACGTGTTAGCCAAACCATAGCTGCAACGAAAATGGGAACGCCTTTAACAAGTGTAGCCTGTGAAACTACAGCACTGCCAATTGCGGGGTTCTGAACCATCGCAACAGAAACGCCCCACCAGGTAAGCATTGCATTCATTGCGGCAGCAAGGAGCCAAGCCCCGAAGAGATACCAAACTTCGGCGGGTTCTTGATTTCCTTGTTCGGGAGTAAAAAGACGGGCAACACCTGCAAAGTCGATTCCGCAAAAAGCCAGGGCCAGGATAGTAGCCCAGCGTACACCGAGGAAGCGAAGTTCGCCCAACAGATCTCGCAAAGCAAAATCTGTTGAGCCAAAATTGAAGATCTCAAAAGAAAGCAAGGCTCCGAGCAGAATAAAGCCAAAAAGCTGCCCGCGTTGGAGATTGCTACTTGAAAGAGCTGAGAATGGTCGAGTTGAAGATTTATTCATGGCTGCCTCCTTATATAAGAACACCATGTGGAAGGGTAAATCTGGGGTAGTTACAATATAGAACAATTGTTCTAAAAAGTCAAGAGGCAATCCATTGAAATTTCATTGCAATGATAGGTTTCGAGGCTAATTCAGATTGCGGCATTGTCTCCGGCATAAACTACATTGGGAAAAACGCTCCGTGTTCTAATGTATAATCCCGCCAATATGATGAACCCCTACCTTTTCTTTATCCTGGCTATTTTAATCCTCCAATATCTATTGGATCTGGTTGTTGATGTCTTGGAGATACGCTCTCTAGACCCTCTTTTGCCGCGTGCTTTTCGTGATTTTTACGATGAAGAGAAATATGCTGAATCGCAAAAATATACGAGAGTGACCACCCGTTTTTCACAGATCAGGGCTAGTATTAGCTTGGTGCTAACGGTCGCCTTTATTTTGATTGGTGGTTTCAATCTGATAGATTTGATAGCCCGCAATTTTGATCAGGGGACTATTATTACCGGGCTCTTATTTACGGGGATGGTATACCTTCTTTCCCTTATTCTTTCCCTTCCCTTTTCGATTTACTTCACTTTTGAGATCGAAGAAAGTTTTGGCTTTAATAAAACCACGGTCAAGACCTTTGTGCTGGATTTGGTGAAAGGCTTGCTTCTTACCATCGTGATCGGTGTGCCCTTGTTGGCGATGCTTCTTTGGTTCTTTGAATCCACTGGAGAGTTTGCCTGGCTATATAGCTGGGGCGGGCTAAGCTTGTTTACCTTCGTGATGCAGTTTTTAGCGCCGGTGTTGATCATGCCTTTGTTCAACAAATTCACACCATTGGAAGATGGGGAATTGAAAGAAAAGATCACGACCTATGCACAGGAACAGGATTTTGCGCTAGAGGGGATCTATACAATGGATGGCTCAAAACGCTCAACGCGGCTGAATGCATTTTTTACCGGTTTCGGACGTTTTCGTCGGATCGTATTTTTTGACACCCTGATAGAAAAACTGAAAGATGATGAAATTGTGGTAGTGCTAGCACATGAGATGGGACATTTTAAACGCAAGCATATTCCAAAGATGATGATCACATCGCTTTTGCAAAACGGACTAATGTTCTTCATTCTGTCCCTTTTCCTTGGTAACGAAGCGCTTTTTGCAGCATTTGGGATGGAAAACATCTCGATCTATGCCAGTCTGATTTTCTTCCTTTTCCTTTATGCCCCGATCTCTTCATTGATCTCGATCTTTTTTAACATCTTCTCAAGAAAACACGAATATGAAGCAGATACCTGGGCAGTCGAGACAACGGAGTTGGGACAGGCATTGGTCAGTGGCTTAAAGAAGCTCAGCGTGCACAATTTATCAAACCTGACTCCACATCCGCTAAATGTCTTTTTGAATTATTCCCATCCGCCGGTGTTGGAGCGCATAAAGAAGATTGAGAGATAGAAAAGAGATAAGGCTATATTATTTATTCCAAAGTAATCTTTGCTTTCCTGCTCAAAGTTGTATAATGAGAAAGACATTTTTTCTTATTTATTTCTGGAGGGAATCATGGCTGTAGAGCAGAACCAAACACAAGCTTCGGATGCATTAGGTGCACTTCGCAAAACCTATTTACCGCGCGTTGCTCCAGGCAGAGCCATGCTTGGCGTGGCGATCTTTTGCGTGGTATTAGCAATTATCGAATTTGTCACGGGCATCAATAAATCTCTGCAGCCACCCAGCGAGGTACTCAGCGACAGTTTTCGACAGGATTCGATCCGGATTGCTTTCATCTTGGCGGGGGTATTTATCGTGATCGCGATTGTCCTCGGCTTTCTTTACTACCAGCATCGGAAATATCGTATTCACCTTTATGAAGATGGTTTAATCGTAGGAACCTGGCGCGGGGATAGGGTTCTCCTGTGGGAAGATATTTATAAGGTGGAAGGTTTCCCCATTTACGGCAGAAGCAGAAGACCGGTAAGCTGGGAATATAAACTCACAACTGATTATGATGAGATCATTCATTTGCGCGGGATCGAGGGAATCCGTACACTGGGACAATATGTGGAGAGAAAAGCTGAAGCTGCGATGATGTCCTAACTCGTGAGCAAGCTAAAAGGGAGAGCGTATCATGCCAAAAGATAATAGAAAGAAACACAGCGAAGAGATGGGAAATCTGCATACTCTTTATCTGCAAGTGTTAAAGGATATCCTGACGGAAATTGGTTTTTCAGAATCAGGGACTGGATATAAAGCAAGTTTTATCAAAGATGAAATAAATCTCACATGGATATTTGACTTTCGCGAACTCAAGCTCACATTGATGATGTACAAAACAACGGGGGAGAAGAGGAACCTGGGTACAGAACACTTCTGGTATTCGGATGAACTTCCGAAAAAATTACAGAACGAGTTCCTGCCAAAACTGGATGAGATGCTAAACGCACAAGGTTTAATCTTGTCCGCTGGAGATAGGCAAGCAGCGGCAGACAGGATCACATCCGCATCGCTTCAAAAGAAAAAAAGCATTTTTGCGGGGCTATTTGGAAAATAGTCAGATAACACCTTCCCTTTCTAACACAATGCTAATGTAAATTCCCTTGATTTTCTCCTGAGCGGGGAGTATAACTTACCGTACGTTCAGTAAGTTTATAGAAACGGAGAAAATCTATGTCCCCTCACCCACGTGTTGGACGCGACCACATTTTAGATAAAGCAGAAGAGCTTTTTACCGATCACGGCTATAAGTCTGCATCCATTCGGGAGATCGCCCGTGAATGCGGTGTGACCAATGCTGCTATTTACTATCACTTTCCCAACAAGGAAAGCCTCTTTGCAGAGGTGATGCAGCGCCATGCCGAGGCTTTGCAAGAGAAAATGACACGTGCTGGGGAAAATATTGAATCCCCACGCGAGCGAGTAACTGCAATTCTCCAAGCATATATTGATGTCATTGCCGGGCAGCACGCCCCGCTCTTCATGCTGCGCAGAAATGCAAAACACCTAAACAGGCACGGAAAACATCGCGGGGAATTTATGCGGGCGTTTAGCAAACCCTTGGTTGACGCGCTAGAGTACGCCCAGTCCATGAAAGAAATTAAAAAGAAACCGAACGCCAAAGAATCTGCAGCTATGATGCTTGGCATGTTGCACGGTCTGGCACAACAGCATCGTGCCGAAGGAATAGAAGGCCGGCCACTCTCAGAAGAAGATATCCGAATGGCCGTTAATCTCTTTTGGGAAGGGATTGGAAAATAAACAGATTCTCCCCCCGTTTACGGGGGGAGCTAGAGGGGGGCGGAATAAAAAGCCCCCACCTAGCCTCCCCCATTTATGGGGGAGGGATGAAATAAAGGAATCTCAATGACAGGAATAAAACGAACGCTCACTTATCTACAAAAATACTGGTTGCCAGCAACAGGTGCATTACTAAGCCTTCTGCTGGTCAACGCAGCAAATCTCATCTCACCAAAGCTCCTCCAACGTCTTATCGACGAGGGCATTTCCGCTCTTAATATGGATGTAGTTTGGGGCGTCGTGATCGCCCTTTTTGGTGTTGCTGCTGTCCGAGGTCTTTTCAACTTTTTGCAGGGCTATCTCGGCGAACTGGCTTCGCAGGGTGTTGCTTACGAGCTTCGCAATAGCATTTTTGAAAAATTGCAAAATCTCTCTTTCTCTTATCACGACCGCTCCCATACCGGTAAATTGATGACCCGCATGACCTCCGATGTGGAATTGGTTCGCATGTTCCTTGGGCGCGGATTGGTGATGTTGGTTTCCTCCATTGTTTTGCTGATCGGCACCCTGATCATGCTTTTCTCAATGAACTGGCAACTGACCTTGTTGGTCATGCTTGTTATCCCCGGTGTGGGTTTTATTTTTATGCTTTTCGTGAAAAAAATTATGCCTATGTCTAAAGTCGTGCAAGAGAAGTTGGGCATACTTAACACCATTTTGCAGGAAAACTTGGCCGGAATACGCATTGTAAAAGCCTTTGCGCGTGAGGGCTATGAGATCGGTCGTTATAGTACGGCCAATGTCGATTTTCTGGATGCAAATATCTCAATGATAAAACTTTTCACCACCTTTTTCCCTTTAGTTTTCTTCATGGGCAATGTGGGCATGGTCATCGTTGTCGGGATGGGCGGTCTCTTCGTTATCAACGGGACTCTCACCCTCGGTGAATTGGTTGCCTTTACGGGTTATCTGATGTATTTGTTAATGCCTATGTTCATGATGGGTATGATCGGGGCGATGCTTTCTCGTGCGGAAGCCTCTGCACAACGGCTTTTCGAAGTACTGGATGCTGAATCGGATGTGGTAGATGCTCCTGACGCAGTGAGCCTGCCCCAAGTCCAGGGGCGAATCGAAATGCGGAATGTCCGCTTCCGGTATATCGGTGCAGAATCCGATGTCGTTACAAATCTCAGTTTTGTTGCCGAATCCGGGCAAACGGTAGCGATCCTGGGCCAAACTGGCGCGGGGAAATCCTCCATCATCACCCTGATCCCACGCTTTTACGATGTGGCAGACGGCGCGGTGCTGATAAACGAACACGATGTTCGCAAAGTGACCCTTGATTCTCTTCGTAAACAGATCGGCATTGTCCTTCAGGAAACAACCCTTTTCTCCGGCACGATCCGTGAAAATATTGCCTATGGTCGTCCCGAAGCAACGCTGGAAGAAGTGACCGCTGCTGCCAAAGCTGCACAAGCGCACGATTTTATTCTAGAACAACCCGATGGCTATGAAACTGTTGTGGGCGAGCGTGGTATCGGGCTTTCGGGCGGGCAAAAACAGCGGATTGCGATTGCGCGCGCTTTGTTGCTTGATCCGCGCATCCTGATCATGGATGATTCAACATCATCCGTAGATGCAGAGACAGAATATAAAATTCAGCAAGCACTCGAAGAATTGCAAAAAGGACGCACGACCTTCGTGATCGCCCAGCGTATTAGCACAGTTCGCAGCGCAGATAAAATTTTACTGCTTGATAAAGGTGTACTCGCTGCCGAAGGTACCCACGAAGAATTGCAACGCACTAGCGAATTATATGTAGAGATCCTTGAAACACAATTCGCGGGACAGGAGTAATCATTATGATGCATGGAATGCGACGTATCGCAGAAACAGAAGAAGAAAGCGCAGAAAATACCGGCAAAGTAGTTTGGCGCTTGGTTAAATATCTTTCCCCTTATAAAAAATATGTTTTGGCAGCCTTTGTCTTGGTTTTAGTTAATGCTGCCATGCAAGGGCTTGGACCAATGCTAATCGGTCGCGCTGTAGATGGCGCAATTAGCAATGGTGACAAAAGCGGCTTGCTTCAAACAGTCATGGCCTTGCTCGGTGTTTACACCGTTGGGATGCTGGCAATGCGTTTCCAGATTTACACCATGTCTACAACCGGACAAAAAGTGTTGGCAGACTTGCGAGATGAAGTTTTCAAGAAACTTCAAAATTTGCATTTGCAATATCTCGAAGACAGCCAGGCCGGTGACCTGATGAGCAGACTCAGCAACGATATTGACGCGCTGAATAACTTTTTTAGTCAATCTCTCGCGCAGATGGTTGGCTCGATCTTTGCTCTGATCGGGATTATGATCGCCATGCTCTCTCTCGATTGGCGGCTCGGTCTAACGGCGCTGGTTGTAATCCCGATTGCATTTTACGTCACCAAAATTTTCTCAAACCTTTCACGACGTGCTTTTCGCAAAACGCGCAGCACGATCGGTGATGTTTCCGCCGAGATGGAAGAGCAGGTTTCGGGTGTAAAAGTAGCACAAGCATTTAATCGTACAGAGCGCAACGTTGGTGAGTTTGCCAAACGAAACGCAGCAAATCGAGATGCCAATGTTAGTGCAAATGCTGTTACATCAGCATTCGCACCGGCTATGGAAGTTCTCTCCACCCTCGATCTTGCGCTGGTTTCTGCTTATGGTGGTTTTCTCGCTATTACAGGAGCCATCAGTATTGGTACGGTGATCGCTTTTATTCAATATGTTCAAAACTTTTTCCGCCCCATTCAAACCGTTGCACAGATGTGGACAATTGCCCAATCTGCTTTTGCAGCAGCCGAGCGCATTTTCTTCCTTTTGGATAAAGAAATCGAACTGGATGACGGCACCCAAATAATGGAAGCCATCGAGGGGCATGTTCGTTTCGAGGAAGTGAACTTTGCCTACGATTCAGATGTATCCGTACTTGATTCCGTTTCATTGGACGCTTCTCCCGGCGAAACAATTGCTCTCGTTGGTCCCACAGGGGCAGGGAAAACAACAATCGTCGGCCTATTGGCACGCTTTTACGATGCCCAAAGTGGACGCATCACCATCGACGGCCAGGATCTGCGCGACGTGACGCAAAATAGTCTCCGATCGCAAATGGGCACAGTCACGCAAGATCCTTTCCTCTTCTCTGGCTCGGTGATGGACAATATCCGCTACGGGCGGCTGGATGCTACAGACGAAGAAGTTTTTGAAGCAGCGAAAGCGGCAAATGCCCATGATTTCATCGAAAAGATGAACGAAGGCTACCAAACCGAAGTTGGCGAGCGTGGCGGACTTTTATCGCAGGGGCAACGTCAGCTTATCGCTATCGCCCGAGCACTTTTGGCAGATCCGCGTATCCTAATCCTGGATGAAGCAACCGCGAGCATTGATACGCGTACCGAAAAGTTGATCCAGGGCGCGTTAGATCGCCTGCTCGAAGGACGCACATCCTTCGTTATCGCTCATCGTCTTTCCACCGTCCGCAACGCCGACCAAACGCTGGTGCTGGAAGATGGCAAAATCGTTGAGCGCGGAAAACATCAGGAACTGCTCAAAAAAGACGGGCTTTATGCCGAACTTTATCATCGTCAATTCTATACACCGCCTGGAGAAATGCCCTTGGCAATGTAAGATAAGACCCCGTTCCCTTTGAAGGAACGGGGTCTATTGTTTTTGGTAGTAATGGTAAAATGGCATATGGGAAATGCATGTTTTTTAAAGCGCAGTATTATGAAGAAAAATTCTAGGTATCCAATTCAATTTTTATGAAGACTTGAATAAAAGGGAATTTAAATGGAAACAGTTATTTTAATTTTGTTATTGGGTCTAATATTTTCTGATTTCTCTTGGAAAATAATAATATTAATATTATTACTGTTTCTTTCAATAATTTCTTTTATTCTCCACATAGTAGCAAAAATAGCCAAGCCAAAATCGGTTCGTAAGGGATATTTACGTGACAATGAGGGATGGAAATGGGGGCTTAAAATAAGCCGAGTGTTTCGCAAAAAAAACAATCTCCCAATTTGGGTAATACCACAAATAACTTTAGCAACGGATAGAGAAGTAGACTTGTTAACAAGAGCAAATTTACTTTATTATGAAGCCAGATCAGCAATTGGGCGTCGCAGGTTTTCTCGTCGAACAAAAAGACATCTTCTTATACAGATGTCTTTGATGCCACAAAACATTGCTAATGCTTTATGGAAATTGGCAAATCTTAGAAAGCTTCATTCTGTTACAAATTCATTGGAATTTACAAAAGCCCATCAAGACGAGAACGAGAAATTACAAAACCAATTACTAGAAGAGATGGAAGATTCTGTTGAATATCTTTCTGGTTTGTCTTTGGCGCTGCTCAAATCTGAAGTTTCAAATGACAATAAAGCAATTAATAATGCTTTAGAAGAACTTATTGACCGAAACACTACATTGGAGAAAATGATTTCTACTGACGCAAACTCCTACAATAAAATACGAAAAATTATAAGTTTCTCATATGCAACAGATTTTATTCTCCTTGTTGGAGTATTAACTATGGCAAGTACTTATGCTCCACCTTATGCATTTCCAATAATTGTTGTTGGAAGTATTTTAAGTTTCATTTCTATTGGAGTATTTCAAATGCGAAGCGATGGAAAAATCCAAGATGCATCTTTTTCGAAAATACTAACAGAAATAATAAAAAATCTTCGCATACTAAGGTGACTAAGTAGAAATATAAACAATGGTGCCCTATTTGTTTAGCGTCATTATCTATTCTAACTAAAGAGTATCTCTCCATGCAAAAAAGAGTCCAATACATAGACATCGCCAAAGGGATCGGTATCCTGCTCGTCGTGCTCGGCCACAACGACATGAATTA
>Ga0233431_1006340_pt1 | contig 10723 bp, 4 predicted proteins | sample SI_118_April2016_FD_179867 | JGI IMG/M metagenome (GOLD analysis project Ga0233431, IMG submission 179867) | Seawater microbial communities from Saanich Inlet, British Columbia, Canada - SI_118_April2016_200_MG | ecosystem: Environmental > Aquatic > Marine > Inlet | place: Canada: British...
ATGAATTTATTTGCGCTTTCTATAGCGCCGCTGCCAATGTGATAACCCGCCCTTCGGGCGGCGCCGTAATCCATTCTTTCCCTATGATTGGACAAATATCGCACAACCGTGGCGATCCTATCCTCCATCTCTTTCGATCTGGGTTTCATTCGTTTGATGCCGGCAATAACATCCGCCACATTGTTATGGAAAAGACGGACAAAAGTGGCTTCGACCCATTGCTGCGCATTTTTTGTGCCTTTGCCATATTGTTCATTGGCCAAATCATGGATGTATTCGGAGCAATGAAACAAATCCAGTATTTGTTTTATGGTTGGAAATATCTCGCTCACACGATTCCATATCCAGGAAGCACCGTCCCCGATAGCACATAAGCGTACTTTTTCTTGAGGAATCAGTCCTGCATTTTTTATGGCGAGTAAGGCTTCGGCAAGCCCTTTGTCATCTTGGATTTGATGCCAGCTGATCAGATGAATAATCCTATCCTTATCAACAAGATATATTCGGAAGCCTTTGGCTTCTTTCCACTTGCCTTTGCCTCTTTTTCCTTCCCAGGGCGATGGTTCAGGCCTGGTAGGGGCATGGGCTCCGTCAATTGCCAGCATTATCACAGGTCTACGAAATTTGCCCTCTGAGAGTTCAGATATCTTTTGTTCCATTTCCTCTTTGGTAGGGCAGACATTCAGGATATCCAGATGATTGGCAATTCCATTGGCCGTCTGAAAAACATGATCAGTGCTTAACGTGTCTCCTGTACAACGTGAAAATGCTTCTGCTGCCGTTTCAAATGGTAACTCACTGGACAACCATGCTTCAAGAGCTTGAATATCATACTGTTTTGGCGATTCACTTAATCCCAAGGCCTCGTCCAGCGGGTAAAAGCCGGTATTGCAGCTTTTGCAGTAAAAATATGGCCGATATAAATCAAAGCTTCCAGCAAGAGATTCTATTTTGCGTTTTACCTTTTTGTTCCAAGCTTTTGTCTGATTTCCGCAATTGGGGCAGTTGCAATATTCCTGTTCCAACAAATCACCATGCCGGTCCTTTATCAGACCCAGGGCCATTTGTCCGAGAATCTCTGACTTATTTTGAAATATTGCGTTGGTAATATCCTCGATTTTATCCATGCCGATTTCGGATTCTAGTTGATCAAGTTTTTCGTTAAGAAATGAAAAATATTCTGTGCGCCAACTGCTTTCTTTGGACTCATGGGGCAGGCGGTGAACTGTACAAACGGACATAAATCCCTCCTTTTCATATCGCGTTTTTTCCCATGAGATCTTATTTCAGGCGTGATCATATGTCCAGGTTTTTCTTTTATTATTATTTCATTAGGTTATACCAAAACCCCCTTCAAATAGGACGGGCGCTTTTAAGATTCTGTCAGAAACCTCGGATGCTCCCGTTCGTACAAATCTTCGCATAATCGTGAAGACCTCTTCCATACTTCCAAATCCTCAAATTTCAAAATAACCTCCAGTGCCGACAACTGATAACTGACAACTGCGGCTCTGCCGCGTTAGTTTATGTCGTCACGCTTCGCGACAAAACGTTCCAAGCGAAAAAATTCTCGCTCAAGTTTTTGCAGAGCCTCAGTACCTTCTACCAACACTCCCGATTCCCCGATATTTTCAAGCGCGAAGGCCGTCGCGGAAAGCGCATTTGCCATCAAATTCCCTGCCCCGCCCTTGATGGAATGAGCCTCTCTCCTGACTACTTCCGTATCTCCTTCGGATATGGCCTGACGAATGATCTTTATTTGTGATCTGACATTCCCCATAAAGCCTTCCAGTATTTCCATCAAAAGCGCTTCATCTTCCTCAAATTCTTCTATGGCCCTTTCATATTCCATGGGCGCTTTGGATTTCCGATTTCCGCGAGGTGCAACACAATCATCAACCCCATCAGTTCCGCCAACCCCCCGGGTCCATTTGCCCACCACGGAAAGGAGATCTTTCCTCCTCAAGGGCTTGGCTATATAGTCGTCCATTTCCGCTTCAAGGCATTTTTCCCTGTAGCCCTTCAAGGCGTGTGCAGTCATGGCGATTATGGGTACGTGGGTGAGTGGATGAGTGGCTGAGTTTTGGGCTTCAAGCTTTCTGATTTCCTTCGTTGCCCCATAACCGTCCATTTCAGGCATCTGTATGTCCATGAGGATAAGATGATAATGCTTCTTTTTAAACGCTTCCATCGCCTGCCTGCCATTTTCAGCCAAATCAACCTGATATCCCGCTCCCCGCAGGTGACTTAAAGCCACTTGCTGGTTAGTGGGATAGTCCTCTACCAAGAGAATTCGGAATTCTTGTCTGTCCTCCTCCGCAATTGAATGCCTGGTAACGGGCTTTGAATAAGCCTGCGTCGATCGCCGCAAGGAAAAGCCCATGACCGTTTCAATTGTCTTTCGCAGATCGGAGGCGTTGATTGGTTTAGCAAGATACCCGTCGACTCCCATGTCTCTGCATTTTTTGCCATCCCCTCTGACTCCCGCGGCACTGATGAGTATGATCGGGACCCCTTTCAATCCCTTTACCGCCTTGAACTTTTTCGCGATATCAAAGCCTCCGGTCTCAGATATCCGGAAGTCGATTATAATGAGATCGAAAGGTGTTTTCGTTGAAAAAGAATCAGCCAAAACGGCAAAGGCCTCCTTTTCGCCGTGTATTTCCACCGTGTTACAGTCCCAGGGTTTGAGATGGGCTGTCAGGACAGATCGAACGTCCAGGCCGTCATGGACCACCAGCACGTTCAGTCCATTCAGGTCAACCTTTTGCTTTTCCGGAACCTCTGTTTCTTTTACCTGTCTTGCAAAAACAGCGGTAAACCGGAAGGTACTCCCCGTGCCTTCCTCACTCAGCACACCAAGCTCCCCGTTCATGAGTTTCGCTAACTGTCTTGATATATTTATTCCCAACCCGGTTCCACCGTATTTTCTTGTGGTTGAGCTGTCACCCTGGGAGAAGCTCTCAAAGATGGTTGCCTGTTTGTCCTTAGATATCCCGATTCCGGTATCTCTGACCGAAAACCGGAGTTTGACCCTTTCCCCAAGATCTTCCGCCATCTCTACCTTAACGGATATCGCACCCTTGTGCGTGAATTTTAACGCATTGCTTGTAAGATTCATCAGTATCTGTTTTAGCCTGCCCGGGTCTCCGCTTAGGCGCAACGGAATATCAGGAGATACTGAAGAGATTAACTCAAGGCCTTTTTGCTTCGCCCTGAATCTGACACTGTCCGCCATTTGCTCAATAACATACCCTAAGTCAAACGGGATCTTCTCCATATCCAATTTGCCCGCCTCGATCTTGGAAAAATCAAGAATGTCATTGATAACGTGGAGTAAGGATTGCGCCTCCCCGGTAATGGTATTAAAAAGCTCCTTTTGGATATCATCGAGCTCGGTATCCATGATCAATTCCGTCATCCCTATAACACCATTTAAAGGGGTCCTTATTTCGTGACTCATATTTGCCAGAAAGGTGCTTTTGGCCTTGTTGGCCTCTTCAGCAACCGCCTTGCCGCTTTTTAACGCCTCTACTTTTTTGAAGTCGGACACGTCCAACGCAAACCCGATTACACCGATAACCTTACCATCGATATCTTTGTAGGGTACTCGGTCTATTAATATCAGTTTCCCGCCTTCCCTGGTTTCAAGCATCTCTTCTCTGTTTAATATGGGGATCTCTTTTTGTACTACTTCCTGATCAGTTTTTTCGCCATAATCCGGACTTTCGGGGAACAGTTCGCCATATCTCTTTCCAATCATATCATCAGGAGAAGTTCCGAATATTTCCGCATATTTCTTGTTAACTCTCAGGAATTTTCCGGCGATATCTTTATAAAAAATCATTCCCGGAGAGGAATCAAACATTATCAACAACTCCTCGCTTTTTGCTTCTAACACCTTTCCCATTTCGGTCAAATTCCTGGTTCTTTCATCAATCATTTTCTCCAGATTTGAATGTATTTCAAGATAGTCACCCGTCGAGGCCTCATTTTCTTCCCTTGTAAGTCGAAGGTCATTGGTCAGATGTTTCACCTTCGTCTCGAGATACAAAATCCTGCGCTCAAATTCTGCTTTATCATCAGATTTTGCCATAATTAAAATAATCCCTGTTTTTCCATCTTGAGAAGTTCCTGTTCAACGTCTTCTACTATCAAATCAAGCGCATAAGACGATAGTTCCAACTTTTTCAAACACATTCTGAAGAGACTTCTATCACGAATGGGTGCGTCACCGTATCCAAGGCGTTTCTCTTGGCAAACGTAATCAGCAATATGCAATGTCAAACTGGGCCTTATGAACTCCCGGGCAATATTCTCAGGATTATGGTGGCTCCCGATGACCTCAACTAACTCCTGTGGAAGATTCCAACTGCGGGTTATCGCCTTACCGACCTCGGCATGATCGAACCCGAGCACTTCTATTTCTGTTTGTGTTTGATTTTTTTTGTCGGTCTTTGTTTTACTTAAAATGAGTCTGAAGTCGTCTTGACAAAACTGGTCCAACGCTATAATGCCTATGTCGTGCATCAGGCCCGCAACATATATATTTTCTCCCTTTTCCCCAAATTCTCTTCTGTAAATCATTTTTCCCAACAGAGCAACGGCAACCGAATGCTTCCACAACAAACTTCTCGAGTACCCCTCAATGAGGGTATTTCCAGCGAAAACTTCACAGACTTTCTGACTCAATGCCAGCTCTTTAAGCGCGTCAAACCCTACCCAGATTACAGCCTGCTGTATCTCACAAACCTTGGTTCGGGGAGAATAGCAAACAGAATTCGCCAGCTTGAGCAGTTTACCTGTCAACGGAGGGTCAATTTGAATTATGTCTTTCAAATCCTTGGCACTCGATTCGGGGTCATTAATAATCTTAGTGATCCCCGCTACAACATTCTGAACTGACGATATCTCAGATTTATTGACCATTTCCACAACATCCTCAAGCTTGGCATATTTTTCTCCCTGAACCATTCTACTTCACCTCCGGAATATTTATGGAAAAAACCCCTTTGTTTAACCGATGTTGTCGCGTTTCCGGACAAAATGTTCTAATCGAAAAAACTCCCGCTCAAGTTTTTCCAGAGCTTCATCACCTACCCCCAACATTCCCGATTTCCCGATGTTTTCAATTTCGAAGGCAATCCCGGAAAGTTCATTAGCTGTCAGATTAGCCGCCCCACCCTTAATGGAATGCGCCTCTCTCCTGACTGCCTCCGCATCCCCATCGGATATGGCCTGCCGGATGAGCTTGATTTGAGATGTAACATTCCCGATAAAGCCTTCCAACACCTCCATTAAAAAATCCTCATCGCCCTCAAATTCCTCCAATGCCCTCTCATATTCCATGGGCGCTTCGGATTCCTGATTTCCCTGCGGTGCAATACAATCATCAATCCTGCGGGTCCACTTCTCCACTATGGTTAAAAGTTCTTTCCTCCTTAAGGGCTTGGCGATATAGTCGTCCATCCCTGCTTTGAGGCACTTCTCTCTGTAGCCCTTTATAGCGTGTGCCGTCATGGCGATTATGGGAACCCTTTGGATTGTTGATTGTCGATTGTTGATTGTTGATTGTTCCAGGTTTCGGGTTTCAATCTCCCTTATCTCCTGTGTGGCAGCATAGCCATCCATTATGGGCATCTGTATATCCATAAAGATAAGGTTGTAGTTTTTCCGCTTATATGCCTTGACTGCCTGGCTGCCGTCCTCAGCAAGATCAGCCTGATACCCGGCCTTGCTTAGATGCCTCATGGCCACCTGCTGGTTGGTGGGGTAGTCCTCGACGAGAAGTATCTGTATCTCTTTCCGGTAATCCTCGGCTACGCTATATCTGGTAACAAGTTCCGGCAGAGAGCCGGCCTTCCGGCCTGTGGAAAGGCCCAGAACCGATACCATTGCTTTTCGCAGTTCATTCTGTCTGATCGGTTTGGTCAAATATCCATTGACCCCTATCTCCTTACAGCTTCTGCCGTCTCCTTTCCTACCGGAAGATGTGAGGACTATAATCGGAACCTCTTTGAGCGTCTCCATCGTTTTGATCTCTTTAGCGAGATCAAAGCCGCTCATCTCAGGCATCTGAAAGTCCGTCAAGATCAGGTCGAAAGGGCTTTCGCATGAAACTGCGTCCCTGAAAACAATCAGTGCCTCCTTCCCGTCAACAGCCTCCACGGGGAGGCAGCCCCACGATTTGAGGTACTCCATCAGAACAAACCGATTGGTTTGGTTGTGGTCGACGATTAGAACCTTCAAATTGTTTAAATCAAGGTCTATTGCTGCAGGGATCTGTTTCTTTTCTTCCTGTTCACCAAAGAGTGCGGTAAACCAGAACGTGCTTCCTTTGCCCACTTCACTCTCAAGACCGATTTCGCCTCCCATCATTTCCGCCAATTGTTTTGATATGGTGGTCCCGAGCCCGGTTCCCCCGTAGTTTCGGGTGGTTGACCCGTCCGCCTGGGTAAAACTCTCAAAGATTGTCGCATGCCTGGCATCGGGTATTCCGATGCCCGTGTCTTTTACGGAAAACCGGATTTTGACGCGATCTTCAATTTTTTTAACTAATTCCCCCTTGACGTACAACGCTCCTTCGCGGGTAAACTTGAGGGCGTTGCCTATAAGATTAACCATTATCTGCCTGAGCCGGACAGGGTCGCCGATTAGTCGGGATGGGACATCGGGCGCCAGAAAGGAGATAAAATCCAGGCCCTTTTGCTCCGCCCTATATGCAAAGCTGCCGGCCATGTCCTCAATCGTGACCCTCAGATCAAAGGGAATCTCCTCAAGATCAAATTTTCCGGCCTCTATCTTGGAAAAATCAAGGATTTCATTAATTACATCCTGAAGGGAGTTGGCTTCAGCATTGATGGTTTGAAAGATATTCTTCTGATTATCATCGAGCTCGGTATCCAGGGCTAACTCCGCCATGCCTACAATCCCGTTAAGAGGCGTTCTTATCTCATGGCTCATATTGGCAAGAAATTGGCTCTTGGCTTTGGTGGCTTCCTCGGCTAGCCTCCTTTTTTCCATGATTTCGCGGTCTAATTTTTTTCTTTCCGTGACGTCACGGATAATGCCCCTGAACCCCATGGGCTGATCTTCCGAATCGGTCATAAAGGAAATAGAACACTCCAGAAATCCTGTTGTCCCGTCTTTCTTGATCACTTCCCAGTCAAGCCTTTTGGTGGGTATTCCCGTTTTATAAACTTTATTGTATTCTCGATACAGCTTCGAGGCATTTTCTTCATCCGCATATTCACGGTTGTTCATCCCCATTAATTCGTCTTCAGCAAATCCGGTAATCCGGCATAATGCATCATTAAAGAAGGTAAGATTTCCGGCAAGATCAACTTCATAATATCCATCCTCAATATTTTCCAGAATAGTCCGATATTTCTCCTCTGATTTTATTAACTCCGCTGTTCTTTGTTCAACCATCTCTTCCAAATTTTCGCTGTACTGTCTGATCTTTTCTTCCGCCTGCTTCCGCTCGCTCACATCCCGGAGAATACCCCTGAACCCCATGGGCTGACCTTCTCGATCCTTCATGAGTGATACAGAGGTCTCTACATGTTTTTCGTTGCCATCTTTCAGGATTTTATACTCAAGTCCTTTGACCGGCTCGCCTGTTTCGAATATCCTGATGTAGGTATTGTACACTTTCCCGGCAGTCTCTTCATCCATATACTCACGGTTGTTTATCCCCATTAATTCGTCTTCAGGGAATCCGGTAATCCGGCATAATGCATCATTAAAGAAGGTTAAACTTCCGGCAAGGTCAACCTCAAAATAGCCGTCTTCGATGTTTTCAAGGATGGTGCGATATTTCTCTTCGCTCTGCCGCAGCGCACTCTGGGCATGTAACTGTTCGGTAATGTCTCTCGCTGAACCTCGAATTCCAACGGGACCTGTTGAACCGTAGATCAATGAGTTTTTGTATTCAAGGATACGTTCATCGCCATCCTTTGTCATAAGGCCCATCAGGCCTTCATCTTTTCCATTTGCCTTTACTCTGCTCAGGTAATCATCGAATTGATGCTTGTACCTTTCGGGTATTAAATCCTTTACGTTCAAATGGGACAAGTCTCCCTCTGCCAGACCAAGTTCCTTTTTCCAGACAAGGTTGGCCTCAGTGAAATTACCTCCTAAATCATGGACATATACATAATCAGACACGTTCTCAAAAATGTCCCGATATCTAGCCTCGCTCAGTCGCAAAGTTTCTTCCGCTTGCTTACGCTCCGCAATCTCTTTCCGGGATTTTTCATACAACCGTGCATTCTCAATCGCTACCCCCGCAGACGCGGCCAGGGGCTCCAGCAACATCAAGTGCTCGGTCTCGAAGCGCTCAATTTCCATATCCACCACTTGGATCACGCCGATCAGTTCTCCCTTGACCTTTATGGGAACACAAAGGCAAGAGCGTATTTCCAGCCCTGTTTGTAAATCCACCTCCTTGGAGTGGCGGGCATCGGTCCGAATATCGCCCACTATAAGGCTCTCGCCCTGTTGGGCCACCCATCCGATAAAGCCTTCCCCGAAAGACAGGCGCCAGCCGCGAACAACAGTCGAGTAAGGTCCCGTGGCCTGAAGACAGAGCAGTTCTGAAGTGTTTGGCTCCGTCAACCATATGGAGCAACCCACCACATTCATCAATTTAGCAACCTCGCCCAGGACAGCCGCAAGCACCTCATCCAGATCGAGAACGGAGTTAAAGGTCCGGCTGGTCCGGTTAATGAACAATAGTTCACGGTTCCGCTGTTGCAATTCTGCTTCTGCCCGTTTTCGCGCCTGAAAAAGGTCGTCAACATCTTCCTTGATTATGGCCATAGCATCATAGACCGGCTTGAAGGGATGGGAATCGCTCATGCCTTCCCATGCAGTTCCTTCCTGGTCCCAGTTTATAACACCCATGAATTCTAAAAGTTCATCGCAGTAATTCCTTATTTTCTCATCCTGAGGCGTTTCTTCCGTCCTTCTTTTCATTTTGGGAATTCGGGTTTCAGACCTTTTTTTCTTTTCTCTTTCAATGATTGCCATTGCTTCTTCAAGATCATGGGCAGTGGTGACAGGGACAGGGACAAATTGTTTGCTGAAACCGATGATTGTTTTCATGAATTTGTTCAATCCGAATACCACCGATAATTTGCAGGGAACTTTCCTGTTCAAATCTTTTGTGCCGTCAATGTACATCCTTCTGGCTTTCCATGTGGTTTTTTCCAGGTTTTCCCAGTTGATGATGCGATAATAATATCCTTTTGCCGTTAAACCCGCTTCTTCAAGGACCTTTTCATTAAGATCGAAGAACTTGTCCACATAGTGCTCTTTCAGAGACCCGTGGGCAACAGTGTATATGATATCGTCTCCTATCAATTCAAACTGGATGCCGTAATTTTCTAATTCAAAGCGCCATTCATCCTTTGTAAATCTCTTGTATTGTCTGATGCCCACGTCGATTCCGTTTTGAACAAGCACATTAACTGCATTTTCCGCAGCTTCTCTGTAGCCCTTGACCGCTCCCACGGGAGCAGATGGTTTGTGCAGTCTTACACCCACATCGAACATCAATCTTATAGTCAAGGGCGCATTAAATACCCAAAATCCGACGAGGCTGCCCTCGTTTGTCTCTTCAAGGAGCAGGTTTGTCAATATCAAGCGGCTCTTTTTTGACGGTTTCCGTGCAATCAGGCTATGGTCCCGAATCTCGGCATATCGCTTACCCTTGAGGCCCACATCTCTTAAAACCTTTTCACGCTCTTCAATAAGTCTCCGGGTGCCTGCGTCAGTAATAGTGCCGGCAGGGGCTACCCGTAGTATCGCATTCCCTATTAGACTGAAAGACACGGAATAATTGTCACCAATAGGGATATCGGTCCATTCGGGTCTCGTTGTAACAGGCAGGGATGTGACGGGACAGGCAGATTCTTCGTCGGAAGGAAAAACATTTATTGGAACATCCTTTTTATTTAATGGCGCAATTAAGGGTTTATCTTCCTGAACGTTTCCTTTTGATTGTATCTCGAGGGCAAGCCTGATTGCTTCGGAATAATCATCCGCGATATGCACGGGAAATTTAACCATACGCAAGGCCTTACCGAGTTTAATGCTCATCTTGAACATGTATGAAACGTTGCAAAAGATTACACCCGAAATTCGCTTGCGCGCTTGCATCTCGTCCATATAATGTTTGCGTGCCGCAAGGGAAGCGCCCTGGAAATTCGACCAGTCCTCTATGTGAATATATTGCTCTCCCCCGGAAATCGCCTCGGCAGGCACGCGATCCGTCAACTTCAAAACATTTATCTGGTTATCCAGGGTTACGTATCCGGACGGCTGCACCCGAAGGATGTTGTCACCTACGATACTTACCGTTACCCTGTAATCTTTTCCGAAACCGACATCCGTCCATTCAGGTTTGCAAAGGACAGACAAACCTGTCACGGGGCAGACATCATCCTGCCGGGATTCAATATCTTCAACCTTTTCCATCTTCGTATTCATCCTCGTTTTGTGGTCTGCTTTACGTTAAGTCCGCCCGATCCTTGGTAAAATGTTCCAAACGAGAAAGCTCTTGCTCAAGTCTTTCCAAGGTCTCAATACTTCTTTCAAGGGCTCCCGATCTCCCGATATTTTCAAGCTCGAAAGCTATTTTAGAAAGCTCATCCACCATCAGATTTGCAGCCCCGCCCTTGATGGAGTGGGCCTCTCCCCTGACCACTTCCGCATCCCC
>Ga0233431_1006342_pt1 | contig 10718 bp, 12 predicted proteins | sample SI_118_April2016_FD_179867 | JGI IMG/M metagenome (GOLD analysis project Ga0233431, IMG submission 179867) | Seawater microbial communities from Saanich Inlet, British Columbia, Canada - SI_118_April2016_200_MG | ecosystem: Environmental > Aquatic > Marine > Inlet | place: Canada: British...
CAGAGACAGCCAAGCGCTCCTTGCTGCGCCCCCTGGGACAGGCCCATCCCCGACCCGATGTGGCCGAGATCGAAGCCGACCTTTTCGCGCGCATCAACCGTCTCGGCATTGGGCCCCAAGGCCTCGGCGGCCGCACCACCGCTCTGGCGGTGCATGTGGAGATCTACCCCACCCACATCGGCAGCCTGCCGGTTGCGGTCAACCTGCAGTGCCATAGCCATCGCCGCCGCTCGGCGGAATTGTGAGGTAACCCATGTCCGACGCAATAACCGTAACCACCCCCCTGGATGGCAGGATCATTGATAGACTCACTGCCGGCGTCCGGGTGCTCATCAGCGGCATCATCTACACCGCCCGAGACGCGGCTCACCAGCGCCTGGTGGAGCTGATAGAGCGCGGCGAAAAGCTGCCTTTTGAGCCTCGGGGCCAGGTGATCTACTACGTGGGTCCAGCTCCTCCCAAACCGGGCATGGCCGTAGGCGCAGCCGGTCCCACCAGCAGCTACCGCATGGACCCTTATGCCCCGGCCCTGTTGAAGCTGGGTCTGAAGGCCATGATCGGCAAGGGGCAGCGCAGCCCCGAAGTTCTGGAGGCGCTTAAACGCCACCGAGCGGTGTACCTGGCCGCCACCGGCGGGGCCGGAGCTCTCCTCGCGGTCTCCATCAAGAAGGCCCGGCTGATTGCCTATGAGGACCTGGGACCCGAGGCTATCAGGGAGCTTACCGTAGAGAATTTCCCGGTCATAGTGGCCAACGATGCCTTTGGCGGTGATATCTTCAGGCAGGGCCAGTCGCGATACGCCCGACCGGAATAAGTTCCTCAGCCTCCAGGTTGATATCCACTCTCAACGCTTTGAGACCTCTCACTCCCGGCAGGTCATCCAGATCGAGCAGCGGCATGGGGTCAGCCCTTGACATTGGACAAAATATTCGTTTAGGGCCAAATCGCATCAGGTTCCAGCTTCTTTATCCAATGTCAAAGGCTGACCCGAACACTCGAAGAAGATTACCGAGGAGTGAAAGTGAGACCTGCTCGAACTGTTTGGCAAGAAAAAATTCTTTCCACTTCGCCAATTGGCCATCCGGAAGTTGAACCATATATGAGCATTATTCCTCAGGCGATTCATCAACCTGACGTTGTCTTCCAGAACATCAGAAAAGGCCCGTTTTCGTCATTCCCGCGAATGCGGGAGTGACGGGCTTGGGGAAAGTTCCGGGGACACAATACTGAACTTTTTAAAGACGAACTTCAGGAGAAGAAATATCAGGAACTCCGTCAGCATGAGCGAACTGGCAGGCCTCTTGGGAGTGATCTGCGCATTGATAAGTTTGAGGTGTTGTTGGGAAAACAACTCCGGAATAAAAAGACCGGACCGAAAGGTCCATGGAAGAAAGGGGAAATCAATAATTTTGTATTGTGTCTTCAAAAGTGCAAGTTGATAAAGATGATGGCCGAGCTACTCGGGTTCTAAGATCTTTTCAAGTTCTGTGATGAGGGGCGGAAAATCATCTTCAATCGTATCCCACAAGATTTCAAGATCAACTTGATCGTAACCGTGGATGAGGCGATTACGCATGCCCACTACCTGTTGCCAAGGAATGGATCGATATTCTGCCTGTCCCCCATGTGTGACACGAGCAGCGGCTTCACCAGCCACTTCAATCAGTCTGATAAGTGATAACTCCAGCATCCTCTCGCGCGGCAGATCCAGCCGCTCCTTGCCTTCAATCATGGCCACCGCTTCTCGAGCAGTATCCAACATGTGATGCAGGCGTACTATGTCGTCATGCTGCGTCATAGTGCACCACTGCTTCGGCAAGAACTTTGTCACGATAGTATTTACTGAGGAAGCCAGGCGTGTTCAAATCCGCCTTTCGCCCGAGTATTCCACCCAGTTCAGTCTCTATCCCCATCAGCCGAATCATACCGACACGCGTATCTGGTTCAAACTCTACCAGCACATCCACATCACTATCGAAGCGGAAGTCTTCACGGAGTGCAGAACCGAAAATAGATAATTTCAGAATATGGTTTTTTTTGCAGAACTCGACTATTTTTTCATTAGGGATATTAAGATTCATTCTTGCTTCCATAATTATTTCCAAACTTCAAGACTAACGTCTGAGAACGGATACGAACGTCGTTACAATTATAAGAAAATTTGGTCTTTAGGTCAAGGACAAGACAAAAAGCCTTGGAACTAAACAAACATACCTGAGTTCCTGAAATTGGTTTTACAAAAATTGGTAAAAACATATTAACGAAATTCCAGGGACACAATAAATTATTAAAGACGAACTTCAGGAGAAAAAATATCAGGAACTCCGTCGGCATGAGCGAACTGGCAGTCCTCTTGGGAGTGATCTGCGCATTGATAAGTTTGAGGTGTTGTTGGGAAAACAACTCCGGAATAAAAAGACCGGCCCGAAAGGTCCATGTGAAGAAGGGGGGGGGATCAATAATTTTGTATTGTGTCCCCGGAATTTTCTCGCGCGCGGTTTCTTTTTTTAGATCCAAAACGAGATGGTTAGTTAACCCTCCATTATCGAGAGCTCTGTTCGGCGCTATATTGCCGGTGTTGGTACATCGCTCCAGGCCGTTTTAGACTCCACTCTTTTTTTATTTATGATTTCGCCTGTTTTACTATTAATATCGATAAACCCGACGGGCACTCTTGTGGTATTAAATGCAAATAATTGTTTCCCTGACATGTGTCGATTAGAGGGATTATCTACTTCAACAAAAACTACTCGCCTGTACTCGCAATTATTACAATCCATATTTTGATCATTAATTCCCAAAGGACAATGATGCCGTCTTGCCATAGCTGGATCAATATTTCCTGATTTTGCCATGTGTACAGATGGCGACCGCCTTAGATGCTTAAATGGATGAAGAACCCAATCGACAATAAGCCCGACTGTATGATGTTGTTTGTATAGATGATGTTCTGCCCCTGTATTGGCAATCATTCCCTGCATGATATAATCTACCGGCATTTCATAACCGAGATAATCCCTGCCTTTGTTCAAAAAGTCTATACTGCCGGATTGTATGGCATTCAGTATTTCCGGTTCCTTTTCCTTATCTTCCGGCATAATGGATACAAAGGTTACATTCTCTTTTGATTCAAGGTGGAGTGAATTTAGTGTGATGGAGCGGCACAAAAAACCAGAACCAATAACGATAAGCAGTACAGACACCAGAGCGACAATATTCTTAGCTTGAAATGGACTGGTTGACAATGATGCGTTGGATTCGTTTTCCCGTATACGCGGGAAAAACATGCCTGTCTTTCTCATATACTCCATGTATGATTCACCATATTGCCGAACCATCCTTCCCTCTTCGTCTTTCGCCAGAAAATAATAAAGGATAAACATAATTGAGAGGGTGACGAGGACTATAAAGCGTGGCCATAAAATTGCCATGCCCACTCCCCATACCCCAAGTGAGGTATATTGAGGGTGGCGGATAAAACGATAAATCCCCCGGTTTGTTATCCCCCATTTAAATATCTTGCCGAGATAAACCTGTAGGGCACAAATAATGAAAGTAATGGAGCCTGCGACAAACAGTACTGAACCTGCGACACGAATGATCTTAAGTGGTACGGTGGGTGGCAATATCATATGTGGCAAAAAGAAATGTATTAACCATCTTGTCGCGGGATAGGCATCCAGCCAGTGAAAAATTGGGTTGAATACCGAATAGAAGAAAAAGGCAAAGGGGCTTATCATGATCATCACTTCAAAAGCCATTATGAAGAACACAAGGATACTGCCCTGCCCAATGATGCTTTTACCCCACTCTCTAAAATTTGATGTTTTCATCGATAATTATCTCCATTTTGTTTTTACGCCGAACAACGCAAATAGCGAAACATAAATGGAGCGCAGCGTAATTTACGGTCCGAGTTAATTTGCCTTGTCAGGCAAGGTTATTTCCTGCAGCTTGAGATACCAAAAGGCAGGTAAGCGGGACACCAGCCTATAGCAGCCGTAAAAAGTGGAATAACCCCTATTGCTCCCCACCATGATTGAAAATAGACCCCACCTGCAATAATTCCAAGTCCAACAATTACTCTTATGATTCGATCTGTTTTTCCTACATTACATTTTATTCTCCTTTGATAACTGCATATCATTTATAATTGCCGCAGGATATCGGCGGGCTTCATTTTGCGGGTTCGTCTTCCCAGGAGATATCCGGTCGCACAACCCACAACAAGGGACAGGGCCATGGAAGTGGCGGCCAGCCCAAGCGAGACGCTCACCGGAAGCCTGATGGCTTGTGTGGCCGCTTCTGCCTTTGCCATGGCAGGCACGGGGTTTAGCTCCCAGGGAACCGGAATGGAAATGGAGAGGAATCCCATGCCATAAGATATCACATAGCCTATGAGGATACCCAGTATCCCCCCGATAACGGCTTGCAGAAAAGCTTCACCCATGAGTTGTTTCTGTATCTCCCCGTGAGTCCAGCCCACCGCTTTCAGAATGCCGATCTCCCTTGAACGTTCCACAAGATTGGAAAGCATGGTTTTCATGATCAGGAGCACGGCCCCCATAAGTGCGACGATAGATGCCACAAGGGAAAAGCGCCCTGAGATCATCGAGATACCCCCCATCAATTCAAGAAATGAATCAGAACTGCTGACAGATACCCCTTTTACCTCTTTTGCGATCTGTTTTTTGACTTGATTCAACATGGACGGATTCTGTAATCGAAGGTAGAGGATGTTCACTGCATCCGGCCCTCCCTTGATCAGGGCCTGAGCATCTCTAAGGGGCAGGTAAATGTTGGCTGCTGCGACCTGGGCGCCTTCTTTGATTTCCAGAATTCCTACCGCCATAAAGGGACTGCCGCTGATTTTGAACGTGTCTCCCAAGTGGATTGCCTGGAACTTTGCATAGTGTTTTTCCAGCACCGCTTCCCCCTGTTTCTCAGGAAAACGACCCTCCTTGAGCCATTCTTTTACCTTGACCGGTCCCAGCAGGTCCGGCTGCTCAAGGTCCACGCCCATGATGGTTCTGAAGCCTTGCTTCTTAAACTCCCACAACAAAAGCGCTGAGGACCACATGCCAATGCCTTCGATCTGCATTATCCCTTTAAAGTCCCGTTGTGAAATGAGCTGGTTCGAAAAGGGGAGGCGTATCCCTCTCATGGATGCGGGCGGCCGGCCCCCTTTGATGCTGCGCTTTTCCGCCCGTTGAACAACCAGGTCGGCCCCCAGATTTTTGAAAGGCTGGCTCACCGCCTTTTTATAGGCTGTAGACGTGGCATTGATGGAGACGAAAAGGGCGATCCCAACCGCTATGCCCAATATATTCACCAGGGTCCTGTTGTGCCGATGGCGAAGCTCCTTAATAATATATGGGTAATACAAATCAAACCTCAATTTTTATGGACTATTTGATCAAGAGCTTCTTTCAGGAGATCCATATTCCACTTTCCCTGAAAAAAGGCCGGCCCCGATCCTGTTGGAAACCCGCTAAATGTGACTGGAGTGCCATTCACCTTCAGGGTGGACTTGCCGTCAATCCACAAGACCAAAGGGACATGTCCCTTTATCCCCTTTTCTACCTTGAACCGTTCCCCCTCCTCACTGTTAAAATCATACCGATGAACGGCTATCCTGTCGCCGTATCCGGTAAAAAGTTTGTCCAGCTCTCTCAGCGTCGGCCTGAGAGGACCATGATTCATATAGAGGACCTCAATTCGTACGGGTTCCTCAGGGAAAACAGTAAGAGGGGTACTGAACAGAAATAGGCCCAGGAAACAGAAAACAATCAATTTTTTCATAAAATAACCTCCCCGTCTTGCATGCGGACTATTCGATCCGCGGCCTTAGCCAGATCGAGATCATGGGTGACCATCAAGAGGGACATCCCATTTTCCGCATGAAGATCCTTTAAAATGTTCATAATAGATTCCCCTGTCTGTGAATCCAGATTGCCGGTGGGTTCATCGGCAAAGACGATTTTAGGGCTATTGACCAGTGCCCTTGCAATGGCCACCCGCTGCTTTTCTCCTCCTGAAAGGGTAGAGGGAAGGTGGTCCACCCGATGATCCATCTCCATCCGATGCAGCAGATCCAGTGCTCTGTCTCGCATGGCTTGCTCTGACATCTTTTCAGGGAAAAGGGGAAGCGCTACATTCTCCCATGCAGAGAGGGTCGGGATCAGATTGAATGACTGGAAAATAAACCCCACGTTTTCACGGCGAAAGAGGGCCAGATCATTCTCCGATGTGGCGGTAATGTCCCTGTCATTGAGGACAACGCGGCCGTTTGAGGGACGTTCCAGCCCTGAAACAAGAGAAAGGAGGGTCGTCTTGCCGCTCCCTGACTTTCCCACAATGGCGATGAACTCTCCTGTTTCCATGATCATGGAAACATCCTTGATCACACAAAGCTCGCCATATTCTTTTCCAAGATCCGTTGCCTTAAGAATAGCCTCTTTACTCATGTCTAAGTACCTCTGATGGTTTGATTCGTGAAATACGCCTGCTCAAAATCCCCCCCGTAATGCCACCGATGAGCATGGAAAGCATGATGGCGAAAGACCCCAATGTCCAGGGGACCTCTACGGGAAGCCGCAATGTTTTGAAAACAGGGTCTCCTCCGCCCGGGAGGAAATGAGGGGTGGGGCTCATCTCCCACGGAATGGGGATATTGACTTGCATGAACCCCAGTGCAAATGTAGAGATAAGCGCTATCAAGAGGCCTAAGATCCCCCCCGCAAGACATTGGAGGATGGATTCACCCGTGAGTTGAAATACCACATTGCCATTGGTCCACCCAACCGCCTTGAGGGTCCCTATCTCTTTAGCCCGTTCAGAAATGTTTCCCGCCATGGTCTTAAAGACGATCAGGATGGCGACCAGAATCGCAATCAGGGACGTGGCCAATGAGAATTTGTCTGATAAGGCAAAGAGGTCCCCCAGAAGCTTCAGGAAGGAGTCGGGGGTAGCCACATTGACGCCCTTCCCTAAGACACGTTTCAAGGCGGCGACCACATGGCGGGTATCTCTCTGGTCTGCTCGAATAAATAGGAGATTTGCGTCTCCCTTGTCGAACGGAGAGACCTTTTGGACCTGTTTGGCGGAGATCGCTATTTCTTGTGCAACTTTTAGAGGGAGATAGACATTGGCCACTGCGATTTTCGCGGCACGAGACGCATCCACAAGCCCCACCACAGGGTGCACTTTTTTATCAATCGTTATGGAATCTCCCACTTTGATTCCGAATTGGCGGGCATAAGATACGTCCACAAGGGCCTCTTCCCCTCCTTTTTCTAAGAATCTTCCCTCGGTCACATTATTTCGGAGAATCCCAGGACCAATGGGATTTTCCGTGTCAATGCCCAGGACAATCGTAAAACGGTCGGGGTCGAAGACCCAGATCAGGAGGGCCTGGCCAAATCCCTCAATTCCCTTGATTTTCCGGATTTTTTCGATCTCCTGCTTTCGAATGGTGATGGCTGAGCACGCAAAGACGGGGCCTGCGAGTTCCTCGGGGACATCGCCGGCACGCTGCACCGTTATGTCGGCGCCAATTTCCTTAAGGGGCATGCGGGCAGCCTCGTGGTAGGCCATGGAGAGGGCATTAATGATGATGAGGAGGGCGATACCCACGGAAAGCCCGAGGACTGCCGTCAGGGTTCTTCGCCTTCGGTAATAGAGTTCTTTGAACAGGTAACGTAACCGCACAATTAACCTCCGTTTTTGGAAAACCAGTTGTTTTCCTGTTTCATGCTCCTGCGCAAGAGCGCGAAGAACTGCTCTTTTTGTTCAGGGTTCAGTATTTTGCGCACATCCAAGAGGTGGGTGATAACCTCTCTTTGAATCTGGTCCTGGATGCCGGCCATATCTTTCCTCAAGCTCTCTATCCTTCCGGAATCCACCTCTTCCCGGCTCAATAGATTCACGAGCAGCTCTCTTTTCTTTTCCGTTTCCCTGCTCAGCTTATCAAGCCTTGCATGGAACGTATGAGCAAGCGGCGCCATCCTTTCGAGCTGAGAATCTGTGAGACCTAAACCTTGGTAAAAATGCCGGTCCCCCGGAGATAGAGGGCAATATGCGGATGGTGCAGCACAGGTGTAGCGGTAATAGTGATATCCGCAGACCCCAAGGACTGCCGCGTTGATTGCCAGCGAGAAAATCAGAATCAGTCTCCACCATTTCGTTCTCATCAGCGTGTACTCCCTCGGTAACTTGCCATTCTCACATATCCATGGGCCAGGGTGCCCGGTGGAATGGGATCAAATGTCCTGATGGCAGCCAGGCTTACATCCAACTGGGAATACCTGGGCTGATGGCCCCTGAGGGAGATTAAGCCTTCTTGAAAGAAAAAGTTCCCGGCGTAAGCGCCGATGACCAGGCCTGCGAGCACAAGGGGGGCCGTCGCCAGAGGAGTGGGAAGAAATTGAAAGACCTGCCGCAGCCCGGGGAAAAAACGGCGGTCATTCAATCCGGCTATCTTTCTCTTGAGCGCTGGATAAAATGCCGGTGCGGGAGCGATTTCCGGCACCTCACCCAGCACATCCCACGTATGCCGAAACTCTGCATACAGTGCGCTGCATTCCGGGCAACCTTGAAGGTGGGACTTAATCCCAGCCTGTTTATCCGGGCTCAGTTCTCTGTCCTGATAGGCTGAAAGCTTCTTTTTTACGTTGCGGCAATTCATCACTCAAACCTTAAACCTGGATAGTACCAATTGTGGATTCTCTATTTATCATTCCCGAATCCGCATTTTGGGCAGTCGTTACTCATTTAAACAACTCAACGTGGAAAACCCTGCGATTTTTTTTCCAGTGAGACAAGTTTTCCGCGAAGATTTCTTTTTGCCCTGACCACCAAGGAATCCACGGCCGAGACAGAAAGGTCCATAATCTTGGAGATTTCTTTGTAAGAGAGATCGTCATATCTCTTCAGGACGAGTGCCATTCTCTGGTTGGCCGGGAGTTGCTGAATCGCATTCAAAATCTGACGTCTCCGTTCTGCGACCAACAGGAGATCTTCAGGCGATGGGCTCTTACCGGCATGGTCGGCATAGAATTCATCCCCCAAAGCCTCCTCTTCTTTACGCGAAGGGGAAACCATGAACAATCTTCTGATACGATTATACTTTTGCTTATTGATGCAAAGGTTTGCGGCAATGCGATAAATCCAGGTGGTGAATTTGGCGGTGGGCTTATAGGCGGCAGCCGATTGCCAGGCCTTCAAGAATACCTCTTGAGCCAGATCTTCGGCCTCGATCCGGTCTCCTATAAAACGGTAAATAAAATTGAGAACTGAACGCTGATGACGTCGCACCAGGATTTCAAAGGCACGGCTGTCCCCCCTGCCGAACCTGGCCATAAGATTTTCATTTGATGCTGTTTCATCCAAAAGATCATTCATTCAGACCTGGCGAGTTTTCATTCTCCAAGTTGATACCCACTCTCAACGCTTTGAGTCCTCTCACCCCCGGCAGATCATCCAGATCGAGGAACTCCAGATCATTCAACAGATTTCCCCGGGCCCTCAGGAAATCGATGTGTCGTTGCATTTCGCGACCCTCATCGGCGTGGGAGTACACGATTGCCACCCGCCCGGGCTGCGTTAATCTCTCCCCTGTCCTTTTGACAACGGCTTTGTCAATTCGGGATTTGATGATCTCATGGCGGACATCATAGGCGCCGTCAACGTCGAAGCGTTTTTCATCATAGCGGAACCGTATGGAGAGAGGTGTATGGTTCACCAATATCAGGTGACAGGTATCCAGAGGGACCTTCAGCTCCGATTTGATTTTCTCTGTGTGCCGTGCCATGCCGCAGGCCACGATGAGTTGCCACAGTCCCAGGTTCTTGACATGAAAAGCGCTCAGTTTGCCATTCTCCATCATCGATGCCCCGACATACATCATATAGTCGATACCATCGGTCTGGCGCTTTTCAAAGTAGTGTGGAAAGACTGATTGGGCCTCTGCCTCCTCCCCATCCAGGTAGGCGGACAGGGTCTCGTTCAATATGGAGACACTCTCCTCGAATTCCCTCCGTTTGCGGTAGACAACGCCCACCATGGGGTCGATGGCTTTTCGGTAGTTCGTAACAGCCTGGACGACCCGGGGGCCAAGGTCCGACAAATCTTCAAAGACAGGCTCCACTTCGCGTCTGAGGAAATAGGCGGTCGAGGCTTCCCCATCCGATGCCAAACCCGTGCGCACACCTTCAATCCGTTTCTCAATCCTGTGCTTGAATTCACTGATGAGCGGCCATGATTTTGCCTTCTCCGCCCATTTCATGATATCAAGCGCCAGGTTTAGTTGTTCGGTCAAGTCGGTTTGGATACCCATGTTCCGGCCTTCGGACGAGCCTCTTATGTCAGACTGGGCATAGTATGGAATGACATCCTTGAAGATGATCGGCTCCATCTCCGATGGCTGACCTTGGCGTAGACGGTCCATATGGCTGAAGGCTGCTTCCTGAAACCGCCACTCCACCGAAGGGTGAACTGCGGTACATTTTTCCTTGATAATGGACTGGATCGTATTGTTCATCTCGTCCAGGCCCCTTTTCAGGGCCACCGAGAAGATCGGTGTGATCTGCTTGGCCAGTATTTCATCGATGGCGCCCAAGTCCCGGGGGTGGGGGCTCAGGATTTCAAGGGTGCCAATTGCCTCACCCTGATAAAAGAGCGGCGAAATCAACATGGATCTGCCCCCCATGTCCAGGACG
>Ga0233431_1006344_pt1 | contig 10717 bp, 6 predicted proteins | sample SI_118_April2016_FD_179867 | JGI IMG/M metagenome (GOLD analysis project Ga0233431, IMG submission 179867) | Seawater microbial communities from Saanich Inlet, British Columbia, Canada - SI_118_April2016_200_MG | ecosystem: Environmental > Aquatic > Marine > Inlet | place: Canada: British...
CTTACACTTTCATTGTGAGAGTCCATCTCTCAGAAGTTCTGTAACCCCTTTTGGATACATATATTTCCCATGAAACTGGAAATTTGAAATTTGAGGGAGAAGGACTTGATGTATCCGATCCAATTTTCAATTTCTAATTTCAAATATCTTTGGTTAGTATTTCGAGGATTTAATTTTTTTTCTGACGCAGAGATTGGCGAAAAAGACAGTTTTCGTTCGGGCACTAGTTAGCCGGATGTACTGATTCATTACTGCCCCACATTCAGTACTGCTCCGCTTTCTGCATGAGATCCGGGTTGAAATGTAGTGTTCGGCGAAGCAAGCGTGCAGTTTGAACCACTTTCAAAGGTTGTTCCTGAGCCTACGGTAATTGACGTTGATGCGGTAAAATTGGCGGTAGCGCCGTTTGGTACAGTCACATTGAGCAGTGAGATCGTGGTGCCTGTACATACGCACGTCTCACCTGAGGGAAAGGTATCGCCATTAAGAACAACGGCACCGCCGGAGCAGGCTGGACATGTAGAGGTAGAGGTGAAAAAGCTTAGGTCGGTCCCATAGCCTGTCCCTGCACTATTGGTAGCATATGCTCTTACATGATAAATGGTTCCCGGGCTCAGTCCTGTTATTGCGCTGCTAAATGATCCAGTGCCTGTACCGTCCGAGGTTGTGCTGTTACTGGTGGTCGGGTTGGCGGATGTGCTCCAGCAGACGCCGCGGGCCGTAATGGAGGCACCCCCGTCAGCCGTGACATTCCCTCCGCTTGAAGCGGTTGTACCGGTTACCGCTGATGCCGCCGTTGTGGTAACCGTTGGTACCGTTGTGGCCGCACTTTGTCTGAAATTGGCAACGGTGTAAGCAGTATTATTGAGAGTTTTATGGTTATCGGCATCACAATTGGGAGCAGAAACCCCTTGGCTGCAGGATGTGGACGTCCCTTCCGCAACCCCCATGGGTACTCCGCCATAGGTTACGCCGGGGTTCGACCAATAATTAAGTCGTGTACAGCCCGAACAATCATTGCTATAGGCCATAATCGTCCGCCAGTTCTTTGCAGGCGCAACATAAGCATGGTTATAGGAGTATGGACTGTTCGTTGTATCATCAACATACCAATCGTGGCGCGCCGACATATTGTGACCCATTTCATGGGCAAAGCTGTAATAGCCTGCGGCACAGATCCTCGAAACAACCGAAAACGCCGTGGAGGCGACTGAATTCAAATACCCAATACCGCAGTATCCGGTATTATTGACGATCAAAACAACCTCATCAGCAGAATATGTATCGCGCAAGGTATGGGCATTATCCATATACCCGTCCACTGTGGACCTGAGGCGGTATAGAGTTGTGCTCCAGTTGAAACCGCTTTCATTATAGGATACTTCAGCCGTGTGTACCAGGTTCACGCGGTGTGTGATATTGCTGTTGGTGTAGCCTGTGTTGGTCTCGGTTACCGCAAGATCAATGAGGGTTTCCATGGCGGTAGTTCCACCTGCCGCGGCTAACGCCGCCCCGGTGTAGACCACCAGCACGTCGATAAAGGAACCGTCGTCTGCCATTGTCGCCTCAGGGAATGTTCTCTCATGTGAGGTGTCGATTGAAATGGGTCTTTTTTCGGATGGAAAGGCGGATTGGTCTATCCTGTAGATTGCATGCACCCCATCACCCTTGTAACGCACCTGGTAAAAGACGTCGGACAGGGTAATATTACCTGACATGACCTCATCTTTCACCACCAGGGTAACCTGACTTTGCTCAATTCCATTCAGATGCCCAATCCACGTGTAGCTTCCGGATCCGTTGAACTCTAAACGATCAAGAATGGCCTCGAAAACAACATCATCGAACAAGTTGAGCGTCAACGAATTGTTGATGTCTGTCTTTTTTCGAGGAGCCTTGTCGCCCTTACTCAACAGCTCGAGATTGATGTGAACCCGTCTGGGCCGAATAACCGTCGGGTCTTTCACTTCTTGTTTGACCGTATCCGCCCCTTGAACACCGGCGGCGGTAAAAAGGTTCTGTTGCCGGTCGGAAGCAGCAACATCCCCTCCACCCGATAAGATTAAGATCAGGGGTAGCAGGCAAACTATTCTCATCGGCAATGGGATTCTTTTCACGGCGAACCTCCAGTCCGGGCGTTAGATGCGGGTTGGCCCGCCATTCAGCAGGCCGCGATAACCATCAGACCAAATTAGAAAGCACAAACCATGCCAAATAATTCAGATTGCAATTTTTTTGTTATTTAAGAGAATTGCCCTATTGGGTCAAAGGCGCGTGTTCAATAGAGAAGAACCGCGAGACTGGATTTTGACGAAAAAGGGCGGTTTTTGACATATTTCGGAACATTGCTATGATGGCCATGTGGTAAGCCGTGGATGGTGGGTCTGTGTTCCATCCTCATCTAAACGAATATCGCAGAATATCACAGTTGGTGTTGATTTCCAAGAGCATCAATCCGGAAGTTTGTCTTAAATGGCTTGATGGTCCTTGTCCATTAAGCGCTGAATGTTCTTCTTCCTAAGGCCTGAAAAGGGAATGGGGATTCCCATGTAAAGGCTGTAAGATCCCTTATTGATCCGAAAGCTCCCCTTATGTGGTGGTTTTGCCTTCCTTTTTGAACCTCTAAACAACACCACTGATTTTCCGACTTTCAAAACCAGTCTTATTTCTTAGAGTGGCAACATCAACACCTTTCCTGCTTCTTTTGATAGCGGCCAGGGCATTGATTGCTTACCTACTTATCTATATATCTTTTACAAAATCCTCGAAACGATGTGAAACTCCTTTTCGAATCTTTCGAGGGTCTCAACACCTTTTGTTAAGATCCCATATTTTCCAATGTTTTCCAACTCAAGTGCAATCCCGGAAAAATCATCAACTGTCAGACTTGCCGCACCACCTTTAATGGAATGGGCCTCTCTTGACAGATTCAGCATCACCATCGGATATAGCTTGGCGAATAGTTCCTATCCGGGCTCTGACATCCCTCAGAAAGCCCTCCAATGCCTCCATCAAAAACTCCCTGTCCCCCTCAAATTCCTCTACTGCCTTTTCAAAATTCATTGGAGCATCCTCTTTCGATTTACTATTGCCTGTTATTGGGAGTTCCAATTCCCGAATCGACATTTGGCAACCGAGAATCGTCAATGCTCTTGCTCCACTTATCTACCATGGCAAGCAGCTCTTTTCTCTTCAAGGGCTTGGTAATATAGTCATCCATCCCTGCCTCAAGGCACCTTGTTCTAACGCCTTTCATGGCGTGTGCTGTCATAGCGACTATGGGTACGTGCTTGAGTGCTCGAAAGGTGAGCTTCCTGATTTCCCGGGTTGCCTCATAGCCGTCCATCACGGGCATCTCTATATCCATGAGGATGAGATCGTAGCGCTTTCCTTTGTATGCCTCGACTGCCTGCATGCCGTCCTCAACGAGATCAACCTGATATCCCCCTTTGATTAAATGCCTCATGGCCACCTGCTGGTTGGTTAGGTAGTCCTCGACCAGGAGGATCTGCACCTCTTCTCTGAAATCCTCGGCTACACTATGTCTTGTTACAAGCCTTGGCGAGGTGTCCAATTCCTTTTTCTCAGAGAGACCCAGAACTGATATAACTGCCTTACGCAGGTCATCCCGTCTAATGGGTTTGTTTAGATACCCCTCAATGCCTATGTCTGCACATATTTTAGAGTCTCCCCTCATTCCGGCAGAGGAGAGGATAGTGATGGGCACTTTTTTGAAATCCTTAGTTTCCCTGGTCTCTTTCGCCAGTTCAAAACCGCTCATCCCGGGCATCTGGAAATCCGTCAAAAGGAGGTCGAAGGGTTCTTTTGATGCAACAGACTCCCTGAGAATGGACAGTGCTTCTTTTCCACTCGTTGCCTCCACAGGCAGGCAGCCCCAGGATCTGAAATACTCTGTCAGAACAAATCGATTGGTCTGGTTGTCATCTACCACGAGCACTCTTAAATTACTCAGATCAACCTCTTTTCCTGTTAGGGCGACTTCGAGCCCTGTCTGTTTGGCAAAAACTGCCGTAAACAAGAACGTGCTTCCTTTACCCTCTTCACTTTCTACGTCAATTTCTCCACCCATCAATTTCACCAGCTGTTTTGATATGGTGGTCCCCAACCCGGTTCCCCCGTATTTCCTGGTGGTTGAGCCGTCTGCCTGGGTAAAGCTCTCAAAGATTGTCGCCTGCTTCTCCTTTGGTATCCCGATGCCTGTATCCTTTACCAAAAAATGGATCCTGACTTTGTTCCCGACGTCTTCAGCCATATCTGCCTCGATGTATATCTCACCTTCATGGGTGAACTTGAGGGCATTGCCTGAGAGGTTTGCAAGTATCTGCCTCAACCGGCCCGGATCACCGATTAATCGAGAGGGAACATCCGGAGAGAGAAAGCTTATAAACTCAAGACCTTTTTGCTCTGCCCTGTGGGCAAAACTGTTGGCAACATCTTCAATCGTGTGTCTCAGATTAAACGGTATCTCCTCAAGCTCAAATTTCCCGGCCTCTATTTTGGAGAAATCAAGAACGTCGTTGATAATATCCAGTAGAGAGTTGGCCTCCGCATTAATGGTATGAAAGATGTTCCTCTGATTCTCATCAAGATCGGTGTCCGTGGCCAATTCCGCCATGCCGATGATCCCGTTAAGAGGCGTCCTTATTTCATGGCTCATATTGGCCAGAAATTCGCTTTTGGCCAGACTGGCGGATTCGGCCCTGATCTTTTCCTGCTCCATTGTCTTTGCCCGTATGCGTTCGCTAATGTCTGTCAGGAAACATAATGTGGCGGGTTTATCCAGCCAGGAGAACGGTGTCACGTTGATTTCCACCCACTTAGTATTTCCAGCTTTATCTATGATCCTAAAAGGATAGCTGCCCGGAAAGTCTTCACCTCCTGATGTTTTTTTGTGGCCCTCCGAGACCAAATTCCGGTCTTCCTCGTGGATAAAACAGGAAAAGGGTTTGGATGCCAATTCTTCTGCTGAATACCCATAAAGTTCTTCTGTTTTGGGATTTGGAAATTTAATCTTTCCATCCTGAATCACATAAATGGCTTGACCGGCTTTTCCGAAAAGCGTTCGGTACTTCTCCTCGCCCTCCCGCAGAGCCTCCTCGGCACGTTTGCGTTCCTGAAAAAGCTCGTCAAGGTCATTCTTGATGAGTGACATAGCGTCAAAGACAGGATTGAAGGGGTGGGAGGGATCTATCTCTTTGCTATCATCAAGGCCGTCATCCTCCCAGTTGATTTTCCCTATAAAATGAAGCAGGTCGTCAATGTATTGTTGGGTCTGGTCGGGCAGAAGCGGTTCCATCGCGCCGTCACCATCCCTTGGCAAAGGGGAAGTCTTCATGCCCCAGGTCTTTTTTTCGGCTATAAGCTTGAGGGCGCCATCGAGATCTTTTGCTACCTTGACGGGGAAGGGCGATAAAGGGCGGGTCATATTAATCGCTGCCCTCAATAATCTGTTGGCCCCGTAAAAGACGTACATGTCGAAAGGATAATCCTTATACCACTGTATAATATAGTTCAAATAGAGACTGCGGGCCTTCCGGCTTCCTTTAACGTCTGTCACCCCTCCGACGAAATAGTAGGATCCTTTCTCCAATGGCTTAGATTTCATTACCGTCTCGTGCACCCTGAAGAGAGGTGCAACATGCTCTTCCTGCAATGCCCCGCTCGTATTTGCATGGAAGATGTTGCCGTCAATGATCTCAAATCGTGCTGAAAACTCATCCATTTGAAAACACCAGTCATCTCCGGTGACAACCCTGTGGGAGAAAATTTCCTTACCATATCCTTTGGTTATTAACGCCGCTACCGCCTCTTTGATTGCGCTTTCGTAATCATTGACAACGAACATTGGAAAAGGGGCCTTGTTCAGCCTCTTTCCCACATTAATTCCAAACTTAACTGCCATGGGAGCATTGTAGCCGATAAACCCGATAATCCGATCTTTGTCAGGGGTCATTCCCTTAATAAACTGATCCCTTCCCGCTTTGGTAATTTTTGCGCTAACCCCCGAATAATCCTTTATCTCAAAGAAGGGCTCGTCTGGTTTGAGCATAGCGTCACGCACCTTGATGCGCTCTCGCATAAGGTTCTCCATCCCGTGCTCACCGCTCTTTCCCATGGGGCTGGAAACCAGAATTCTATCTCCGATAAACTTGAACGTAACAGAATATTCTTCTCCCAGATCGATGTCTTTCCATTCAGGCCTGGTCGTGATTGGAAGACCCGTAACATGGCAGATATCGTCTTCCTTTTGAGAGGCAATAAAGAATTGAGATTTGAAGCGGGGATGAGAATCATCGGCCTTGGTTTTAGCTGCCGAAAGCAACTCAAGTGCAAGATTGATCGCCTCCGGATAATCATTGACTATTTCAATATGAAATTTAACAGCATTGAGTCGCATGGCGAGCTTAATGCTCACCTTGAACAGCGCTGAAACACCATAGAAAATCATACCCAGAAGCTGTTTATTCTGTTTCATATATTCGATATAATATTTACGTGCCGCAAAAGTAGCGCCTCTGAGATCTGACCACTCATTTATCTGAACATAGGGGTGTTCTCCATTAAATGCTTCAACCTCAAACTTTCTTTGAAACTCCAGGGCGTTCTTTACACCGCGCAATTCTGTGTATCCTGATGCCGGCACAAAAACAATGCTGTCACCGATTACACTGAATGTTGCCTTATAATCAGCGTCCGGGTCGAAGTTGACATCTGTCCATTCAGGTTTGCGGAGGATAGGCAGACCTGTCACATGACAGACAGCACTCTTCCCTGGTTCAATATCCCTATCTCTATCAAAGTTCATGTTTAGATCCTGGTTGTTGCCCTCTGATCCCCCGTCTCCTTTTTCAAGTTCTCGAAATTTCAGTCGGGCATAGCCCCTCATTTATAATACCGCTTTTTAAGCCAAAGCTATTTGATTACGACCGCGATTTTTGGCCTCGTAAAGGGCCTGGTCGGCTTTAGACAAAAGACCTTCTGGTGTTCCAAAACGACAGGCTAACCCTGTCGCCAGGTTACGTTAAGGTTGTCCCTCCCCATAATTTACGACTTTTGTGACTTTATCAAGGCTCTATGGTTACCATTTGTAGCGTAAGAGACCCCCGGGGTGCTCTGGGTGCATTACGCAAAGTTGTGGTGCCGGTCGGGTTTCCAAATGACGAGTCCCACCCACCTTGAAGCGTCAGTGATTTGTCCACATCCAGGGTAACGTCTTCGTCGTAAGTTCCATCGGCTATCAATATGACTGATCCTGTGCGGGCTGCTTCAATGGCCGCTTGCATCGTGCTGTGGCACGGCGTCTTACCCCCACAATATCCATCGCGGCTTACGTATCTTGCAGATGAAACTGCGTCTATAATGGTTAGCGTGGTTGACCCAATTGCACCAATGCTAGCGCCACCTTCTGGATAGCGTAAATTGATCTGGATGGTCTCGTTATCTTCCTTAATCAGATCGTCTGCAATGGAAACGGTAAATGTTTTTGAGGCGGTTTCGACATTGTTCCACATTAATCTCCCCTCTGCGGCGGTGTAATCGGTTCCCGCGGTTGCCGTGCCGTCACTGGTGCGGTAACAGACTCTGACGGCACCATCGCTACCGCCTTGTCGTGTTACTGTGATGGTAACCGTTGCATCGCTTTCGGTCGCTGAATAAGTGCTGCTGCTGAACTGAAGGGTGCCTGGCTGGGCATTGTCATGAAAAGTCAACAGGGCGTCATATTTCGGGTAGTTGGCCCGGGTGGCATTTAGAAGCGATTCGATCGCACTGAAAGCCCCGAATCGATAAGGTTCAACATGCTGGAAATTGACAAAAAGCACCCCTTGCTTACTTCTCCAGTAATCCAGGAGATCGGCATATAAAGGTTTGATACGGTCATCCCGATTGGCGTTTTTAAACAGGTTTAAGATCGTTTCGTTTTGCTCGACTTGCCCCAAAGGCCTCAAATGCTGACCGCCCTCATAAGCAACCAGGTCAATTGTCGGATAACTCTGAAGTACCGTAACATGGTCGTCGATGCATTTATAGATTTGATCCATAGCCCCGGTTGGTGCATCCCCATCAAGCCCTCCGTTGTTTATTTCAGAAAAGAGCTGAGTAAGCCCCCATCCCTCGACGGTTGCCTCATACTGTTCTTGGCCGATGTAGCCTGCAAAATAAGGGGCGATGGACAGTGCGTTGACTTTCGTGGCAGTATTCTCATATTGCAGCATCAGACTTGAATAACCGGCATTACCGATAAAACCCGTCAGGATCGTATAGATCCGGGCTGTATCATCTGAAAATACAGAATGCCAGATGTCACGGATCTCTACCAGCCTTTTGGCAAAATATTTACTGACCTTATTGTTGTCAGATTCTCCCTCACCAATACCCAGTTCATTGGCTTTACCTAAGAAATACGCGTGCTGAGAAAATTCAGTTGTCAGCGGTTCGTTTGAATATTCCAGATAAATTTTCCGGACAGGATCTAAATTGGTTTTTGCAAAATTGGCAAACTGGCTGATATAGTCATCGGTGGCTCCATGGGGCATGTTGAACCAGGGGCTTGCGCCAAAATAATTGGCAAGGGCGTTGAGATATTCGTAAGCGCAGCCCTTGTTGAGTCCCTGGGAATAGTAGGTGACTGTTGCTCGATCACTCCAGTTTTCAACAGTCGTGTAGTTGGTTCGCATCAGGTTCATAAATCTTAATACGCGAAAGGGTTGCAACAATTGCAGAGATTTCGGATGAAAGACAACCTTGGTATTGTTCATCTCGGAAACCGGATCAGAAAAGCGGTTCCAATGGACAAGATCAAAATCATAGGCAGTTTCACCATCGTCGCAAGTTCCGGTGCCACCCCTGGAGGTTGCGCAGTACTGGTCATAATCCAGATCTGTCAGAGACCTGCCGCAGACGCCCCCCGGCATGATGACTCTGATATTGCGAATATAGTTGGAAGGAGAATAGGTCTCCGGGCTGTCCGGATTAATTTCAATGGATATCCCGCTGTCGCCGGGAGTGGTTACATCGAACAGAGCCTTTCGGCCCGGGCAGTTAGTGACGGGCTTTCCATCTTCACAGCGAAGGTTGGAGGCTTCATTGCCAACCGCAAAGGTGGCGCCACTGCCTTCCCAGTACAAGATATAGGTGCCGGCCGGATAAGCCCCATATGTGCCGCTGAGCATTTCTATCAGCAGGATGGTGTCACCATCAACCCCGGTAGGCCATCCATTGGCATCGGTGCTCGTAATCACCCCACAATCCCATCCACCCCCGGAGGCGGAATAGGTGTGCCATTCGCTTGTTCTGGCAAATTGATCCACCAATAGCCAGTCTGTTTTATCAAAATACAACATGCTGGCAATATTTGTTCCCAATGGTGAGGCACTGTTTGAAGATGCTGCAAGGGCGGGCAAGCTCTGTGAACTTGCCAAAAATAATAATATTAAAAGAAAATTTTTAAAAAGCAAGGGTATAAATCTTGGCCTTTTCATCTTTTTTCCTTTTTTTAACAGACACCTGAACTATTTGTTAGGATTCATATCACAATTCAGAAAGCCTGTTCTGCCAATACATTTAAAGGCAACCAATGTGGTGACCTCCTTTCATGTCACTATATAAAGGTCTCACGACCTCGCACGCATAAACCTCACATGCCACACCATCCAAATCTATACATGTTTACAGACCAATTGTTGGACAGAACGGCTTTCTACCATTCATCATAACCTTGCAGATTCCATGCCGAAGAAAGGATGGGATTATGCTTTTCGGGACTAAGTCCCTAATAATCACCAAGTTATCACTTTATTTTCATTTTTAGAAATTTGGACAAAAGAAAGAAATGCCGGGAAGTTGACGCTGTAGCTGCAGGGTACAAATTTGGTGGTATGGGTGAGCGGAGTGTATTTGTCAAACCGAATGATTGCCCGTCAGCGCGGGGAAGGAAATATAAAGAGACTGAGCAATCAGAAGAAAGGAATCATAGTTTTTCTATTTTCTCTCAATTACAGGAATGGAAAGCATCCAACGCTGAATGGGAAAGAAAGTCTAAACGGGGGAGAGTATTGCGGGGAAAACACCGAACGAATAAAATGGCACGAATAGGATCACACAACATAAACAAACCGGCAACATAACGTGCATGAGACTTGCATGGCAGATCCACAAAAAATATTCAACACTGCCAAATGTAAGTTACACTTTCTAATCATGCGTCGCCGCCGGCTCAATTCCCGCCTAAAGTTCTGGAGATGCCCGCAGGGGGCATCCCCAACTATCCACGAATACGCGCAATCTCAATCCACCACCGCAACGTTTGCCAAAGTGTTGATCAGGTACAAATAAGGGAATGCGCCATCGGCACCGACTTGCGTCATGAGGATGACCACTGTGTCATCAATCGGGTCATTGTTCCACAGGGTGCTCCAAATACCTCGCCAGCCATAGCTGCCTTTACCGCCCAACCAATACCCTGGGTCGTCGGGGGTATCTTCCACTTGTACCTCCACCCCATAGCCCCAAAAATTTCCGGTAAAAAACGAAGTTTTAAATTTATCAGGGGTAGGTTGTGTCATCAACTCAACCGCCTTCACGCTCAATATGCGGACTCCGTCTAGTTCACCTTTTTTCAACATCATTTGGCCAAATCTGAAATAATCAAAGGCTGTGCTGTGCAACCCACCGCCTCCGGAAAAATAGGTCTTGTTTT
>Ga0233431_1006348_pt1 | contig 10711 bp, 7 predicted proteins | sample SI_118_April2016_FD_179867 | JGI IMG/M metagenome (GOLD analysis project Ga0233431, IMG submission 179867) | Seawater microbial communities from Saanich Inlet, British Columbia, Canada - SI_118_April2016_200_MG | ecosystem: Environmental > Aquatic > Marine > Inlet | place: Canada: British...
CGCATGGAAAAGCGAACGGGATCTGACCACCAAAGTCCTGGATAAAATGGGTTGGGAAATGTTTTTCCACCGGGTCCGGATCGGGCCGGGAAAGGCTGTGGCCCTGGGAATCCTGGATGGAAAACCCGTGTTCTGCCTTCCGGGCGGCCCCCCGTCCAACGAGATGGCGTTCCTGCAGATTGCCCTCCCCGGTCTCCTTCAAATGGCGGGAAAATCCACTGTGCCGTTCCCATTTAGGAAAGCTCGCCTGGCAAAAGAGATGAACGGCGATATCACATGGACCCAGTTTTTTCACGCGGCCCTTGAAAAGAGGGGAGGGGAATTGTGGGTCATCCCCCATCGCATGAAAAGCCGAATCCAGTCCCAGGCCCATGCCCAGGCCCTGATCCGGATTCCCGAAGGGGTGCAATGTCTGGCGCCGGGCAATATTATTGAGGTCCAGGTGCTCTCTTGAGCACCTTTATAACCCATGAAATCAGAGAATATGGCAGCAGTTGATCAGGAAACGGGCTTGATACAGGTTTACTCAAGCCCATCAGGAAAAATGAATTTTGCCCCCTTCGGATTGGCCCTTCGCGCTTCAGGTTATGGACTCCGGACCCTCATCACGCGTTTTGTTCACCATGAACTGGAACGTGGGGAGAAGCGGGCCGTGGCAACTCTTGCGCCGAACCTGGTGATTGACACCTCGGCTTTGAAGGGTCCAGCGGACTCAGCAATGGTTGAGGACGGGATCAAAGAGGCTTTTCAAAAGGCTGAACACGCTGCTGTGTCTGGTGCCTACGATCTGGTGGTCTTAGATGGTGTTCTGGAAGCGGTTTCAAAGGGCGCTGTTTCGGTGAGAGAGGTCGTCGGGCTGATGCAGGGTAAAGCGGCGCATGTGGAACTGCTTCTGACGGGACCTGGAGCCTCGGATGAAATCATGGCGGAAGCCCATCTTGTAACGGAAATGGAGGTCCAGACGGTGGCTGGGGATGCGCATCAAAGCCCTGTGGAAGTGGTGACAGGCAGGGGTAAGGGAAAGACCACTTACTGCCTGGGAAAGGCATTGCTCATGAGCAGTATGGGTGTGCGCTCCTTTATTCTTCAGGTCATTAAATCTCCCAAACCGTATGGTGAGGTCATGGCCATTGAAAACCTGCCCGGGATGGAGATCCAGTCCATGGGAAAGGGCCTTGTGGATAAGGAAAATCCTGATGGGGACCAACGGCACCGAGAGGCGGCAAGGGAAGCGTGGGAGCAGGCGAAGGAGATCGTATTATCTTCCCGTTACGGGCTGGTGGTGTTGGATGAAATCAACATCGCCGTCAATTATGGTTTCATCCACCCGGATGAGTTACTGAACTTGCTCTCAAGAAAGCCAAAGGGGTTGCATCTCATGCTGAGCGGGCGTTACGCAAAATCCCAAGTGATGGCGCAGGCAACGGATGTAATGGAAATGAAGGAAATTATACACCCCTTTAAGAATGGCGTTGGTGCAAGAAGGGGGATCGAATACTGATTTTTTTCTTGAAAAAATTTAGCACAAAAGGTGGGGAAAAATGAAATTTGATGAAATTCACAGGGTCTCTTGTGATGTGTTGGTGATTGGCGGTGGTGGCGCCGGTCTGAGGGCGGCCATTGAAGCAAGACATGCGGGCGCCGACGTGCTCCTGGTTTCGAAAGCAAAGGTGGGATACGCCAATAACACCTATATCGCCAAGGCAATTATTGCGGCTTCGGGATGGGGCGACCCGCGTGACGGAAGCGCGGTTCATCTGGAGGACACGGTCAAAGGCGGGCGCTTTTTAAATGATCCCGAGTTGGTATCCGCTATGGTAGAGGCGGCCAAGGCCGAGATATCCTTCCTTGAGAAGTGCGGGGTGGCCTTTAAAAAGGAAGCGGGGCGTTTTAAAACCGATTATATCGCCGGGCACAGTTTCCCGCGGCACGTTGGGGGACAAAACCGTACCGGAAGCGACCTGACCCTGCCGTTGAAGCAATATGCGGAAAAGATCGGGGTGCGGTTTGCCAACCGGATTTTTATCACCCGTCTTTTTTCGGCGGACAGCCGCGTTGCCGCTGTTTCAGGGATTTCCCACGATGGACGATTTTGGGTCTTTACGGCCGGGGCTGTGATTTTGACCACGGGCGGGTTCGGACAGATGTATGAGCACACAAACAATGCCGCCGGGATTACCGGCGACGGTCAGGCCCTGGCCCTTCACTTGGGTCTTCCTCTTAAAGACATGGAGTTTGTACAATTTTATCCCACGGCCTCGGGAAAACTGGGGAACCGACTCATCCTTTATGAGGCCATTGTCCTGGGTGAAGGCGCAGCCCTTAAAAACAGGGAAGGGGAGGACATCGTCCTTAAGCACGGGCTCGATGATCCCATGCGATTGACACGGGACCGACTGGCCCAGGCCATCATGCGCGAACTTCTGGCGGGAAATGACGTGGATGGCGGGGTCATCATGGACCTGAGCCCCATTGACGAAGAAAAGTTGGCCCCGTTGGCCTCTCTGCTGCCGTCCGCATGGCATGTGGATCAAAAAACGCTGATTGTCTCCCCCACGACCCATTTTTGTATGGGTGGCATTATCATTGACAAAAATGCGGAAACACCCCTTACGGGCCTTTTTGCGGCGGGGGAGACCACCGCGGGGGTCCATGGCGCAAACCGCCTGGGGGGGAACGCTTTATGCGAGGTTTTTACCTTTGGTGGCATTTCAGGGAAGCGGGCTGCCGAAAGAGCCGAAGAGATGGGTTTAACGGATGTACCCGGTGAAATGATCGAAGACGAAAAAGCCCGTTTGGAGTCCCGCTTCGGGGGAATGGGAGCGGATCCAAAGGGTTTGTCCCGATCCCTGAAGAAGGCCATGTGGTTGAAGGTCGGCATCCTGCGTGATCCGGAAGGCCTCAGGGAGGGTCTTGAGAAAATATCGGACATACGGTCAAAGGCCGAAAACGCATCAGTAGGGAAAATATCCGACCTCGTCCGATGCCTTGAGCTGGAAAATATGCTGTTGCTCTCGGAAGTGGTGTGCCAGGCGGCCTTATTGCGGACCGAGAGTCGGGGTTCTCACTACCGCACCGATTGTCCGGATGAGGATAATACGCATTGGCTCAAGAATATCGTGGCCAGAAAGGGGAAAACCGGAATCCGCCTTGAGACGGTCCCTGTTTCAGAACCCGTCCCTTATTTGGTGAAATAATTCCGCTCTTTTAAATGTGGCCCATCTGTTTCAGTTTTTTGTCCCAGAAGGCCTTATCCTTCTCTCGCCAATTGGGCCCTGTGAAACGGGAGTCGTAGTAGCTGCCAAGCCTTTCAAGCCATTTGACCCAGACGTTTTTCTTCTTATCCACCGCTTCGATGATATCCGCAACGAACAGGTCTATGCGCTCGATTTCATCCTTGGGTGCGTAGTAGGATGCCCCCTGTTCGGCGGATCGTTTCAGGCTTTCCTCGGAAAGCGCGTGAGCCGTAAGCATCAGGGCGGGGATGTTCCGCTGGTTTGCGATGTCCAGGAGTCTGAAACCATCTACCCCCATGATATCCAGAATCGCCACATCATAATCGTTCTCTTCCAGCAGGCGCTTTCCCTCATCAAAAGACTGGGCCGTATCGATTCGGCACATGTCCAGGAGTTCCACAAGGCTGTCAAGCACATCCTGCTCGTCATCCACAATAAGGATCCATTTTCTCCCGATGACTTTTGTTATGTCCATATTTTTTTGGCTCCTTTCCCTTTTCGGGGTTTGAGAATGCTTTTCTTCCCGAAAAACACACAAACAGCCTTCGATCAGAATCAAATTCCAGGGTAACATACTGTTTCAGGTGATGATAGTCAAGAATTGCATGCACAGAATAGGTCAGGCGATAAGACTTGACAAAAGACGTAAACTCTCCATACCATACCTCACATGTGAATCAACCCATAGCGCAAGCGAAGGAGAAATAGACTTTTTGGACTTGATATGGGGTAAAAATGAGGAGCGTTTAAATATGAATCAGGATAAAGATGGCCTTGTAATGCTTAAAACAATCGAGCCCCAGCCCGTTCAAACCCCCTCCTCTTGTTGACCCAAAGGTGGAAAGGCTCAGTTGAGCCCGCCAGGTATGGAGCAACCGTTTGTTGAAGGATCTGTTGAAAGCAAGGTGGGGCGTGTTCCACGGGTTTCTTCCGCGTTAACGTGTGCCGATCGCTTCGGAAGCTTCAAGGCCCGGTGGGGTGTTCGCCGAATGCAGTTTAGCGTTGATCCCGGATTATATGCACTCGGAAACCCTGATGACAACGCCCGGGTGTTCGTGACCGCCAACTATAAAATGAGTTTTGATCGACTGCGTGAGGCGCTTACGGGTCGTGACGCATGGATCCTGGTGCTGGACACCAACGGTATCAATGTCTGGTGTGCCGCGGGGAAAAAAACGTTCGGTACGGAGGAGTTGGTTCAGCGAATTGCGTCCAGTGACCTGGCACAGATCGTGACCCACCGGGAATTGATTCTGCCGCAATTGTCGGGACCGGGGATTGCGGCCTATCTGGTGAAGAAGCGTTCCGGATTTAAAGTGATTTACGGCCCCGTCCGGTCAACCGACCTGCCGCTTTTCCTGGATGCAGGGTGTAAAGCCACCCCGGAGATGCGGAAAAAAACCTTTGCCACAGGGGAGAGGACGGTCTTGGTCCCGGTTGAGCTGGTGGGAACCCTCAAATGGAGCCTTATCATATTGCCATGCCTCTTCTTATTGGGCGGTTTGGGCGGGGATAGTGGATTCTGGGCCGGAACCATGCGTTACGGTCTGTTTGCAGTGGTGGCTTTTCTTTGCGCCATCGTATCGGGCGCGGTTCTGACGCCCATTTTGCTGCCGTGGCTTCCGGGGCGGGCTTTTTCCTTTAAAGGGCTGGTCATGGGGATTATAATGGCCACACTGGTCGCCATTTTCTGGCCGGGCGATTTTAATGAATGGGCCGGCCGGGCGGAAATTTTCGCATGGTTCTTTTTGATTCCGAGCATTTCGGCATTTATGGCAATGAATTTTACCGGTGCATCCACCTATACCTCTCTTTCAGGGGTACAAAAAGAGATGGAACTGGCGGTTCCTCTGGAAATTGTCGGTGTCGGCATCGGCCTGCTTTTATGGATCCTCTCTCTTATTGTAAGCTAAGGAGTTTGAAAATGGAAAATTTCGTATATCTCAGGGATGTGGTGACGCTGGCGCTGGACCAGGAGAAATGCGTCGGTTGCGGCATGTGTCTGATGGTCTGTCCCCAGGCTGTTCTCGGCATGGATAACGGGCATGCCCATATTGAAAACCGGGACCAGTGCATGGAATGCGGGGCCTGCTCCCAGAACTGCCCCACCGAAGCCGTGACCGTCCAGGCGGGCGTGGGGTGTGCGGCTGCGGTTATTAATTCGGCCTTGGGCCGTGACGGATCATCTTGCTGCTGCGTGATTGAAACCCATGACGATCGAGGGGGCGGGGGCGGCAATTCGGGGTGCTGTTAGGTGTTATGTTCAAGTTGAGGGACTGCCAGCAGTTCAATAAGCTCCCTCCGGGTGAAGCTTTTCATAACAGTCGGATCGCTTTCCTCAATGACGCTGTCCATCAGGTTTCGTTTTTTCAAAATTAAGGCGGCGATTTTTTCCTCCAGGGTCCCTTCCGTTACCAACTTAAAGACCTGTACCCCCCTTTTCTGGCCGATCCGGTGCACGCGATCCGTGGCCTGATCCTCTTTTGCGGCATTCCACCAGCGGTCGTAGTGGATGACCACGGAGGCGGCCACCAGGTCGATGCCAACCCCTCCCGCCTTCAGGCTGCCCACGAACACGCGGCACGCCGGGTCTTGGTTGAACCGTTCAATTATTTCTTCCCGGTTTACGGTTTTACCGGTGAGCGATACGAAATCAATTTCCTTTTTGGCGAGATACTTTTCCATGATGCGGATCATGCCCAGGAACTGACTGTAAATCACCACCTTCTGTCCGCTCTGGAGACTTTCTTCAAGGAGTTCCCGGAATAAATCCCATTTCCCGGATTCAAGCGCCTGATAATCGTCCATTCCGCCTTTTAGCAGAGCCGGGTGGTTGCAGATCTGCTTTAACAGGTTCAGGAGGGCAAAGACGTGGATATAGGGAATGGATTTCTCCTCCTTTTGGAGGTTTTCAAGCAGGTCTTCCCCCTTTTCGCTAATGGCGTCACGGTAGAGCTTCACCTGATCTTCCGAAAGGGTGCACGTCCGAATGTCTTCTATTTTTTCAGGAAGATCGTCCAGGACGCTTTCCTTTTTGCGACGTAGGGCAAAGGGTGAAATAAGCTTTGAAAGCTGCGCCTTTCTTTCGTCGTCTCCATGGTCTTCAATGGGTTTCACATAGCGGCTTTTGAAATCCGTATCCTTTCCCAGGTATCCGGGCAACGCCATGTCCATGAGGGCCTTCAGTTCCCCCAGGCGGTTTTCGATGGGTGTACCGGTGAGTCCCAGTTTCATGCTGGCACGGATTCTTTTGGCGCAATGGTACAGTTGTGTCTGCGTGTTTTTCAGGTTCTGTATTTCATCAAAGACCGCCACTGAAAAATTCAATGTTTCCAATGCTTCCACATCGCGCCTGAGGATGCCGTAGGAGGTCAGGAGGAGGGGATGGCCGCTTATGGCATCCTCCAGGTTCCTTTGTTTTCCATGGTAGATGATGGGCTTGAGAGCGGGGGCATAGGTGCGGACAATGTTGTTCCAATGGCTCAAGACCGTTGTAGGGCACACCACGAGAAAAGGTTCCGGGCGGGTTCCTTGTTCCATCAACCCCACCAGGAAGGCCATGACCTCGTGGGTTTTCCCGAGGCCCATGTCGTCACAAAGGAGACCGCCAAAACCGTTTTCATATAGAAAATGGATCCATTCCACCCCCCGTTCCTGATAATGGCGCAGGATGGAGCTCAGCCCCGCCGGGTTACGAAAAGGGGCCGCCGGTTTGAGGGCGAGCATTTTTCTAAGCAGACTGACCGGTTTTTCCCGGCCTTCAATCTCCAGGGGTTGACGGTTCTGAGCCTGGAGGCGCAAAAGATCCAGGCGGGAGATGCGGACACTCCCTTCCGGGCCTGAATGATCTTCAGTCCGAATATCTTCCCCAAAGTCCTCCAGCCCCTGAAACGCCTCTGAAGCGCAATCAATCCAGCCCGCTTCACTGCCGATATAACGCTGTCCGGCCCTTCGGGTGTTCAGTATTTCGGCCAGGGAAATCTTCTGGTTTCCGAAACCATAATGGAGCGACAGCCAGTACCAGTTCCGGTCCAGGGCTTCGGGGTTTACTTCGATGCGATCAAATTGCCTGAGGAGTTTCAGCCCGCTTATCGTGTCGTCCACCACAAACGGGCCATCCTTCAGATCGTCTTCATATTCCTCCAGAAAAACGGGTACCTGGGATTTTTTGAGCACCATCTTCATTGGAGCCTTGAATTTTCTGGGGCTTCCCGACATTTCCAATTGTGCCATGATCCCCATTTCCTTGATGTAAACCAGTGATCCATAGGTGAATTTTTCAAGGGCTTTGTTTTCGAAGAAATTTTCTTCCCCATTTTCCTGGATCAGCTGGATCTGAGGCCGGATTTCCAGATCCAGTTCCGTATTCCGGTCGATCTTGAAAATTGACTTCAGGGGGATGGGATGGATGGTGAGGGCGTGCTGGTTGGGCAGGTGTTCCTGGAGGGTCTGAAGCAGGTTCCTGACCTTGTTTCTGGGGATGAACAGGCGGATCAGGGGTTCGCCCCCGGCTGACAGGGCGGAAACCGTGAAATTCCCGGTCTTTTCGGAAATGGCCGGTTCAAAGGTGCAGCCTTTGTTGTCTGGACCGATCTCTCCAAATTCCCGGTAGCAGTGGTATGCGCATTTGAACCAGAAACTCCCCTCGAGGACCTGTTTCCGGGTTTTGAACCCCTGTGCGTTCATACTTTTTTCGTTATCGGTGCGTGTGATGTCCGACAGGCGTGAAAGGGCCCAGGCCCGGTTGGGTATCCCCTCCTCAGGAGTGGTTGATGTGCAGCGTTCCAAAAAACGTACCCGGTCGGTGCCGTCTGAAAGGTAATGAAGCAGGGTTTCCCCATTTGAACCCGTGACCTTGATGATATGTTCATGGCCGTTTTTCTGGGTCCGAAAGCTCACCGCCTGTTCGGTTCCACCGGTTGCTTCCCCCAGTATGGCAGCCAGATGATGCCAGATGCTGGAATGAAAACGCTTTTCAAAAGACATACTTCCGGATTCGTGATGCATCTCCTTGAAAGCCTTGGTGAGGTGCTTTAAGTGTGAACAGGTCCTGCTTTCGGACAGGGTGCAGGTACAGAAACGCTGGGCAAGTAGAAAATCGCTTCCCGGAACGAAAAACGCAACCCCCGGCCGGTTATCTGAAAATTCCGGCATCAAGGCCATTCCCTGACGAAAGAATTCAACCCGGCCCACAAGGGGATCTCTCTCTTCTTGTGTCGCCTTATTTTTCATGGTGTAATGGTAATCCTGCTGTTGGTTTTCGGTACAAGAATCCCTCCCAGATGCTTAATGTAGGCAACCAGGGCGTCTCTCTGGAAGATGGACGAATCGAACCGGTCGACGGCTCGAAGAAACGCCTGATATCCGTCCCCTCCCTTCGCCAGGTATGAGTTTGTGACAATTCCGTATGATTTGTCAGGATCAACCGGGTTGCCGTTGATAAGGATGTCCCTGCAGGTTTTATTATTTGGATCCAATGAGAAACGAACGCCGGCTGAGACCTGTGGAAAGGCCCCTTCGCCCGGCTGAACAGTTCCGATGAAGTCAAAAAGGGTTCGAACCTGAGCACCCGTCAACTTCAGAAAAACCACGGAGCTGTCAAAGGGAAGAATGTTGTAGATGGATTTCCGGGTCAGGGGTCCCTGGGGGATGCCGGTTCGGATGGCGCCGCTGTTGGTCAGCGCAAAGTCCGGGCTAAAACGCCTTAAATACCACTGCATGGCGTCAGAAACCAGATCGCCAAGAGCCGTCTCTTTAACCCTTCCCCTATCATTTTCAAAGGGGCCTTTGGCATATCCGATGGTTTCAGATAGGAATCGATCCACCTTATCCGCGTAAGGTTGAAGCAACGCCAGGAGCGCCGGATCTTCTTTGATGGGGTTACCGATGAAACGAAAGGTCTTTTCGCCATTCTTGTTTTTGATGATCTGTTTGAGGTTTATGGGGATCAGTTCCATATTGAAATCGACGACCCGGCTGCCCCGGATCCACAGATCGATTTTTCCCAGTACCAACCCCCAGTGCCACGCCTGAACGATCAAAGTCTGATGCGCGGAATCCGGATCATATATGACCAGGGGGGTCTCCAGTTTTGTGTCCGTATTGCCGTCGACGATCAGATCAATCCCCCTGACCTGGGTGGCCAACCGTTTGGACCCGCGGTTTACACCCTCATAAAGCCCCAGATGGGTGAGGACAATGATCACGTCTGCGCGTTTTTTGAGGGTGGGAACCAGTTGCTTTGCCACTTTAATTTCATCTTCAAAAATGAGATCTTTGATATGGTCGGGGTTTCCGGTAATCCTTGTTTCCGCTGTGGTGAGTCCGAGTACGGCAACCTTGAAGCCTTTGAACTGTTTTATGATGTAGGGGATGGCGAGGAACTCGCCGCTACGGGTCTTTACATTGGCAGAGAGGAACGGAAACTTCGCCAGGTCCATCTGTTCCCTGAGGATATGGATGGGATGGTCAAACTCATGGTTCCCCAGAACCATTGCATCATACCCCATATAATTATATCCCAAAATGTCAGGCTTTGCTTTGAAAAAATTAGAAACCGATTGCCCGGTATTGAGGTCTCCCGAATCCAGAAGCAGCACATTTTGGTGCTCGTTTCTGATTTCCTTTACGAGTGTGGCCCGGGCGGGAAGTCCACCCACATCCGGCACGGAAAGATTCGAAAACTTGACCGGATGCCCGTGAGTGTCGTTGGTAAAAAGGACGGTGAGAGAATGAAGCGGCAAGGCTTTTGGCGTGTCATGCCCTTCGGGGGCGCCATGTGCATAAGAAAAAATGAGGAGTATTCCCAGTAGAAACCCAATTGATATTATGAATTTTTGGTTTCTCATGGGGGTGGATGTCATTATATTTGGGCCTTTGTTGGGGTTGCAATGCAATAGGGTCAATGCTATAGTCCAACCGTTTGTCGGCTGATTTATGACCGTCAGAGTCTATATCTTTTTTAAAAGGGGGATCAATGAAAAAATTATGGTGGGTGCTGATACCGTTGTGTACGTTGTTTTTTTGCGATCCCGGATGGGCTGAACTTTCCTCTAAGGAAAAAAACACGTTAAAGAGTGCCTACAAGACAATCCTGGGCAAACGAAAGGGACCTTTTGGCATGAATACCTGCACCTGCACCAACGGTAAACTGGCGCAGGTAGCGGATAAAAACATGCGCGTCCGTCCCAATCCGTGCCGGGAACTGCAAAAATCGGGGCAGCTTTTCTGTTCGGCCTACCGGAACAAGTTCGGCGAAGCCCTTGCCAATAACGGCGTCTATGTGGGGAATATTTTTTCAAACGAGGTATTTTTATGGGACAAGAATCCGGACCACCATCGCCTGGCAAAAGGGTTCATCCTGGAAAAATATTACATGGAAACCCATCCGGATTCCAAATTGACCATGGCCCGCGCATACGGGGGGATCTCCGGCACCGAGTTTGAGGTTAAATATGCGCCCCTGTTTTTTGCTA